>WNGF01008020.1_pt1 | contig 22173 bp, 16 predicted proteins | sample 5400641 | NCBI WGS metagenome assembly WNGF01 (sample SAMN13153371, study PRJNA577476) | soil metagenome | isolation source: 80 cm soil or saprolite under grassland replicate 2 | place: USA:California | collected 2016-06-15 | reverse complement strand
TCTCGTCGGTCGCGCTCGCGGTGGTGCTCGGCTACGGCGGCCATCTCTACTTCAACGGCGACGTCACGATCGGAACCCTGTTTGCGTTCATGCTCTACGTCCAGAATTTCTTCGACCCGGTGCAGCAGCTGTCGCAGCTGTACAACACGTTCCTGTCCGCGACGGCCGCGCTCGACAAGATCATGGATGTCCTCGACGAGGAGCCGGAGGTGCTGGACGCACAGGACGCCATCGTGCTGCCGGAGGTCGAGGGACATGTCCGTTTCGAGGACGTCCGCTTCAGCTACGGCACGGGACCCGAGGTGCTGCACGGTCTCGACCTCGACGTTCCTCCGGGGACGACCGTCGCCCTCGTCGGTCACACCGGTGCGGGAAAGTCGACGATCGCGAAGCTGCTCGCACGCTTCTACGACCCCACCGCCGGCCGGATCACGATCGACGGGCACGATCTGCGGGAGGTGGAGCAGGCCTCGCTTCGCCGGCAGCTCGGCATCGTCCCGCAGGAGGGCTTCCTCTTCGCCGGCACGGTGACGGAGAACATCGCGTTCGGGAGACCGGGAGCAGCACCCGATGAGGTCGTACGCGCAGCGCAAGCCGTCGGCGCCCACGAGTTCATCCTGCGCCTGGAGGACGGCTACGAGACGCAACTGCAGGAACGAGGCTCTCGCCTCTCGCTCGGCCAGCGGCAGCTCGTCGCGCTCGCGCGCGCCCTGCTCGCCGATCCGCGCATCCTGATCCTCGACGAGGCGACGTCGTCTGTGGACATCGGCACGGAGCAGAAGATCGAGCGCGCCCTGCGGCTCCTGCTCGCCGGGCGGACCGCGTTCATCATCGCCCACCGCCTCTCGACGATCCGCGACGCCGATCTGATCGTCGTGCTGGAGCAAGGCCGCATCGTCGAGCAGGGATCTCACGAGGAGCTGCTCAGGCGACGCGGTCTCTACACCTCGCTGTACGGGGACTGGGCCGCGGACGTAGCCTAGTGCCCCTCCTGGAGGGCACTAACCCTCATAGGATCCACGGCATGAGCATCAGCGCCGTTCTCGACGAGGCATTCCACCTGTACACGCGCTTCTTCTGGCGCTTCGTCGCGACAGCGGCGGTGGTCTTCATCGTCCTCGACCTCGCGTCGGCCTTCGCCGACCGCGCAAGCAAGAGCTCGGTCAGCTCGGAGTTCCTGTGGAGCCTGGTCGCGGTCGTGCTCTCCGTCGTCGGGTCGTTCTGGCTGCAGGGCGCGCTCGTCGAGGCGGTGGCCGACGTCCGTGACGGCCGCATCGATACGACCATCGGTGAGCTCTACGAGCGGACGCGGCCGCGACTGCCGGCGCTGATCGCCGCCGGGATTGTCGCGGGGCTCGCGATCGCGCTCGGGATCATCCTGTTGATCGTGCCGGGTCTGTATCTGCTGACGCGGTGGTCGCTGATCCCGGCGGTGATCGTGATCGAGAAGCGCCGCGCCGCCGAGGCCTTCGGCCGCTCGTGGCAGCTGACCCGCGGCTACGGCTGGACGGTCCTCGGCGCGCTGATCGTCACGTTCCTCGCATACCTGATCGTGCAGGCGGTCCTGGGGACACTGTTCCTGGCATTGCCTCGCTTCGCGGCCGTCTGGATCGGCGGCGTTGTCGCGCACAGCGTCGCGACGCCGCTGATCGCGCTGACCGGCGCGGTCCTCTACTTCCGGCTTGCCCGGCTCTCCGTTGGCGTGGAGCCGGCCGTCGCGCCCGAAGGGATCCACTAGCGATGGCGCTGGACAAGGAAACCGAAGACCGGATCGATCAGCCCGTCTCGGAGGAAGCCGAGCGCGAGACGCGGCTCACTCCATCAGAGGCCGTCGCACAGATGAAGATCAACGTCCCGGTCCGTGGCAACCGCAAGCTGCGGCGTCTGCTCGAGCGGGTCAACGAGGACACGCAGCTAAAGGCCTGGTGGCACGCGGCGAACGTGAACGCGGTTGCGCGCATGCACATCAACGACCACTCCTGGGTGCACGTCCAGATCGTCGCCAACATCGCGCTCAAGCTCCTGCGCCAGCTCACGAAGCACCACGTCGAGCCCTCACTCGTCGGCGACTACGGCTACGAGAGCGACGATTCGGAGGTCGTCGTCCTCCTCGGGTCGCTCACGCACTGCATCGGCATGGCCGTTCATCGCGAGGGACACGAGGACTTCAGCCTCTTTCTCGCCGAGCCGAAGCTGCGCGAACTCCTGGACGGGATCTACGAGGAGCCAGACCTCACCGTGATCGTGTCGGAGGTATTACAGACGATCACGAGCCACCGGGACTACGGCAAGCCGCTCACGCTCGAGGCCGGCATCGTCCGCGTGGCCGACGCGCTGGACATGGAGCAGGGACGCTCGCGCATCCCGTTCGCGCGGGGATCGATCTCGATCCACTCGCTCAGCGCCGCCGCCATCGAGGACGTCGCGATCAAGGACGGCGAGGAGCGCCCGATCCTGATCGAGATCACGATGAACAACTCGTCCGGGATCTACCAGGTGGACAGCCTGCTGAAGGCAAAGCTGCAGGGCTCGGGGCTCGAGCCCTACGTCGAGGTCGTCGCGCACATCGACACCGAGGCGGAGAAGCGCCTCGTGCCGATTTACCGGCTCGAGACCTGAGGTGCCGCCGACGGCCGCCGCAGCGCCGTCGGCGGCACATCACACTGTGTTGCGAGTCTTCGACAGTGCGCTGGACCTTCGGCTAGAACGCGCCACGAAAGGTTCGAGCCCCTTCGCACAGGATTTCTGGCGTCCGCAGAAGATTTCAGCAGATTCGGATTCCCCCTCTTGGGGGTAGGCCGTTCGGCCTATTCAGTCGAGGTTCGTACTGGAGAGGACCATAGGGGGATAGGGGTGCCGCAGCCCTAGTCCCGGGAAGCCTCCCCAGGCTTCCAGGTCCTCTCCAATTCAGGGCCCGCGGGCCGTACGAGAGCGCGCAATGGGCTCGGGGCTCGAGCCCTACGTCGAGGTCGTCGCCCACATCGACACCGAGGCGGAAAAGCGGCTCGTCCCGATCTACCGGCTCGAGACCTGAGCCGCAGGACAGGGCCCCTCGGCTCTCACGAAGATCCCGTCGAGATGGAGCGCGACCGTGCGTCCGTCGGGGATCCGCACCTCACCGCTGGTGCGAAGCGTGATATCGGCATATCCGTCGGCAGGGACGCAGGCATCGAGCCGAACCGGAGGGCGTGCTCCTCCGGGATCCACGCCGCCGCTCCGAACGCCGCTGTTGCTGTGAAGCGTGAAGCCGAACGGCTCGGTGGCATATTGCGAGGCGCTGAGAAGCACGGAGACGCCGCGTTCGCCGGAGCGGCCGTGTCCGTAGAAGCGGAGCGTTGCGTCCACCGCCGGCCACGTCCAGCCGTCCGCAGTGACGCCGTGGGTCGCCCAGGCGAGGCGATATGGACGTTTCACGCGCACGAGACTCAGCGCTCCCGAGTCTGCGAGGAGCGCAGCATCGAAGAGGTGGAATCGCGTTTCGCGGTCGGACACGACGAGGAAGCCGCTGGGCTGGGGGCCGCGCAGCGTCCCCGACGCGAAGTCGACCGAGAGCGGCTCAGCCGGGAACGGCGTGAACGTCGGCCCGCCGCCCACCTGAAGGACGCGATCGACGTCCTTGTTCCAGAGCTCCGCTTCCCACCAGTAGATGGGGGCGCGCAGGGGGCTGGGAACAAGTGCGACCGATCGGCCGCCCGGCACGGCCTGATCGATCCAGTCGCGAGGTCCCACCGTCGTGCTTGCGTGCGTCGGCGCGAGGTCCGAAAATCGTTCGAAGACATAGCCCGCTTCGAACGCGCCGAACGCCGCCAGGACGGCCGACGCGCAGAGGAACGCGGCACGCGGCAGGAGCCACATCACGGCGGCCACGCCCGCCGCAAGGATGGCCGTGCCGGCACCGACGAGCGCTTCCGCCGACAGGCCGATCCAGTCGCCTGCCCTGACGAGGGCCGGGTGGAACGCGGCGGCGGGCGACGCCCAGAAGATGATCGTCTCGTCGCGGTAGACGGCATACCGGAGCAGCCAGATGAAGGCGCCGGTAGCAAACCCGAGCACTCCGATGCGGAGCCACAGATGCGTGCGCTGCACGAGTGCAGCCGCCCCTGCCACCGCAAAGAGCGGAACGAGGTAGAAGAGATAGCGGTCCTGGATGAACGCCTCGGGCGTGAAGCGCCGGTCGAAGGAGGCGACCTCGAATGTGAGCAGCGGCACGAGAACGATGAGGATGGATGCGAACGCGTGCGCCTCCTTTCGCTCGGGGCGCAGGAGCGTCACCACGACCCACGCGATCGACAGCAGGAACGGGAGGACGCCGACACCCACCACGACCTGAACGAGGTGTGCCGCCGCGTAGCCCCAGATCCCGGACGGCAGGAGATCACCGCTGAAGGGCACGGAGTAGTTGCCGACCACCGCTCCGAGTGAGTCCGTCGCAATAAGCGCGGCAAGACCAATGCCTGCAAGCCCATAGGCGACCGCCAGCACCGCGTGACATCTCGCGGCTCGTATTGCCGCGAAACGCACCCTCGTGGCGAGGGAGTGACCATCCTGCCGCGCCACGGTGAATCCGACTTCGTGGTACACGAGCGCGATCGGCAGCGCGGCCGCAAGAACGAAGAGTTGCGTCCGCGCGAAGAACACGAGGAGCAATCCTCCGAGGGCGGCGAGATCACGGCGCGGGCCGGCAACGGCAAGGGCACGGTGGCAGAGGAAGACGCCCCAAGCGAAGGCGGGATACGCCGCGTTCTCCGTCAGGAGCGTCGAAGTGAGCACGAGCCACGGCGTGAACGCCGTCAGCACAGCGGCGGCATAACCCGCAGCGCGCGACCCGGCGACAGACCGCGCGAGCAGGAACGCGGGTATCGCTGCGCTTGGCATGAGGAGGGCATTCAGCTCGTGCGTGGCGCTCATCGCGCGCGGCGCCGTCATCAACCCGAAGAACGGCGCAATCAAGAGCGGGTACAGCTGGCTGAGCGCGCCGTAGTACTCGCCGTGGATGTACGGGACAGGTGAGAGCGTCTCGGCGATGCTCGTTGCCAGCCGCGCGATTTGCAGCTCGTCCGTCATCACCGCCCAGGTCGTCACGCGCATCGCGAAGTAGCCCGCGAGAATCGGAGCGCCGAGGAGGACAGCGCCGACCGCGAATGACGCGGCTGGAATCCGCAGGATCAGCGCATCGGCCGGTCGCGCCGGCGCCGGCGGAAGATCGCTGGGCCTCATGGGTTCGGCGAATCGTACGGGCGCGAGATGCTGGAGGCCCTCGTGTCGGGTCACGCTCGCGTCGAAACGAAGAAGCCCCGCCGGCGCGGGGCTGAAGAGGCGCATACGGGATTCGAACCCGTGCCGCCGCCGTGAGAGGGCGGTGTCCTAGGCCACTAGACGAATGCGCCGGCGGAGATTCAGTCTAGCGTCGGCCGGGAACAGTCGCCCCATGTTGAGCCGGTGGTTCCGCCGCGGCGAAAAGCACCGCGCGAACAAGCAGGAGGGCGACGTCCGCGCGCTCGACCGCGAGGGCGATCCGCGCGGCGGCGTGCAGAGCGACGACTACCGGACGGCGGATCCGCGTGATGTCGTGGAAGAGGACGGAACCGTGATGGCGGGCCCAGGCGGCGCTCCGCAGGAAGGCAGATCCGCAGAGGAACGTCGTTCCGAGGACAGAAGCTAGGCCGCTACACTTTCGCTTCGTTGCGGGGTCGTCTAATGGTAGGACGCCTGGCTCTGGACCAGGTAGTCAAGGTTCGAATCCTTGCCCCGCAGCCTCATCACTGTCGCCCTCTTCAGCCCGTGCGAGAGGCAGCGCCGACGAAGCGACTTGCGACGTCGTAGGAGTAGAGGTAGAGGGTGATGACGTCGCTGAGCCTGTACGTCGCGTACGGCGCCCCGAACGTGTCGGGAAGCTCCTGCCGCATGTCGTTCGACTGAGCATCTCTCAGGACGAACGTGTTCGTATTCGGGTGCGGCCGGTACCAGTTCGTGTTCAGGTTGAACCAGAACGTACAGATATCCGTCTTAGGCAATTCGCACTGGACGACCGGCGCGACGCGCACGGCCATGTGCGTGCTCCAAGTCAAGCTCGATGCGTCCCAGTAGTCCGCGTAGCCATATCGCGCGCCTTCTTTGTCCGCGATCTGCACGATCCGGTCGGCGACCGCCGCGACCGGAGGCCGCGGCCGGCTGAGCGACGTCCCGGTGTCGGCCAGATTGACGAGGCTCGTGGTTGCGACGACCGCGATGCCGAATGAGGCGACCAGTCGGCCGAAACCGCTGCCGGCGAGGACGAGCGGGACCGTCGCGGCGGTCGCATAGAGAATCGGGAAGAGGTAGTAGCCACCGTGGGTTCCTTCGCTGCTGAGAACGAAGCTGGCGCAGTTGAACGTGACACAGGCGGCCCAGAAGGATGAATAAACGAACACCGGCACCGACCGGCCGGCGGGGCTGAGCTGCCGCCGGACGAGCACGAAAGGCGCCGCCAGCGCGATCAGAACGAGCAAGGCGCAGGCAAACGAGAGTGCCGTGCGTGCTGTCAGTTGCGAGTCGAAGAAGTAGTCGCCGTTGACGAGCTGGACGATCCCACTGAGCAGGCGCCCGAAGTTCGGCCAGAGATCCTTGTCGGCGGCAAACCGAGTCGGAACGGAAAAAACCTCGACGTTGGCGTGCCTCATTCCCCAGTTCGTCACCCATCCGATCACCGAGGCCAGGACGACGGAGGCGAGGACGACGACCCCCGCTCGTCGGAACCGGGGCAGAGACGCCAGGAGCAGGCCCGTGAGCGCGAACGGAATCAGACCGACAAACGCGAAGAGCAAGTCCGAGGCGACAGTCGTACCGGCGAGCAGGGTCACGAGCACCGCAACGAAAGCGAGGCGACTCCCCGATGGCTCGTCCGTAAGCCAGAGGCAGAACGCCGCCAGCACGACTGTGGCTACCCACGTCGCGGTGTGGAAGTTCAGCGTTACGAGGTCATAGCTGACGAAGGGACTCGTGGCCACGGCCGCTGTCGCAGTCATCGTGGCCGCCCAACGGCCGGCGAGCCGCCACGACGCCCAGACCAAGAGCGCCACGCTGAGCAGCGAGAACACGTAAGGGGCTACCTCCCACACCTGTCTGTGCAGCGGGAGGGGCTTCGTCAGCAGCGCGAACCAGAGGCCCGTGAACCAACCGAAGCGTTCCAAGACCACGGTCCCGCCATGACCGAAGGTCTCGGCGATCACGGCGGCCGACGCTGCATCGCTGTCCCAGTAGACATGTTCGATCAGCCTCGGCAACCTGACAATGAACAGGATCAGGTAAGCCGCTCCAATCAGGGCGGGCGACCACGGCAGAACCGCAGCCGCCCGAGCTGCCCTCCGCGCGAGCGGGGGGGCGATCGCAACCCGAGGCATGCGCCCCGGAGATTAGTCGCACACCTACTCGAGGCGCGTTCGGATCAGCGCGCCCGGCAGACCCGCGAGCCGACCTTGACGCGAACGGACGCGTGGGCGGTCCCGCCCTCACCGCGCGCGTCGAACACCAGGCGGTAACTGCCACGGCGAAGGCCGCGCGGAAGGTTCACGCGCACCCTGCTCGAACCCGCTCGAAGCATCCCGATCACGCCGCGTTTGACCAGACGACCGTGAGCGTTGAGAAGGCGGTTGCGTACAAGCGCCGCGGCGGACAAATCGACGCGTAGCCGCAGAACCGAGCCGCCGGCGCAGACGACCCGTGCAGGCTTGACACGAACCGCGAGAGGAGCTCCCTTTGCTGGAGTCATCGTGACCAGGACCGCGCTGCCACGCTCGGCGAGTGCCGGTGCCGCAGGATCCTGGCTCGCCACCACAGTCGGAACCGACGCGAAGAAGACGCCGTCTCGACGCAGACCGAGTCCGCGCGCGGCCGTCGCTCCCAGCGCTTGCGACCAGGTGAGCCCGACGAGATTCGGCACGCTCACGAGAACAGGCGACATCGCCCCGACGTTGCCGGCGAGATCGACCGCGACGACCGAGAAGGTCCGCGTGTCGGAAGCGTCGAACGCGCCCATCTTCACCTCGAACTCGGTGGAGCCGAGATTTCTCCACGGCGCACCGTTGACATGATGACGTAGTTCGCGACGGTGTCTCGACCTAATCGGCCTGCCGAAACGCAGGCTTGAGCAATCGCGAGCCTCGGTCGAGTTGCTTCCGTCACTCGATGGAGGGATTGGGGCCCGCCTACCGCAAACGGGGGAGGAGCGTGGCCCCACCCGCTCCTACCTTGCGTCTGGGTAACCGGCCTTTTCGACTGCGGCCCGGGGGGGCGACTCCCGGGCGGAAGGAGCTTCGTACATGCGGCAGGACCGAACTATTCGTACCGGCGTACGAGCGAACGCGCTGTGGGGACGGCGCGGCGAATCTCGCTCGAATGCGCTCTGGGGAAGCGGAAAGCGCGGAATGATCACCCTCGCGCTGGCCGCCATGCTGGTTGTTCCCGTTGCAGGCAGCGCTTCGTCGTTGAACTCGGGACCGGGCAACACCGCCGTCGTTCCGAACAGCCTGCTTGCGCAGGCCGCGGCGAACCCTCTCCAGATGTTCGACGTCATCGTTCAGGGCGACAAGAGCTCTTCGAGCTCGGCCGTCGCGGACGAGGTGCAGAGTGAAAACGGCCAGGGCCTGCGCCGCTTCATGAGTGTGCAGGGTGTCGAGGCGAGCATCAGCGGCAAGGACCTGCTGAGGCTGGCCAGCCACCGGCACATCGTGGCTATCACGCCCAACGTGGCCGTCCACACGTCGGAATATCAGGACGCGACGATGTGGCTCGAGTCGACGGACATGACCATCCTGCAGAACGCGTTCGACCCGTCGACCGGTGCAATCACCGGCCCTGCTCCGCAGGCGCCCGCGATCGCAATCGTCGACTCGGGCGTGCAAGCACGGTCCGACTTCCGTAGTCGCCTCGTGGCGAGCGTCAAGATCTGCTCACTCTGCACGGACAACGCCGACGACGCTGAAGGGCACGGCACGATGGTCGCCGGCATCGCGGCGGGCTCGGGCTCGTATCCAGGCGGCGCTCAGAACGCACCGATCGTCTCGGTGCGGACGGCGAACGCCGACGGCGAGTCGCGGACGAGCGACGTGATCGCGGCCGCGGACTGGGTCCTCCAGCACGCGAAGCAGTACAACATCCGCGTCGCGAACTTCTCGCTCGCCGGCGCAAGCGACACGAGCATCCGCGTCGATCCGCTCGACAAGGCGGTCGAGGCTCTCTGGCTCAGTGGCATCGTCGTCGTCGCGGCGGCGGGGAACCACGGCCAGGGTGGCCCCGTCAGCATGTCCTACGCACCGGGCAACGACCCGTTCGTGATCACGGTCGGGGCGCTCGACCAGCACGCGATCGCCAAGACGGTGCCGGAGCGGATCATGGCTCCCGGCTACATATGGATGTCCGGGACGTCGTTCTCGACACCGGTCGTCTCGGCAGCCGCGGCGCAGATCCTGGCCCGCCGTCCGGGGTTCACCCCCGATCAGGTCAAGGGCGCGCTCATGCTCGCGGCGAACTCTCTCCCGAAGGTCAGCGGCAATGCGGCCGGCGTCGGCGAGATCGACGCACGGGTAGCGTCGACTGTTGACGATCCGCCGAACCCGAACGCCGGGCTGTACAAGTTCGTCGCCACCAACCCACAGTCTCGTTCAGCCAGTCCATGTTCGCGCCGTAAGCCTGCACAGTCGAAAGGCTTACCCAACGAACGGCGTCGGCAACGGCGCCGTTCGTTTTGGGCGGCTCACCCCATCGAGGGATTCCGGATTCGTCACCGCAAAGGGGGAGGAACCCGCGGCGTCCTAGACCTACGGTGCGGTGCGGCGAAGAGTTTTTCACTGCGGCCGGCGCGGCGACGCGCCCGGATTGAAGGAGCAAGGTGCGGCGAAATATGAGTCTGCGAAGCGGCGAGCGTCAGAACGCGTTGTGGGGACGCCGGGGCGAAAATCGTGGCAACGCCCTCTGGGGCAGCGGCAAGCGGGGGATCCTGTTGCTGGCCGTCGCCGCGACGATGATCGTTCCCGTCGCCGGCAGCGCCGCTCCGCGCTCTGCGCAGAGCCCGGCGCGCACAAGCGCGACCACGAGCACCACCCTCCTGGAGCTCGCGGCGGCGAATCCGGACCAGGTCTTCGACGTCATCGTTCAGACGCACGCGACCGGCGGGAAGAGTCGCGCCGCCGAGGCGATCGCCGCGGCCCGTAGCGCGCATCCCGGCAAGGCACAAGGACTCAAAAGACAGTTCACCGTCATCAGCGGCGGCGCCGCCCAACTGACGGGCGCGCAGATCGTCGACCTCGCCGCCCGCCAGGACGTGGTCGCGATCACCCTCGACGCACCGATGACGGCGAGCGGCAGCCCGACCTCCATCTGCGCGTGCCCGTACGAGGGCGTCTACTGGCCGTACATCACCGGCGTCACGGGTTTCTGGCAGAAGCCGGGAGCCAAGGCGACCCCGGCGCCGCAGGCGCCTGCAATCGCCCTCGTCGACTCGGGCATCGACGCCGGCAACTCGTTCTTCGGCGGCCGCGTCGTCAAGGAAGTGTCGCTGACGTCGCTTACACCGAACGCCGCCGGTGACGGGCGCGGCCACGGTACGCTCGTCGCGGGCCTCGCCGCGGGCATGAGCGGGAACTGGGGCGGCGCGTCGCCCACGTCGAAGCTCGTCTCGCTGGACGTGCTGAACGACAAGGGCCAGGGGCTGACGAGCGACGTCATCGCGGCGGCCGACTGGATCTACCAGCACAAGGACGAGTACGGGATCCGCGTCGCCAACTTCTCGCTTCATGCCGAGGGAAAGTCGAGCTTCTTGGAGGATCCCCTGGACAAGGCCGTCGAGCGGCTTTGGCTGAGCGGTGTCGTCGTTGTCACCGCGTCCGGCAATTACGGTTTGGACGGCCAGGCGAGCGGCGTTCTCTACGCGCCGGCAAACGACCCGTTCGTCATCACCGTCGGCGCCCTCGACGTGCACGGTACGCAGGATCTCGCCGACGATTACGCCTCACCCTGGTCGGCGTACGGCTCCACGCTCGACGGGTTCAGCAAGCCCGAGCTCGGCGCGCCCGGCCGTTACATGATCGGCGCCGTGCCGACCACTGCCACGATGCCGCTCGAGCGACCGGATCGGATCGTCGCGCCTGGATTCATGTGGATGTCCGGCACGTCGTTCGCCGCTCCCGTCGTCGCCGGTGCGGCCGCGGATCTGCTCGCGCTGCACCCGAGCTGGACCCCGGATCAGGTCAAGGGTGCCCTGATGTCTTCGGCGAAGGCGCTGCCGTCCGCGACGCCGGGGAGCGCAGGAGTCGGCGAGCTCAAGCTCGACGCCGCCGCGCTCATCACTGCGCCGCCCAATCCAAATCTGGCGCTCGATAGCTTCCTCTCGCCGGATCCGCTCGGTAGCTCGACGCCCGTCTTCGACGCGGCCAGCTGGGCGGAGGCTGCACGCGCCAACGCAGCTTGGGACAGCGCTTCTTGGGCCGAGGCGAGCTGGAGCGCTGCCAGCTGGGCCGAGGCGTCCTGGAGCGATGCGTCCTGGGCGACCGCCTCATGGGCGGAAGCGTCGTGGGCCGAGGCGAGCTGGGCCGAGGCGAGCTGGGCCGCGGCGAGCTGGGCCGATCTCGTCTGGCTCGACTAAGCCGCGCAGCGCGCGACGTCGCGATCCCTAGGTCGTCAGCTCGGCGATCAGCGCTGAGGTGTCGTACGGCTCGAAGCCGAGCCGGGACGCGATCTCCTCGCTCGACGGTTTCGTGCCTTCCGCGAAGAGCGCGCGCAGGATCTCGCCCGTCTTCGGGCTGCGCCACCAATTGTCTCCGACCTCGTCGATCAGGTGGGCGCGCAGCTGCGCGTGGCGGATCCACGCCCGCAGGTAGTCCGCCGAGTAGAAACCAGGATCCATGTCGGCGAGATGGCCGTCCCTGGGATAGCGGATGCCGGTCGCAGCCGTCAGCTTCTCAGCGTAGTCGTCGTTTGCGAGTCCGGCCTGCTCGAAGTCCGACCAGAAGCCGAGCTCGAACTGGAGCTTGGCCGTGTAACGCCGGAAGAGGAGCGCCTCGAGGAAGATCGTCGCCTCGGCGTTCGTACGAGCCTCCTCGTCAGACAGGCCGAAGTGCGCTGCATGCCAACCCGGCTCACGCGTGATCGCCTCGCAGATGTACGAGTAGATCTCGGTCAGGGCATGGTCGCGGGAGAGCCGGCGGAAGGTGTAAGGAAGCTCGGGGTCACAGCCGGCGTAGTGGAGGGCGTGCCCGGCTTCGTGCATGAAGGCCTGGTAGTCGTGCAGCCCGCCCTGGGCGCGTGTGATCAGGTGCACGACCTGCGGTGGATCGGAGGCGATCACGCAGGCGCGCGGGGATTTCTGCGGCCTGTCGTCGAGATCGAGCCGGATGTTGCGGTCCGAGGCCAGGTCGAAGCCGAGCGCGGACAGCGTCGCCAGGCAGACCTCCGTCGCGCGTTCTTTCGTGTACGTCGAATCCAGGGGCGACAGCCGCCGGATGTAGCCCATGTGCGCCGACGAAGGCTGGTCGTCGCGCTCCGGCCCGAGCAGGCGCTCGAACCAGCGTTCGCGCATGGCGAGGAAGACCGTCTCGACCTCCTCGCTCGTCGTGCGCAGCACCGACTCGAGCTCGCGCAGCGAGACCTGCTTCTCCTCTTCGCTGCGGGCAACCGGGTCCGGCTCCTCGCTGAGATCGGCCTCGAGCTCCTCGTACGCGCGCAGAAGCTCGAGCCGTTGCTCGTTGAACTCCGCCGACTTTCGCCGGTGCAGCTCGCCGAGCTCGTCTCGATCGCTGTAGGCAGGAAGAACCGCCAGCTGGGCCAGCGCCGAGCGGAGGGGGAGCTCTTCGCCCTTGAAGATCACGCGCGCCGCCAGGATGGCGTTCTCGAGCTCGTCGTCCTTCTCCGCCAGCTCCGCGGCGACGAGTCCACTCTCACAGGTCTTGCGCAGCCTATAGAGCCACTCGCGCTGCTCGCCGTCGGCCTGCTCCTCCTCGTCGCGCAACGCGCGGAGCTGGTCGCGACTGAAGAGGTCGGCGTACCGCGCGACGATCGCCGCCTGCTCCGAGATCTCCTTCTCGCCGACTCGGACGGCTCTCCCCTCCTCCGACCGTTCGTACAAGTAACGCTGGAGCTGTTCTTCGAACTCGGCCGGGCTGCGGACCGCGGTGGTCGACATCTCGAGGACTCTATCGAGCGTCGCGCGCCGCCCGCTGCGCCAGCTCTCGGACTGCTGCGGTGAGTCGCTCGATCGTGAAGGGCTTCTCGATCACGGCGTCGGGCTCGACGCGATCGAGCGTCGGCGTGCCGACCGAACCGGTGAGCAATGCGACGGGCAGGCTCGGATGGTGGTCACGGAGTTCGCCGAGGAACTCGACGCCGCTCGCGGAGGCGATGTGGACGTCCAAGAGCACGACGTCGACGCGGCCGTCGGAGAGCTCCTCACGCGCCTGTTCGAGGGTTGCCGCCTCGCGCACGACGCAGCCGTCCAGCTCGAGGTTGATGCGACAGATCAAGCGGATGGACGGGTCATCGTCGACGACGAGAACGGTGTGGCCGGGCGAGTCCACGCCGCGCGGGAGTGTAGCCACGCGGGGGCGTACCCCCTTTTGCCGCAAACCCGTTTCTTACTTACAAATGAGGAGTGAGCCCACACACCCCGAGGAGGCCCTGGAGCGGTCAGTAGAGCGCTCCCGCGGCCGTGTGCCCCGTCCGACGCCGCTCTTCCGGCGCCGAGCCTGGCTCGAGTTCCAGCGCGCGCTCGACCCGCTTGCTCGGCCTAGACCACTGCGTCGGCGGCAGCCCTGAGGCGGCGAAGAGTCTCCGTCTTTCCCAGCAGCTCGATGCTCTCGAAGAGACCCGGTGACACCTTCGACCCGGTCACAGCAATCCGGATCGGCTCGAAAGCCTTGCGGGGAGAGAGCTCGAGCCGCTGCGCGAGTCCCCGCAGAGCGGCCTCGATCTGAGGCGCGGCAAACGGCTCGATGCGCTCGAGCTCGTCGCGCGCAGCGGTGACGACGGGCGCGTTCCCGTCGAGGAGCGCTGGATCGGGCTGGACGTCTCGGAACAGGAACCCTGCGAAGTCCGGAAACTGTCCGAACCGCTCGATCTTCTCCTGCACGATCGGCACGGCGCGGCGAACGAGCTGCTCGTCCCAGTCGTAGCCCGCCTCGCGGAGGAAGCGAACAAGCTCGTCGGCGTACTCACTCACGGAGAGAGCGCGCAGGTAAACCCCGTTCATCCAGTCGAGCTTCTGGTAGTCGAACGCCGCCGGGCTCGGCACGACGCGCTCGAGCTCGAAGCGCTCGATCAGCTCGTCGCGAGACATGATCGTCGTCTTGTCGTCATAGCTCCAGCCGAGCAGCGCCAGGAAGTTCATGAGCGCCGGCGGGTAGTAGCCGTCGTGACGGAAATCGTCCACGGTCACCGACCCATGGCGTTTCGACAGGCTCTTGCCGTCGGCGCCGAGGACATGCGAGACGTGCGCGTAGACCGGCAGATCCGCACCGACTGCCTGGATCAGATTGATCTGCTTCGGCGTGTTGGAGATGTGGTCCTCGCCGCGAATCACGTGCGTGATTCCGTCCCAGACATCCTCCATCGGCGACGCGAAGTTGTACGTCGGCCGTCCGTCGGAACGGACGAGGACGAGGTCTTCGAGCTGCTCGTTGGGGAACTCGATCCTCCCACGCACCACGTCGTCCCACGCCGTGACTCCCTCGTCGGGCATGCGAAAACGGATCGCCCCTTCGTCCTCGTAGGCCTTGCCTTCCTCCACGAGCCCCCGCGCGATCACGGCGCAGTCGCCCATGCGGTCGAGCTGGAACGTCACCCGACCGTCCCAGTCGAGTCCCAGCCAGCGCAGGGACGCCTGGATCTGCTCCGTCGCCTCGGCAACCTCGCGACCGATGTCGGTGTTCTCGATCCGCAGACGAAACTCCCCGCCGTGACGGCGCGCGAACAACCAGTTGAAGAGCGCGGTCCGGACGTTGCCGATGTGCAGGAACCCGGTCGGACTCGGCGCCATGCGGACACGGACAGGGACGGCCATGAGCCAAATCCTACGCACGGCAAATCGCTGACCTCTCCAGACGGCTGTGGAAGAAAAGTCACATCTTCGGCACGAACTCCATGTCGGATCGGGACAGTTCGGCCACGGCCCTGCGGGCCGTGGCCGGGGACAGACCCCAGACGCGGCCCGCAGGGCCGCGTCTGCCAGAGACGCCGGGCACACAGCTGCGACGAGGCCGGACGCGACGATCCTGAACCCGCCGAAAGCATTAGCTTTCGCGCGGTGTTGTTCGGCGCGCACTGCGGGGGCGGGATCAAGAAGGCCCTCGACAAGGCCGTGGACATGGGCGCCGAAGCCGTTCAGCTGTTCGTCCAGAGCCCTCGCACATGGCGTTTCCCAAACCATGATCCGAAGGATCTGCAGCGCTTCCGCGACCACCGCGCAGAGACCGGGCTGCCCGCGTTCGTGCACGCGCTCTACCTCGTCAACCTCGCCGCGCCCGACGACGCGATTTATTCGAAGAGCGTCGACACGATGCGCGCGACCGTGGACGCGGCCTGTGCGATCGACGCCGACGCGGTGATCTTCCACGTCGGCTCGCATCTCGGTGCCGGCTTCGACACGGGCGTCGAACGGGTCGTCCCGGCGCTCGAGCAGGTGCTCGACCGCTGCAACGAGCGAACGTGGCTGTTGATGGAGAACTCGGCCGGCGCCGGCGGAACGATCGGACGCTCGATCAAGGAGCTCGGCGTCCTCTTCCACGCACTCGACGGCCACGAGCGGCTCGGCGTCTGCCTCGACTCGTGCCACCTCTACGTCTCCGGCGTCGACGTCAGCGACGAAACGACCCTCGACGGAGTGCTCGACGAGCTGGACGAACGGATCGGGCTCGACCGCCTGCGCGCCTTGCACGCGAACGACGCCAAGGCGCCGCTCGGCTCCAACCGCGATCGGCACGACAACATCGGCGAAGGCCTGATCGGGGAGGGGCTCGGCGTCTTTCTCGCGCATCCGAAGCTGCAGCGCCTTCCCGTCCTGCTCGAGGTGCCGGGAAAGGACGGGAAGGGGCCGACCGCCGACGAGATCCGAAAGCTGCGTGAGCTCCACCACCGCGCAACGTCGTAGATACCGCTGGACCGTGCTGTCTGCGGGCGTGCTCGCGCAGGCGGCCTTCTCGGCCATCCTGCTCGGACTTCCGGCCATCGCGCCCGCGGTCCGCCACCACTACGACCTGACGCTGACGCAAGTGGGAGTCGTGCTCGCAGCGCTCAACTTCGGCTCGCTCGCAACGTTGCTCGTCTGGGGACTCGTCGCCGACCGGATCGGCGAGCGCGCAGTGATCGCGCTCGGACAGACGGGAACCGCAGCGGCGCTCGTCTGGGCCGCCTACACCTCCTCGTACGGCGCGCTCGTCGCTGCGCTCTCCGTGGCCGGGGCGCTCGGCGCCGGCGTCAACGCCGCCAGCGGACGCGCAGTGATGACCTGGTTCGGCGAGGACGAGCGCGGCCTCGCTCTCGGCATCCGCCAAATGGCGGTGCCGCTAGGCGGAGCGGTCGCCGCAGGGGCGCTCCCGGCGCTGAACGCGCACGTCAGCCTGCATGCGGCGTTCGACGGCCTCGCGGTAGGCTGCTTCGTGGCGGCGGTCGTCGGCGCGGTGCTCATCCGCGCCGAGCCTGCGGAAGATCACTCCGTCTTCGCACGGCCGCTCCGCGACCCGCGGGTGTGGCGCATCTGCATCGCGAGCACGTTCTACGTCACGACACAGCTCAGCCTGCTCGGCTTCTTCGTCCTCTTCCTGCACGACAGGCGCGGACTGTCGACGGCGGTCGCGGCCGGAGCGCTGGCTGCGACACAGGTTCTCGGCGGCATCGCGCGGGTCGCAGCAGGCCGGTGGTCGGACCGGATACGCATGCGCATCGTGCCATTACGCCGAGTCGCGCTCGGCCTCAGCATCACCGTCGGCGCTTCGACGGCGCTTCTGGACACGTCCGTCTGGATCCTCCTGCCCGCCCTCGTCGTCGCGGGCATGTTCGGGCTTGCCTGGAACGGCCTCTCCTTCACGGCCGCGGCCGAAGCCGCAGGCCGCGCCCGCAGCGGCGCGGCGATCGGACTGCAGCAGACGTTCCTCTCGGCGGGCGCGATCGTCGCGCCGATCGGATTCGCCGCAGCCGTCCATCACGCCTCGTGGCGTCTCGGCTTCGCGCTCGCCGCCGCGAGCCCCCTGGTGGGCTACGCCCTGCTCAGTCCGTTAGCTGAGCGAAGACCTTGAAGGTCGGCTTCCCGACCGGAAGCTCGTGGAATTCGGGGTTCACGCAGCCCAGCTCGCCCGACCGTTCCGAGCCGTAACACTCCTCCACCTCGACGCGGCACATCGGCAGCGGCGCGCGCGTCGTGCGCATCGCACCGAATCCTTCCCGTCTCGCCTCCGCCTCACGCAGCATCTCGAGGTCGATCTCGACGCCGTACACCTTCTGCATGCAGCCGATGTAGGTGTGGCCGAACTCTTCGAAGGCGTAGAGGAAGGGACACGCACGGTCGACACAGGCGGACGGATAGACGACCTTGTCGCAGTGCACCTCGCACCGGCGGCACTCCAGCTCGTCCTGTGGCCGGAGCGGGAGCTCCGTCACGGTCACGGCCGCGAGGCGTTGTGCTTGCGGTGGCATGACGGAATTGTCGTCCCCGAAACGCGCCTTCGCAAGACTTGACACGGTGCATCCAGTTGCGCTAGGGCCGCTAGGCTAATCCGCCGTGGCGCGACGACTCCTCTGGGCCTCGCTGGCCCTCGCGCCCGTCACCATGATCGTCGACCTCGTTGCCCACCCGGGCAAGGTCGCGCTGTTCGTGCTCGCCGCCGTCTCACTCGTTCCTCTTGCGTGGCTGATCGGCGAGGCGACGGAGCACGCGGGCGAGCACACCGGACCCCGCATCGGCGGACTCCTGAACGCGAGCTTCGGCAACGCGCCCGAGCTGATCATCGCCATGATCGCCGTCGCCGACAATCTTCCCAACGTCGTGCGCGGCTCGATGGCGGGAAGCGTCGTCTCGAACATCCTCCTCGTGCTGGGTGCGGCGCTCGTCCTCGGTGAGGAAGAAGCCCGCCTCGACCGCACCTCTCTCCTCGTTCAGCTCGGACTCGTTTTCACGGCCGTGATCCTCTTGCTCATCCCCTCGATCCCCGGCTGGCACGGCGACCCCGATCGACACTCGCTGGCGCTCATCAGCATCGGCCCGGCCGTCGTCCTACTCGGCCTCTATCTCGTGATCACGACTGTCGGGGTGCGACGTCGCGCGCCGCACGAGCGGACCTCGGAGGGCGGTTGGAGCTTTCCGGTCTCGCTGGCCATGCTCGGGATCGCGACCGCGGCCACCGCGGTGATCAGCGAGATTCTCGTCCACTCGCTCGAGGCGTTCGCCAAGGCGGCAAGCCTGTCCGAGTTCTTCATCTCGATCGTGATCGTCGCGATCGTCGGGAACGCCGCCGAGCACGGCGGCGCGGTCGTGATCGCGCGCCGCGGAAAGATGAAACTCGCCACGGAGATCGCCGTCTCCTCGAGCGCTCAGGTGGGGCTGTTCGTCGTCCCCGCTGTCGCGCTCGTCTCGTTCGCCTTCGCCCATCCACTGACGCTCGCCTTCCGGCCGATCGAGCTGATCGCCATGGGAGGCGCCGCGGTGTTCGTGGCGTTCGTCATCCGCGACGGCCGCTCACGGCGCTGGGAGGGGGCACTGCTGATCGCCGTGTACGCGGCGCTCGTCGTCTGGTTCGGGACCGCAGGCGATCGATAGTGCGGTTATCCGCACCTTCGAGCGAAGTGCTACCCGCATTGTCGCGGCGCAGCCATGTGTGAGACTGACATTCAACGACCTTGAGGCTCTGGAGGACACATGAGTGAAGCACTGACGATGCCCGCCGCGGCGGCGGAGGCGCCCTACGCCGGTCCGGTCCTCTCCGCCAAGGACCTGACACGCCGCTACGGCGAGGGCGAGACCGCGGTCGACGCGTTGCGGGGTGTCTCGCTCGACGTACCGAAGGGTCAGTTGACCGCGGTGATGGGTCCGTCGGGCTCCGGCAAGTCCACGCTGATGCACATCCTCGCCGGGCTGGACAAGCCGACTTCGGGTGAGTTGAGCATCGCGGGGACGGCGATCTCGAAGCTGAACGATACGGACCTGACGAAGGTCCGCCGCCGCCACATCGGCTTCGTGTTCCAGTTCTTCAACCTCCTGCCCATGCTCACGGCGGAGGAGAACGTCCTCCTGCCGCTCTCGATTGCCGGCGAGAAGCCCAACAAAGCGTGGGTCGACGAGCTGATGACGAAGATCGGCCTCGAGGACCGTCGCGAACACCGACCGGCCGAGCTCTCGGGCGGTCAGCAACAGCGCGTTGCGATCGGACGTGCTCTCGTGAGCCGGCCGACGATCGTCTTCGCCGATGAGCCCACCGGCAACCTCGACTCCAAGACCAGCGGGGAGATCCTCGAGCTCATGCGCGACTCGGTCGACGCGTACAGCCAGACCACCGTGATGGTCACTCACGACCCACGTGCCGCGGCGATCGCCGACCGCATCCTCTTCCTCAACGACGGCTTGATCGTCAAGGACCTCGGCCGCGCGGACGCGCACGACGTGATCGCGGTCATGGAGCAGCTCGGACAGTGATCCGGGTTGCGATCCGCGGCCTGCTCGGCCGCAAGCTGCGCGCGGCCCTCACGGGCATAGCGATCGTTCTCGGCGTTGCCATGATCAGCGGCACGTTCGTCCTTACGGACACGATCAACGCGGGCTTCGACAACATCTTCACCGGGTCGTACAAGAACGCCGACGTCGTCGTGACGGGCAAGCGCGCGTTCTCCGCGGACGAGGCTAGCGCGACGGAGACTCCGAGCGTGCCGGCGTCGGTGCTGGCGAAGATCAGGCGATTGCCCGACGTTGCGGCCGCAGCGGGAACGGTGACGGACGAGACGACGCACCTCATCAAACGGAACGGCAAGGTGTTCCCGACGATGGGCGCGCCGGCGCTTGGGTTCAGCGTTGACCCGCGCTACCAGCAGTTCAACCCGCTCACGCTCGTGTCCGGGCACTGGCCGCAGTCGTCATCGGAGGTCGCGATCGACAAGGCGAGCGCTGACGACGAGGGTTTTCAGGTCGGTGATTCCATCAAGGTCGAGGTCAACGGTCCGGCCCGGGACTTCGCGGTCGCAGGCATCGTCAAGTACGGGGCCGTGAACTCGATAGGCAGCGCGACGATCGCCGTCTTTGACACCGACACGGCGCAGCAGCTCTTCAACAAACACGGGCAGTTCGACGTGATCCGAATTCAGTCGAAGGGTGGCGTCCCCACCTCTAAGCTGTTGAACCAAGTCCGCCCCATCCTCCCTGCGACCGCCGTTGCCCGTGATGCACAGGCGCAGGTGAAGGAGGACAAGAAGGACGTCAGCTTCGTCAACATCCTCCAGTACGCGCTGCTCGCATTCGGTGGGATCGCGCTTTTCGTCGGCGCCTTCGTGATCGCAAACACATTGTCGATCACGATCGCCCAGCGCATGCGCGAATTCGCGACCCTGAGGACGATCGGCGCCACACGCCGCCAGGTTCTCCGCTCCGTCGTGCTCGAGGCGCTTGTCATCGGCGTAATCGCGTCCCTCGTAGGACTCTTCGCGGGACTTGGCTTGGCGAAGGGACTCAACGGCCTCTTCGTCGCGGTCGGGATCGACCTGCCCAAGGCGTCCACGGTCTTTGCGACGCGTACGATCGTCGTCGCCTTGATCGTCGGCATCGTGGTGACGCTGCTCGCGTCTTTGCGGCCGGCGCTGCGCGCGACTCGCGTCCCGCCGATCGCGGCCGTACGCGAGGGCTCGATACTCCCGAAGTCACGGCTTGCGCGCTTCGGGCCCGCGACCGCGCTCACGGTGCTCGCGATCGCGGTCGCGATGCTCGTCTACGGCGTGCTCGGTCACGGCATCGCAACCGGTCTCCGCCTGCTCCTCCTCGGCGGCGGTGTGCTGCTCATGTTCGTGGGCGTCGCGCTGAACGCGCCGCGTCTCGTCCCGCCGATGGCATCGCTTCTCGGCTGGCCCGGGACGCGTATCGGCGGAGCCGCCGGACAGCTGGCCCGCGACAACGCGATCCGCAACCCGAGCCGGACCGCTTCCACCGCTGCCGCGCTGATGATCGGCCTCGCCCTCGTTACGTTCGTGGCCATCTTCGGAGCGGGACTCCGTTCGTCCTTCGAGAGCGCGGTGGACGACATCTTCATCGCCGACTACGCACTCACCTCGTCGAACACCTTCACGCCGATGAGCGTCGAGGCGGAGAAGGCCGTGCGACTGTCCCCTGCCGCGACCGTCGTCTCGGGAGTCCGCGCAGGATCGGCCAAGTTCCTGGGCTCGTCGCACAATCTCACCGGCGTCGACGCGAACATGTCGAAAGTCATCCACGTCGACTGGCAGGCGGGCAACGACACGGTTCCTGCGCGCCTGGGAAACAACGGGTTTTTCGTCAACGACGATTACGCGAAGAGCAAGCACCTCCACGTCGGGTCGCCCGTCAGCTTCGAGTTTCCGTCAGGCAAGTCCGTCGAGCTGAAACTGAAGGGGATCTTCAAGGAACCGAAGGGCGGCTCGCCGTTCGGCGAGGCGACGGTCTCGAACGAGCTCTTCGACCGCTTCTTCCCTCGTCCCGAGAACGAGATGGTCTTCATCAACACGAAGAACGGTGTGAACGAGACGACGACCGCTGCGTTGGAGCTGCCGCTGCACGACTTCGCGGACGCGGATGTGCAGACTCGCTCACAGTTCAAGCACAACTTCGAGCAGCCGATCAACCGCATCCTGTATCTCCTCTACGTCTTGCTGGCGCTCTCGGTCGTGATCAGTCTCTTCGGGATCGTCAACACGCTCGTCCTGACGATCTTCGAGCGAACACGGGAGCTCGGGATGTTGCGGGCCGTCGGGATGACTCGTCGGCAGGTGCGGCGCATGATCCGCCACGAGAGCGTCGTCACCTCGCTGATCGGGGGAACGCTCGGGATCGTGATCGGGATCCTGCTCGGCTTGCTCGTCTCGCGGGCGCTCTCGGACGAGGGGATCGTCTTCGCCGTGCCCTACATGCAGCTCGTGTACTTCGTGATCGCAACTGTCGTGGCAGGAATCTTGGCGGCGATCTTGCCGGCTCGCCGCGCCGCCCGG
>WNGF01008898.1_pt1 | contig 22198 bp, 17 predicted proteins | sample 5400641 | NCBI WGS metagenome assembly WNGF01 (sample SAMN13153371, study PRJNA577476) | soil metagenome | isolation source: 80 cm soil or saprolite under grassland replicate 2 | place: USA:California | collected 2016-06-15 | reverse complement strand
GCGGTTGAAGGGCGCTTCGGGACGCGAGCCCATCTTTTCCACCAGCGAGCGCACGCGCGCCAGGCAGGCCTCGTCGTTGGGCTCGTGGAAGTCCACCGTGCCGCTGATCTCCGCGTGGAGGCGCGCGCCGCCCAGCTCTTCGGCGCTGAGCTTCTGTCCGATTGCCGCCTGCACCAGCGCCGGACCGGCGAGAAACAGGCCGCTGCCCTCGGTCATCAGCACCTGGTCGCACATTACTGGAAGGTATGCCCCGCCGGCGACGCACATGCCCATGATGGCCGTGATCTGCGGAATGCCGCGCGCCGACATCACCGCGTTGTTGCGAAAGACGCGCCCGAAGTCGTCCTGGTCGGGGAAGACGTCCTCCTGCAGCGGCAGAAAGACGCCCGCGCTGTCCACCAGGTAGATGGTTGGCAGCGAGTTGTCGAGGGCAATGTTCTGCGCCCGGATCACCTTTTTGGCCGTGATGGGGAAGAACGCCCCAGCCTTCACCGTGGCGTCGTTGGCGATGATCATGCAGAGCCGCCCGTGCACCCGCCCCAGGCCGGTCACCACGCCCGCCGCTGGAGCGCCGCCCCATTCCTCATACATTCCGTGTGCGGCGTGCAGGCCGAGCTCGAAGAGCGGCGGGCCCCCGCCTTCCGCATTCTGGTCAAGCAGCAGCGCGATACGCTCGCGCGCCGTGAGCCGGCCCTTGGCGTGCTGGGCCTCGATGGCGCGGGCGCCGCCGCCCTGGCGAAGAGCGTCTTCCTCCGCGCGCAGCGCAGCCAGTAGCGCGAGCATCGCCTCGCGATTGGCCTGGAAGCGCGGCGCAGTGGGATCTACGGTGCTGGTCAGCACATTGTCCGCTCCGGAAGCTTTCGGATTTTCAGAGCTATTGGCCTTCAGCCTGCTCATCGGCTCCTCGGTAGAACAGGACCCACACGGGGTCCCAGCGCGCCTGCTATTGGGCGTGCCGTGATGAAACGCACCAGCGTAACCGACCCCGCTCTAACAATCAATTTCTCCTGCGCGGCGTCACGTCTGTTGCGTGATTTCGTCACAGCGCAGGATTGGCCGCCTGGGCTACCATGCACCATCCCGTGCTATGCAATTCAGGCAAGATTTTTCGATCGGGAGCGTTCGATCCGGAGCGAAGGGGCATGGCCTCGGCAATTTCACAACTGGCAAGCGCGCCTTTCGCCAACATGCTCGTCATCGCGGCGCTGGGTTGCATCGCCATTGCGATCTTCGGTTGGGCCAGGGAGACGATTGCGGCAAGCTCGGGCTTCCGCGCCGTCTCGGGCCTGACCGGTGCGCTGCTGCTGTTTTGCGTATACGGAATCTATCTTCCCCACGCCGCGCGCAACGCGGGCTCGAACGACCCTGAAGACGTCCGGTCCACAGAGATGCGAGGCGCGCCGGCACAACAGGTCAGCGCCACCAGCCAGACACAATCGTTAGCGCAAAAACCGCAATCCGCATTATTGGCCCCAGAATCCTCGTCACTCACACAGCAACAAACCCCGCCGGCCGCACAGCAGCAGCAATCCGCGCAATCCTCCACCCCGCAAGCAGCCGCCCAAAGCCTCTTCTCCGGCAGATGGAAGAACGCGGACGTCAAGGCCGCCGGCATTCTGTTTCTAAAGGTCGAAGAGCGCGGCGACGAGATTACGGTGCGCGCCTGGGGTGCCTGCGGATCGGCGTACTGCGACTGGGGGACGGGACACGGCATGGTGCGCGATGGCAAGGCCGTGGTCAGATGGAAGCAGGGACCGGTGTTGCGCAGAATGAAGCTGGAGCCGGACGGCGGCAGCTTGCGCGTGGTGCTGGACAGCACATCGCGCGGCCGTCCGCAACACATGCAAGCGCATTTGGCGAAGGGCCTCTAATTAATATTCACGAGCCTTCAATTCACGAGCCTTTCATCCTCGACCGAAAGAGTCCGCCGAGCGCACCATCGAAGCGATTGCATCTGCAGGGATTACAGTGTCCCCAGGCCCCACCATTGCCCTCTCGGGCAACGGCAAACCTTTTTCGTGTTCCATAGTTCTAACTAAGTGTGAAAGGAATGGCGGCCGGTTTTTATCGTTTCCCGGCCCTCGGGCGCATCGAAGGCCAACGATCGACAGATGCCCACATTCGACTGGGTCCCGGCAGGTCCGCCGAGCTCGCGGCCTTGCCGGTAACCCTTTTTTCGTATTTAGCAGAGTTCCGTATGTAAGCAGAGTTCCGCGAAAATCTGCTGTACATCTTGGTTCCCCTGCGATTCTTGTTTACAACCCCGGCAAAGGCTCTTCATTCCTACATCGGGTGAAGGTCAAATTGCCCTTAAATATGTGGCCTGCGGGCCGCTTGCGCGCATCTATCGAAGCAGCGCTAGGCCCGCTGCCCCGGCCATTAATTCCGGAAACGCGCGCCAGGAGTCGTCTTATGCGTGAGCAGCTGAAAGAGCTCGCTAATACGAACATCTTTCCAGTTCTATCGCTTGTGGCATCCGGTTATTTCTTTTACAGCTTTTCCGTCGCCGTCGGCCTGCCCCCCACGCAAGGGATCGACAGTTCCAGCGCGGCCTATCTCGCGCTCGCCATTCTCTTTTTTGTATTGCCCGAGGTACGTAAGTTCCAGAATACGAGGCTCCGCGAGACTCGGGAGCAGTTGAGCGATGCAAAGGACGAGATCCAGGACCTGAAGAGCGAGACGCGCGCCCTCATGAGCGCCTACAACGGCCTCATCTTTTCGGTCAGCAATGCCACCAATCATCTGATGAGCCTGAATACCCTGCCGAACCCGCAGGACGTGAAGGACGCTCAGAAGTCGCTGATTGCCGCCCTGGGCGAGGAGACCAGTCAGCACCAGTTGGCGGCCGAGATCGACCTCTTTCTCAACGAAGAAGACTCAGACTTCGAAAGCGCTCTTTGGGACCTGCGCCGCGTAATGGAAAAAGAGTTGCGCAGGGTCATGCGGCAGGAGTTGGCCACGGCAAACGGCGACGGGAGTCCGCGCTTCCTCTCCTCCTCGGCGCTCTTCGATGAGTTCATCAAGAAATATCCAAGCTATGGGCCAATGTACAACGCCTTCCACTTCGTGCTCCGCATCTGCGATGCGGCGCTGCAAGGGCGCCAGGTCCCCGCGAATTTCGTGCAGGAGGCGTTTCACATGGGCTTCCGAATCCTCGACGCATTGCGGCAACTTGCGCCGGAGCAGCATCGCATGCACGGCGCGCAGGCCAGGCAGGTCGCGCAGCCCGCACATACCCCGCAGCCGACGTACGTCCCAGAGCCGGCGCAGGCCTCAAAGACTGGACAGGGAACTCAGCCCACCCATTCTCCGCAGGCCCCGCAGCCATCACCACACGCGGCGTAGCAGCGTTCCCAGGTGCCCCCATTCAAGCCGAGGGCAGAAATGGGCACCAGTCCTCATACAGTGCGATCTCACAGCATAGAGTGCTATCTCACAGCCACCGGCCGAAGTCCCTGCCGTTGTCGGCCAGTTCAAAGACGCCTACGCGCACCAGTTCGCCGATGATGCGGTGCGTCTCCGGGTCGCGTATGGCGCGCGTGACCCAGTGCGTGCCCACGTCGTAGTTCACATGCGTGATCCAGTTCTGAGGCAGCACCTCAAGCAGGTTGGCCTGGGGATAGACCACGAAGATCGCGAAGGCCGGTCCGTTCTTATCCGTCGTTGGATAGCATGCCGGAGCGAGCAGCTCATCGATGCAGCGGAAGCAATCCGGAACCGTGAGCGGGTGGGTGCCCGCCGACTGCTCTGTGCTGGTGACGAACTCGCCAATCGGCGGCGTCGCCGCGTAGATCCGCTCGCTCGATGGCGAGAACCAACCGGCGATCTCCTCGAAGCCGAAGCTCTGCATGCGGTCCGGCTCGAAGCAGCAGAAGCGGAGCTGCCGTCCCTCTGGACACCAGACTCCAAGGCGATTGTCTTCCAGGAGAAACGGACGGCAGTGGGTGTTCAGCACCAGCCGCGGCTTGTCCGGTTCGCCTTCGCAGTGCAGGCTCACCAGAAATTGCAGTCCCTCCTCCTGTCCATGGAAATGCCAACGGTAGCGCCGCATGCCGCCTCCGCGCACCTCGGGAAAGGTCTCCCAGAACCATGGCGACGGTCCGGTCGTGGCTTGCACCAACTTCGAGAGTTGATCGGGAAGAGACATAGCCCGTGTAATTCTCCGGCTCGGTGTACTTCCGGCGTATTCGCGCTATGCGGCGGGGTCCCCAGCGCGCCCGCTGTTGGCGTGCTGGGGCAGAAGGCCGCGCGGCCGAGTATTCTCGCGAATGAAGCGCACAATTTCGTCCAGGGTCGTGCCCGGCCGGAACACGGCGTGGACCCCGGCGGCCTTCAGCGCCGCAACGTCCTGCTCAGGAATGATGCCGCCCACGAGCAGCAGCACCTCTTCCATCTTCTCTTTCTTCAGAAGCTCGGCGATCCGGGGCACGATGGCATTGTGGGCGCCGCTGAGGATGGAGAGGCCGATCACGTCGACGTCCTCCTGCAGCGCCGCTTGCACAATCATCTCCGGAGTCTGTCGCAGTCCAGTGTAGATGACTTCCATGCCAGCATCGCGCAGGGCCCGCGCAATGACCTTGGCGCCGCGGTCGTGCCCATCCAGTCCGGGCTTGGCCACCAGTACGCGGATACGGCCTTGCGGAGAATGAGTCATCGTCGGAGGTTGCGTCTTCGGGGAATGCGCCTTCAGAGGTTGTGCCATCGAAGCCCCTTTTCGGCTTCAGAGCCGGGCAATTTCAAGCCCAAATGTCGGCGTATATCATAGCGCGAGTTGCTGAGTTGCGGAATGGAAAACGGAAACTATGATGCGGAGGGCGCCCCAAAAAAGTTAGGGCCGGTGCCCTGTCCCGGGGCTGCCGGCCTAAGTGATACATCAGGAAGATCGTACCCAATAGACGCGCCCGGCGGCGAGTGGTTAGCAGATAGCGGCTGAATAATTCGTGGCAGTGGCGCAGTACAAGAAGGAAGCCTGTTGTCTCACACACAAAAGGAGTCCCCAGCAAGCCCGTTGTTGGCTTGCTGGGGCAGAAAAAGTTAGGGCCGGGGGCCCTTATCGCAGGGCCATCCGGCCTAAGTAGTGCATCAGGAGGTTATGCCATATAGACGTGCCCGGACGTGAACGGTTAGCAAATCGCTGCGGAAATTCGTCGAAGCCTGCGGGACGACGGTTGAAGTTGCGGGTGCCCCATTCAAGCCATTCTTCGGCTTGAGTGGGGTAGTTGACGTTCTATACGTTTTGCCGCTTCCACACAAAAAGTCAGGGCCGGGAGCCCTTATCGCGGGGCCATCCGGCCTAAGTAGTGCATCAGGAGGTTATGCCGTATAGACGTGCCCCGCACCAGAACGTTAGCAGGGGGCGGAAATTCCAGGCCAGGAAGGAAAACGTAGACCAAAAAATTAGACCGGCCCTCTGCCGAGGGATTTCCCGGTCTCAGTCCTACATCAGGAGGTTACATAAAATTAGATGCTACTCTGGATGAAAAGGTACAAAATTATTTTGCCGGAGGCTGTGCTCCCACTGTCCCGGGCGTCGGGTTCGGGATCAACCCCGGAATCGCCGGCTGGCGCGTAACCTGCCCGCGGACTGCGTCCTCCATCGCAATCCCATTGCGCTCCAAGATAAGGGAAGTGGCCTGCTCCAGGGCTACCCGGGCCTTTTCGTAGGTGGAAAGCGCCGCCAGGTAGTTGGAGGCCGCCTGCGTCTCGTTACTCTTCTGCTGCATCACGAGCAGGCTTGTCGAAGCGCCCAGAGAGTACTTCTTCTGCTCTGCCTCCAGGCTCTGCAGGGCAAAGTCGTGCGCGGCGCGCGCCGAATCCACCCCCGCCCGCGCCTGCTGCAATGCGTAGGCCGCATTGCGCACCTGCAGATTGATCTGGTTCTTCTGCTGCTGGAAGAGCAGCTCATTCTGCTGGTATTCGAGCTGGGCACGGACCTGGTTGGCCTGGGCCTCGCGATTGCGCAACGGCACATTCAGGGATAAAAATGCTCCCCTGTCGGGATTGTTCCGGTTCACCAGAGCGGTGAAGACATCGCCGTAGTTACTGTTCAGCCCTGCAGCACCGTAGTAACCCACCACGTCGAGCGTGGGCAGTAGGGCATTCCTGGCCGCCTTGTTGTTGATCTGGCCATTGCGCAGGTTTAACTCGCTCTCCAGCAGCTCGGGACGGTTGGCCAGCGCGTAGTTCACCAGCTCGTCTGCCGGCGGCTCCGGCTCGGTACTCAAGGCCATGGCGTCGGTGGGAATCACCACCGCCGCCGTCAGCTCCGGATCGTTGAAGTTGCGCGCAATGGCGTTTTTCGTGATGAGCTGCTGATACTGCAGATTGGTCTGCGCGGCGATCAGGTTCTGACTCGCGGTTGCAACCGATGACTGCGCCGAGACCACCTCGATCGGGGCCATGGTCCCGATCTCGACCTGCAGCTTGTTGTTGTGCAGAGTCTGGTTGGCAAACGCCAGCGCCGTCTCCTGCACCTTCACGTTCTCGTAGGCGTTGACAAGGTCCCAGTAGATGTTTTGGATCTGCGCCACGGTGAAGATGACTTGCGCCCGGAAGCTTGCGTCGGTGACCTTGACGTCGTTTTTCGCAATGTAGATCTGGCGCTGATTGACGGCGAGGCCGAAGCCCTGCAAAAGATGCTGCCGAAGTGTGGCCTTCCATGAGCCGGTGACCGTAGTCGGGATGAATGCAAGAAACCCAGGCGGAGTACTGCTGGGAACCGTGAGCAGCTGATTGTTATAGGTAACAGTGAGCAGTGTTCCCGTTGAGAATCCCTGCGAGTACCCGAAGTTATAAATATTCGTGCTCTGAGTTCGCGAGGTTATTCCGCCTGTAGCGGCAGGACTGGCAAAGAGCGCCTCATTTCGGTCCCACTGCAAAGTGCCGGTGATGATCGGGTCGCGTGGGTCGATCGGCGGACCCACTGTGGCCAGCGTCGACACGACGACACCGCCAGAGGTGGCCGCCCCGCCCACGCCTGCAGTTGTGCCGCCTGCCCCGCCGCCCTGCGCGCCCGCTGCGGCGCCCGGCGCAGGAATTCCGCCCGGCGTTCCGCTTACGAGGCCGGTGTTGACGCCGCGCACCGTTCCGCCGGCCCTGGCCAACAGCAGGTCGGTGTGGGCGATGTCGAGATTGTAGCGAGCGATCGCGATGTCGAAGTTGTTCTCCAGCACCAGCGCCACGGCATCGTTCAGCGAGAGCAGCAGCTTGCCTTCTCGGATCAGGCTGTGCAGGCGATCGGTGTTCTTCAGTACCGGCTGTGGCAACAAGTGCGGCATGTAGGGCTTCCACAGCTCGAGGATCGAGTAGGGCCGGGTGTACTCGTGCAGTGGAGGCTCATACTCCGGTTGCGGATCTTGCTGGGGCAATGGGGTCCCCAGCGCGCCTTCGGTTGGCGTGCTGGGGGAGAAACTCGTGGCCTGTGGAGCCGTCTGCGAACTTTCGGACGGAGCCTCCGGAAGGGTGCTCTGCTGGCTCTGCGCCCCTGCAGCGGAAGAGAGCAGGGCCAGAATGGATAGCATCGCGACCGTTTTCTTGAACCGCTGAATCGGACATAAATGAGGGGAACGTAAGCGCAGGAAACTCAAAACCGGCATTCGATCTTCTCCATACCTGGTTCGATATCACTGTCCGGGCTGTCTTCCGTGAATGCTTGTAAACTTTTGCAAGGTACCGTAGCGGCACAGCTAAAAATTCAAGCGTCGAGTATAGCTGACCAGTGGTGTTGTCTTGATTTTTGGCTTGCTACTTTGAAATGGGGCGGGGAAATGGGGCGGGTAGCTGGTGCCCATTCAAGCTTCGGTTGCTTGAGTGGGGCGGTTGAAATTGGTTCGGTCTTGTTGTGTACTGATCCTTCGCTAGCGCTCAGGATTTCGCCTGCGGGCTCCCGCTTCGCTCACGCCCGCAAGACGGCTCAACTTTGAAACCTCGAAACATAAAACTCACCCTAGCCTACGACGGCTCGGCCTATCACGGCTGGCAGGTTCAGCCGGGCAAGCCCACCATCCAGGGCGCGCTTGCCGAGGCCATCGAGAGCATCACGGGCGAGCGGCTGTTGCCTCAGGGCTCGGGACGCACCGACGCCGGGGTGCACGCGCTGGCGCAGGTGGCGAGCTTCGAGACCGCGAGCCCGATCCCGCTCCCCAACCTCCGCGTCGTGCTCAACGACCGCCTGCCCGCATCCATCCGCGTTCTCTCTGTCGAGGAGGTCGCTGCCGGCTTCCACGCCCGCCACTCGGCGCGCGGCAAGAGCTATCAGTACCGCATCTGGCGGGGCGACGTCGTTCCGCCCTTCCTTGCGCGCTACGTCACGCACCATCCGTATCCGCTGGATGAAGCCGCCATGGAGCAGGCCGCTGCGTTGGTCCTTGGTGAGCACGACTTCACCTCCTTTGCGGCAGTCGACCCCGACCGCAGCGCACGCTGTGCCGAGAGTACTGAGGAAGATTCGAGTGGCCCATTCAAGCCCTCTGTTGGCTTGAGTGGGGCTGTTGACCCTGCATCCAGCGCGATCGCCGACCCGAAGCACGTCTCGAACATTCGCATGATTCATGAGTCGCGCTTCGAGCGCCGGGGCGAGGAGCTCGTCTACATCGTCCGCGGCAACGGCTTCCTGCATCACATGGTGCGCAACCTTGTCGGGACCTTTTTGCTGGTAGGGAAGGGCAGCATTGCGCCGCCGGAGATCACAGCCATTCTCGCCGCACGCGACCGTCGCGCCGCCGGTCCGACCGCTCCGCCGGAGGGCCTCTACTTGGTTGCAGTCGAATACTGATTCAATTTCGCGTCTTACTCCTTCCCTCCGCATCTCACTTGGAGTACAACAAATCGCTGAGATTGATATGGAAAGCCGCATTCATCTGGTGGACAAGGCCGGCTCTGTTGGGAGCTTCAGCACCTCGAATCCCGCCAGCGGAGAGCCTTTGGGCGAGTACCCCGTCTTCTCGGCGCGGCAGGTAGCGGATGCCGTTGCGCTGGCCCGCCAGGCGCAGCTCTGGTGGTCGCAGACGCCATTGGTGCGGCGCGGAGCTGTGCTGCGCCGGCTGGCGCAACTACTGATTGCCGAGCGCGATGCGCTGGCGCGAGTGATCAATGCGGAGTCCGGCAAGCCGCTCCTCGAGGCGGTGCTCACCGATGTGATGATCGCCGCCGACGCCGCTCGCTTCTGCGCCGAAAACGCAGCCGCCGTTCTCAGCCCGCAACCCATTCCTCACGACAATCCGGCCATGCGCTTCAAGCGCGGAGAGCTCACCTTTGCGCCGCTTGGTGTGATCGGCATCATCTCGCCTTGGAACTATCCGCTCTCCCTTCCCGCGTGTCAGGCGGTTGCTGCGCTGGCCACCGGCAACGCCGTGGTCATCAAGCCCAGCGAGCTCACCCCGCAGACGGTCTTCGAGCTTGAACGCCTCATTGCCGCGGCGCTCGACGCCGAAGGGCTCACCGCGCAGCCGCGTCCCTTCCAGGTAGTCACCGGAATGGGCGCCACCGGGCAGGCGCTCATTGCAAGCGGCATCGACAAGCTGATCTTCACCGGCAGCGTCCACACCGGGCGCCGCGTCGCCCTGCACGCGGCCGAGCGGCTGGTGCCGGTCATACTGGAACTAGGCGGCAAGGACGCCATGGTCGTGTTGGATGACGCCGACGTGGACGTCGCCTCCAGCGCCGCAGTCTGGGGCTCCATGATGAACGCCGGACAGACCTGCCTCTCGGTCGAGCGCTGCTATGTCCATCGCAAGCTCTACTCCGCCTTCGTGTCCCAGTGTCGCGACAAGATCTCGCGGCTGCAGGTGGGCAATGGCGCCGATCCTGGAACTGACGTTGGCCCGCTCATCTCCACCAAACAGCTCCAGATTGTCGCCTCGCAGGTGGAAGAGGCGCGCACGCAGGGAGCAAACATCCTGATTGGCGGCGGGCCTATTCCAGAGCTCGGACCGAACTTCTACGCGCCCACGCTGATTACCGACGTCCAGCCCACCACGCGCCTCATGCGCGAAGAAACCTTCGGCCCCGTCCTGCCCGTGCAGCCCTTCGAGAGCGACGAGGAGGCGGTCCATCTTGCCAACTCCGGCGACTTCGGCCTCGGCGCCAGCGTCTGGGGCAAGACCTCGCACGCCTCGGCGGTTGCGCGGCGGGTCCGCGCCGGATCGGTCCTGGTCAATGACCTGATCAGCGGCTTTGCCGTCAGCGCCGCGCCGCACGGCGGGCTGAAGAAGAGCGGTATCGGACGCACTCACGGTGTGCTCGGCATGCGCGAGCTGGTCGCGCCGATCTACCTCGATGTCGATCAAATGCCGCGCATGAAGAAGCTCTGGTGGTATCCCTACGCCGGTAACGCCGAGCCGATGGGCGCTTTCACCGAGCTAGTCCACGCCCCGGGACTCGGCCGCCGTCTTAGCGCCGCGCTGCGCAGCCTCGGACTCTTGCGCACGCGCCGCTGGTAGAAGCCAAAACCCCGGCCTAACCAAAGAAAGGTCAGGCCGGAGCACCCTCACAATTTCCGCACAACCTCCACGGACTTACTCTTGCTAAATCTTGCATAAATTGAGTTATCAAAGACGCAAGCTAAAAGTTAGTTCCTAAGTACTCTTTGTATGTATTTCTTGTCAGTTTGCTATTAACGTCCGGCAGCTGATCCGTCCAGTTACACGCCTCTATGTTCAATGAACCCTCTCAAAGAGAGATCTTCTTACTCCTTTAGTTTTTCAATCTGGCAATTCACATGCACTACACCAACAGTCCCGAGAGGTGTATGCGTACCTACCACCACTTCTGACAGGTAACCCGTTCCTCGCATGGCAAAAAAAACGTCAAGCCGGCGTGCTCTCAGTAGCGCGAAGGCTGAAGTGTGGCGAGGGAGAGAAGTTTCTGTATCCAGTCCATCTGTTGCGGCGCAGAGAACCTGCGTGCGCGAAAGGAGAAGTGTGTCAATGCGGCGAACAATCATTCCTTTAACGCTGTTGCTCGTCTTTGGTGTGATGTTTCTGGCATCCCCGGCGTGGGCAATCAGTCCTCACTTCATCAACAACAGTCTGATTTGCATCTACCAATCTAACGGTAACTCGATCGTGTTTACCGCCAGCGGCACGGTTGCGGGACTCGGTACCGCGACGGACTATGTGACCCTGCTGGGCACTGCACCCATCAGTTGTACAAGCTCTGGCAAAAATGGTACGCAGAATACCTCTGCGCATCACTTTGGCGGAAGCACGCCGGTGGTAAGCACGTCGAACGGCAATTACCCATTTAGCGTGACGGTCGCGGCGAGCTGCCCGGGGAACCAGACGGCGAGTCTGACAGGATCCGTCGACGGGGAGCTCGTCCTTTCCAGTGGAAACAATGCCACGGGAACGATCTTCGATACGGAAGGGGTGACCTGTTTGGCCCAGTGAGCTGTAATCCATAGCCAGCAGTTCCCCGCCTTGCACTTATGCAGCGCGGGGACAGCTCTCTACCCCGGCATTCGCGCAGCCGCGCCGCTCCGTGCCCGTCGCTTCTGGGCAGGTAGCAGGGGCCCACGCTCGGTTGCGTCGAAGCCGGGCTCTGCAGAAAAGCGACGCTCCCTCCGCACTCCCGCCTCGTGTACGATCATTGGCACGCATGCCGTTCCGTCCCGCAATTCGGTGGGCCTCCGCGCGCCCGCACGCCAAGGCGTTTGCAGGCGATGTTCAGCGCCTGTGCGCCGAGGCGCGCGTCCATCGCGTCTTCGAGTGGTTCGGCCGGCATGAGCGCGAGATCGCCGAGCTCCAGCTCGCCATCACCGCCATTCCGGCCCCGTCGTTTGCCGAGCAGGCCCGCGCCGCCTGGCTTCGCGAACGGCTTGAGCCTCTCGGCCTCACCGTCTCCACCGACGCCGTGGGAAACCTGCTCGCCCTCCGCGCCGGCCTCAACTCCGCGGCGCCCTCCATCGCCATCAGCGCGCATCTGGACACAGTCTTTCCCGCCGCCACCGTGCTCAATGTTCGGCGCGAGCACGCCCGGCTGCTCGGTCCCGGCATCAGCGACAACGGCGCGGGGCTTGCAGCATTGTGGGCGCTGGCCTCAGCCTTTCAGCACGCCGGCATTGTGACTGCGCAGCCGCTGCTCTTCGTGGCGAATGTCTGCGAGGAGGGGGAAGGCAACCTGCGCGGCATCCGCCACCTCTATCGCGAGCGCCTGCGTGAGCAGCCTGCCAACCCACTTCTGCCAAAGGAGGGCAGAAGTGGGGCACCAGATACTGCACGAGACCCCGCGCCGCAGATCGCCACGCTCATCGCGCTCGATGGCGCCGGGACGGCCAACATCATCTCGGAGGCGCTGGGCAGCCGGCGCTATGAGATCACCATCTCCGGGCCGGGCGGGCACTCCTGGAGCGATCACGGCGTTCCCAATCCGCTGATCGCCGCCTCGCTGGCAGTCGCGGCGCTCTTCCGCATTCCGCTGTCATTACAGCCCCGTGCCACACTCAACGTCGGCACCATCGAAGGCGGGACCTCCGTCAACGCCATACCCTCGCGCGCAGTCGTCAAAGTCGATCTTCGCTCCTCCCACCCCGGCCATCTGGATCACCTCGAGCAGGAGCTTCGCCGCGCCATCGCGCAGGCCTGCTCCGAGGCCCAGGCGCACTCGTCCGGCGGACGGCTGCAGCACAACATCGTGCTTATCGGCTTGCGCCCCGCCGGAGAGCTGCCGGCGTCCTCGCCGCTGCTGGCCGCCATCCGTGCGGTGGATGCCCAGCTTGGAATCCAGTCGCAGATGCAGATCGCCTCCACCGACGCTAACATCCCGCTCTCGCTGGGACTGGAGGCGGTCTCGCTCGGAGCAGGAGGCAACGGAGGAGGGGCGCACACCGTTGGGGAGTGGTTCGATCCCGCCGGACGCGAGCAGGCGCTGCAGCGCCTGGCGCTGCTCATTCTTCTGCTGGCAGGATTTTCGCCCCAGCAAGCCAGCTGCGGGCCTCCACCCCAGCACGCCAACGACAGGCGCGCTGGGGACCCCGGGCTTGCTGGGGACCCCGGATTTCCGCCGGAAGCCGGGTCGGGAAGCTGAACGATGTCGCGCACGCTTCAGGCCCATCTCTGGCTGGTGCTGGCCACGCTGGTGTGGGGATCGACGTTTCTCGCCATCAAGGTCGCGTTGGACGACGCCAGTCCGCTGCTCTTCAACGCCGTGCGCATGGCGATCGCAGCCGTTGTGCTGGTTGCGATGTATTTTCGCCAGCTGCGGATGCTGCCGGCCGGGGCGGTGCGCGCGGGTTTTGCCATTGGGACGCTGCTGTGGCTCGGGTACGAGTTCCAGTCCGCGGGCCTGGTCTACACCACCGCGTCGAAGTCCGCCTTCGTCACCGGAATCTCGGTTGTGCTCGTCCCTCTGCTGCTGGCCGCTGCCGGCCGCCGCATTCACCCGTTCACCCTCGCCGGAGTCGCCGCCGCCTGCATTGGCCTGTATCTGCTCTGTATTCCTGCGTCACAGGAGTTTTCTCTTTCGGGGATCAATCGCGGAGACGTTCTCACCCTCGGCTGCGCCCTCTCGTTTGCCTTTGAGATCATCGTCCTGGGGCGCGCCGCCCAGCACTACAGCTTTGCCCAGCTCGTTCCCGTCCAGATCACAGTCTGCGCCGGCTGGATGCTGCTTTCGGTGCCCATCGCCGAGCGCCATGCCTTTCTCCACCTCACGCCGGCGCTGACGTCGGCGTTGCTTTATACGGCGCTGCCGGGTACAGTCGCCTGCTTCATCATTCAGGCCTGGGCACAGCGCTACACTCCGCCAACGCACGCGGCGCTGATCTTTGCGTTGGAGCCGGTCTTTGCGGCGTTTCTGTCCTATCTGCTGATTGGCGAGCGCCTCGGCCGGCGCGGTCTGCTCGGAGCGGCCGTGATCCTGGCCGGAGTGCTGGCCAGCGAACTTCTTGGCCAGGTGCAGAAGCCCGAGCAGGAACTGGCGGAAGAATGCGGGGAGCCAGCGGTTGCAGTGGAGCAGGATGAGGGCCGTTGAGATGAGGGACGTTGAGCGGGATGAGGGCTGAGGCCGGCCTGAGCCGCTTACGGCGGGGTAGTTGGCTTCTGTACGTCGGATGGTCTGCTCGTTGTTTCGAGCAGGGCCCACCTGCAGAGCCGCGCAATCACCTCATAGAGACCAAGCACGAGGCCCATCAGCACGCATCCGGCGAGCAGCGAGCCCACAATCGAGTGCTCGCCGCTAAAGTAGTGGTCGAAGCGATGCGCGTGGAATGCGAGGAAGGCCTCCCGCCCGCGCTCATGCCACTTTGTATATTCGTGGTGCAGCAGGCCCCCCAGGGCAATGCCCATGATGCCCGCCGCAACAATCCGGCTCCATGAATCGGTTCGCAAAGCGCTCTCTCCGTGGGCAGCGAACAGTCTAGACCACACAGTGTAGACCAGAAGCTCAGCGTGTTATAGCTTGGATTGCAGTCATGCAGCCCTGCGCCAACCCGGATACGTTCGGCCCTGCTAAGTCAACCATCGGCTCGCTGGAGACCCCGGAACGCCGCCGGTTGATCCTCCTGCAGTCCTTCACGTTGGCATGGATGCTCGCCGAATGCGCGGTATCGCTCTGGGCCGCAGTGCGGGCGCACAGCCCGGCGCTCCTCGCCTTCGGCTTCGACAGCCTGGTCGAACTGCTCTCCGCGCTGCTTGTCCTCTGCGCGATCGGCCCGCGCCTCGGCCGCAAAGCTGTCGACCGCACCGCCGGAATCCTGCTCTTCGCTCTTGCCGCCGGCGTCGCGCTCGCGTCTGTTCTGGCCCTTGCCGGGAAGCTGGAGCCGCGGCCCAGCCCGCTCGGGATCTTCATCACCGCCGCGGCGCTCTGCGTCATGCCGCTGCTGGCATGGCAGAAGCGCAAGCTCGCGCGGCGCATGGCCGGGGTCCCCGGCGCGCCCGCTGTTGGTGTGCGGGGGTTGAGCAATGCGCTCGCCGCCGACGCCGTCCAATCCGCCACCTGCGCATATCTCGCGCTGGTCGCGCTTGGCGGGCTGGCCCTGAACATGGCCTTTCACCTCGCATCCGCCGATTCGCTCGCCGCGCTCGCCGCCGTTCCGGTCCTGATCCGGGAAGGCCGTCGCGCGCTGCGCGGACAGAGCTGCGGTTGCTGCTGATTGCAAATTGCATTGGCCAGGGGGCGTTCCTCGTTGGGCATTCCTCTCCCAGTAGGCGATTTCCCGGATTTCAATATTGCCGAAGGCGTGCCTTTCGGCATACGAATCGGCCGCCCACGCGTCTAACAAGCCTACCCAGGTGGGAAAGTCCTGCCCGGGTCTTCGCGCGCCTCTCTTCCCTGAAAAGGTTAAGATAGGATGGTAGAAAATTTGTCCGGAGGACACATGGAACCGCTGAAGGGTGCCGGCGCAGCGCCGCACGATCAGTCCAAGGCCCCTGGGTTGGGCCGCAAGAAGAAGTTTTTTGCTCCAGTTTTCGTCGCTTCCGTCGCGATTGCGCTGGTGCTGGTGATTGGCACCGTGCTCACCTATACGGCCCGCGCAGCCAATGTCGACAGCAGCGACGCGCCCCGCCTGAGTGTGCCGGCGGCGCGGCTGCATGATAACGAGTTTGCCCGCGTGGCCAAGAACGTCGAGCCCGCCGTGGTCAATATCAACACCGAATCGACCATTAAGAATCCGCATCGCGGCATGCGCATTCCACGCCAGGGTCCTGGTGGCCAGGGTCCTGGTGGCCAAGGTCCTGGTGGCCAGGGTGGCGGCGATGGCATGCAGGACTGGTTTGACCGCTTCTTCGGCCAGGGACCGCAAGGGGATGACAGCGGCCCTCCGGGCGGTGACGATATGCGGTCGCAGTCGCTCGGCTCCGGCATCGTCGTCAGCGCCAGCGGCTACATCATCACCAACTTCCACGTGGTGGACAAAGCCGATCGCATTCGAGTCAGCCTGATGGGCGAACCGGCCACGGTCAGCTATCCGGCCAAGGTCATCGGCAGCGACCGGGAAACCGATCTGGCGGTCATTAAGATCGAGGTGCCGCATCCGCTGTCCTACGCCAAGCTGGGCAACTCAGACAGCATGCAGGTGGGCGACTGGGTGCTCGCCATCGGCAGCCCCTTCGGCCTCAAGTCCACGGTCACCGCCGGAATCATCAGCGCCAAAGGCCGAAACATCGTCCCAGGACGCCAGTTCCAGTCCTTTATCCAGACCGACGCGGCGATCAATCCCGGGAACTCGGGCGGTCCGCTGGTCAACATGGAAGGCGAGGTCATCGGCATCAACACCGCGATCTATACGGAAACGGCCGGCTATCAGGGTGTGGGCTTCGCCATGCCCTCCAACACCATCGCTACGGTTTTCAACCAGCTCGTCTCGCCCGCTCACAAGGTCGAGCGCGGATCGATCGGAATTACCTTTAGCGCAGAGACCAGCCCGGCCGTCACTCGCATGTACGGCGGCGGCAAGGGAATCATCGTGCAGGACGTGACCCCCAGTGGACCCGCCGCCGAAGCTGGACTCAAAGCCGGCGACGCGATCGTCACCGTGGGAGGCAAGACCGTCAACTCCGGCGACGAACTGGTGGCAGAGGTCAGCTCGCACCGTCCCGGCGAAAAACTCAAGATCGGCTACCTTCGTAACGGGAAACAGCACGATACGAGCATCACAGTAGCCGATCGCGCCAAGCTGTTTGGTGCACAACTTGGCACTGCCGAGGAGGAGTCCGAAGAGCAGGGGGCCAAGGAGAGCAAGCTCGGAGTTACCGTCAAGCCGGTTCCCGAAGCTGCCGCCAAACGTCTGAATTTGCAACCTAATCAAGGCGTAATCGTCAGCGACATCAAGCCCGGCAGCTTCGCCGACACCATCCAGCTCTCGCGCGGCGATGTTATCCTCGAAGTAAACCGTCAGCCCGTCAACGATCCCAAGGACTTTACTAAAATCGAGGCGGGATTGAGGGCCGGGCAGGACGTCGTCTTCGTGGTTCGCCAGGTTGGAGTGGGACGGGACGCGATTAATTCCTTCTTGGGGGGCACCCTTCCGTAGTACTCTGAGAATCTAAATCTGCAGGGTTGCTGCTCCGCTCTGGGCGGCAACTCTGCAGCCAGCAGGGTACCCGGCTCGCCCGCCTTTGGCGCGCTGGGGCTGAAGTCGCAGGAAGTCCGGCCCGCTGTGGTTGGCTTGCTGAGGTGGAATCAGAGGAGATTCGTCTCCCGAGAGGTGAACTTAATGCAAACAACCGCAAGATGGACCACAATAGCTTTTTTGTCTTCCATTCTGCTTTTCTGTAGCTCTCCGTTGTCGGCGGCCCTTCGCAGCAAGTCCGTACCAGTTCGCATGAAGTCCCATCCCACGGCCCACGTTTCCCGGGCCCGCGCAGGCAAGACCTCCGGCAGAACCAGGTCGATGAGGAGCAGCAGGCCCCGCTTCCGCGGCCAGCAGGCGATTGACCAGGAACGCACACTGCAAATTCAGCAGGCCCTCATCCGCGAACACTACCTGAGCGGCGTTCCGACCGGCGAGTGGGACCAGGCGACGCGCGAAGCGCTCGTCCGGCTGCAGGACGAGAACAACTGGCAGACCAAGGTGGTCCCCGATTCCCGCGCCCTCATCAAGCTGGGCCTGGGCCCCAGCCCGCAGAACCTGCTCAACCCGGAGAGCGCCGCCATTGCCAGCGCGCAGCCCAGCGGCAACACCTCCGCCACGACCGGCGCCAATTAGCCGTCCTGCACTTGAATTCAAACAAAACGCGGCCGAGTGGCCGCGTTTCTTATTTCCCCCGAAGCGGGGTCATTCGCTCTCCCAGTAATATCCGGAACGGGCCCGCACCGTCAGCTCCGGATTGCGGGTACTGACCCGCAATTTGTGGAAGCCGCTCGAGGCCGCATCCGGCGTGTAGCTCAGGCTGTACTGGTGTCGCATCTCGTCCTCGATCTGGGCGAAGATCTGCTCGGCCTTCATCTTCTTCGAGAGCTCAAAATATCTGCCGCCGGTCTCGTCGGCGATCTGCTGCATGATCTTTTTGCCGTCGCCCTTGCGATCACGCGGAGCTTCAGGCTCTCGCCGGCCGCCGCCAGGAGGATAGCCCCCGCCTGGGTACGGCCCGCCGCCGGGATAGCCACCACCCGGATACGGCCCTCCGCCCGGGAATCTGGGACGGCCCCCGCCGGGATAGCCGCCGGGCCGCACGCTCTCGTCGCTGCGGTCAGCGTCACGCTCCGCCGGAGTCACGTAGACGCAGTAGACGAGCACATTGGCGCGCTGCGCCGCCTCAATCGCCCGCTGCAGGGAGACCTTGCTGGAGCTGTCGATTCCATCGGAGAAGAGCACGATCGCCTTGCGTCCCTTCTCACCCTTCAGCACCTCGTCGGCCGCGAGAAAGACCGCGTCGTACAGCACTTCGCCCCCGAAGGAAAAGTGCCGCTGGCCTGGCTCGGAGGTGGGAGGGTGCGGCACATTGCTCTCGGAGGAGATTCCGTCCATGCCCTTCGTCAGCTTATCGCGCGAGGCCGTCACGTCCTGCAGCAGCTCCACCTCGCGGTCGAAGTGCAGCACAAAGCCGCGGTCCTGGCCCTGTCGCAGCAGGCGATTGAGGAACTCCGTGCCCGCCTTGCGCTCATCGCCCAACGCCTTGCGTTGCTCGGAGCCAGTGTCGGCCACCACGCCGATGGTCAGCGGCAGTTCGGCCGGCTGCGCCAGCTGAGTGATTGTCTGGGAGTGGCCGTCCTGCTCCAGCACGAAGTCCTGCTTGCCGAGACTAGTGACCGGCTGCCCCTTTTTGTCGCGCACAACAGCAAGCACGCTGATCTCTTTGGCCGCCTTCGGAACAGCCGGATTCGAAGCTGAGCTCTGTGCGGACGCGTCTTGCTGGGGCTGGTTCAGCTGGGGCTGGGCTGGCGTCGCCAGTTTTGGCCCGGGTGAAGGTGGCGCGGATTGCTGAGCTGGCGCGGGCAACGCCGCGGGCAGAAGTGTGGCGGCAACACCCAGAGCCAGAGCCGGAAGCGACCCTCGAAGCCTCATGCGCAACAGGATGTCATAAGGCGCGCAGCGGGGAAAGCCCGGCAGGGGATTGAGAACGGCGGATAGCGCAGAGCAGTCGCACACAAAGACCCCACTTCTGCCAAAAGAGGGCAGAAGTGGGGCACCAGTTTAGTCCGCGCGGGGTGCCCGTCCTATCCTTCCTTTGGATAGGGCGGGGTAGTTCACTCCGTTTCCGCAGCTGTTGCGGTCTGGGCTGGAGCTGAAGCCGGCGTGGCGGCGCGCAGCGTGAGGACGTCGGTGCGCATGCGCGCCCAGTCCTGCACATGGAAGCCCTGTGACTCAAAGAAGCCGCGGATCTGCGGCTGCGTCCAATGCGCCACCTCCTCCAGGATGGGAACCAGCACGGCAAGCGCGTTTTCGCTGAGCACGGTGCGTTTGGCGATGCGCGTCAGCGAGCGCGTCTCGGAGACCGCGATGGTCAAACCGTCCCCCTCGTTGACGTGCAGGATGGCGTGCATGTCCGAGCTGCCGTCGCCGGAGTAGACGATGCGGTCGGGGCCCAGCGAGCGCTCCGCCTGCAGCTGCATGATGCGCGTCACCTTGCCATAGCCCGCGGTGCAGCGGATGAGCCGTTCGATCTCGCCATGTGCGCCCCACTGGAACTGGGTACCGAAGATCTGGTCGGCGGGCACAATGCCTTCGAGCGCCGACTGAACGATCTCCACCGGCGCCGCCGAGAGCACGAAAAATTCGAACTCATAGCCGGGTATGGCGTCGCGCAGGGTGCGATAGAGCAGGTCGATGTTCTCCTTGAGCGGGACGCGCTTGCCGGCCTCAACGAGGTGCTCGCGCCGCACGCGCGAGCGGAAGGCCGGATCGTGCAGCAGCAGGTAGGCGAGCTCGGCGCCCTGCTGTACCAGGTTCATCTGCGCCATTCCCTCGGTCTTTCGCTTGAACTCCTCGGCCGGAATGCCGAGCAGCTCGGTGAGGACCATGCCCGAGTCGTTAAAGCTCAGGGTCTGGTCGAAGTCGCTTGCGAATAAGTAGTGCCGATTCATAGTCTCTGTCATATCAGTCTTAGGATAGCCTGCGTGCAGATTTGGATGGTGAAATCGCGGTCAATATGCTATCGAATGATTTGATTGCGGCGATGGCCGCGGGTAATAGCGAGTTTGTACTGTGTTGTCAGAGATTTACGGCGATTTCGAAATGAATCCCAAGCTGCTTTTTTCAGGCGCGTGCAGGGAACGGTCAGGATGCTTTGTCCGCCCTCGGAACAGGAAGAGTCGTGACTTTACTCTCCTGCTCCTGCTGTTGAGCGGCAGCGGCCTTGTCTATCGCCGAGTTGACTTCGCCGCCAAGCAGAATCGAGAAGCCCGCTATATACAGCCACAGCAGCAGAATGATCACCGCTCCAACGGAGCCGTAGGTCTTGCTGTAGGAGTTGAAAAATTGGAGGTACATCTTCAGGGCGAACGAGGCCACCAGCCAGCAGGTTAGCCCAGTGACCGAGCCGGGCGTAATCCAATGCCACTCCGGCTCCTTCAAATGCGGCGCAAAGCGGTAGGTCATGGCGAACGCTGCAAACATAAAGCCCAGAACGACAGGCCACTGCAGGACGTTCCAGGCGACGACGAGAGCATGTCCCAGCCCAGCGTTTCCGAGATCAGCTGCGAGGAGCCCCGCAGCTCTTCCGCCAAAGAGCATAAGCCCAAGCGCGCCCAGCACGAGCACGGCGAGCGCCAATGTCAGGCCAAGGGCGAGCACCTTTTGCTTCCACCACGGACGCCGCTCTTTGACCTCATACGCGACATTGAGGGACTGCATCACCGCGGCGACGCCCTGCGAGGCAGCCCACAGCGCGCCCAGAATGCCGAAAGCCGCCTTCCCCGCACCACTGGCACGTGAGACTTCCTGAAAAGTTTTCTGAACCAGATCGGAAGCCGAGGCCGGCATCACACGCGCCAGAGTCGAAAACAACGACGCCTGCCACTCAGAGCCGGCAGCGGTCAGGAAGCCGATGACCGAAAGCACGAACAGCATCGCCGGGAAGACCGCCAGGATGAAGTAGTAGGCCAGAGAGGCGGAGCGGGCAAAGACCTCGTCTTCGACGATCTCTTTCCAGGCACGTTTGCCAAGGTTGAGAGGAGTCAGACCGCCCAGCTTCCAAAGCGACGGCTTCTGATCGGTGCTCATGCGCGTCCCTTCGTGCTCTCCGCTAATTGGATGCCCTGACGAAAGGGCGGGCTTGCCGGGGCGCATTGTGGCAACAGGGGATGCGGGTGGCCCATTCAAGCCCTCTTTTGGCTCGAGTGGGGCTGTTGATCTGCTTTCATTTACCGTTCGCTAAACGCCGAGCAACTGCCCCACTCAATGAAAAGAACATTGAGTGGGGCACCAGATTGAGTGATTTTGAGAGCGCCGGCTCAGTAGCGCTGGGCGATGAACTCGGTGAGCTTCTCGTATGCCTGCTGGAGCACATCCTCCTGCGGCAGGAAGACGATGCGCATATGGCGCGTGCCCTGCTTCTGGCCGAAGCCGGCGCCGTGAACGCACAGCACGTGCTTTTCCTGCAGCAGCGCGGTGACGAAGCTCAGGTCGTCCTCGGGAATATCGAGCTTGGGGAAAGCGTAGAAGGCCCCCTGCGGCGCGACCAGCGAGACGCGAGGCGTGCGCGAGGCCCACTCAACGGTGAGGTCGCGGCGGCGGCGCAGCTTGGCCCGGGCGTCGACAAGGTGGTCCTGAGGTCCTTCGAGGGCCGGTGCGATGGCATGCATGAAGGGATGCGGCGCCGAGAGCCGGGCGCGCAGCAGCTTGTATACCGCTTCGAGGTACTCGTTCAGCGACTCTGCCGGGCCGGTGGCGATCGCCCATCCAATGCGCCAACCGGGAACAAGGAAGGCCTTCGACAGCCCGTTGAAGGTGATGACTGGGAGGTCGGGCGCAAGTGTGGCGATGGAGACGTGCTCGCGGTCGTCGTCAATGATGAGCTTGTCGTAGATCTCGTCGGCCAGGATGAGCAGGTTGTGGCGGCGCGCCAGCTCGATGACGCCCTCGAGTGTCGCGCGCGAATACACCGCGCCGGTGGGATTGTTGGGGTTGATGAGCAGGATCGCCTTGGTGCGCGGGGTGATGCGCGCGGCGATGTCGTCCAGGTCGGGCTGCCAGCCGTTCTCTTCGCTCAGGAAGTACGGGTTCGGCGCGGCGGCCAGTTTGCCCAGCACGGCGCCATAGAGCGGGTAGTCCGGGCAGGGCGTGAGCACACTATCGCCGGGATTGAGCAGCGCGGTGAGG
>WNGF01007044.1_pt1 | contig 22199 bp, 20 predicted proteins | sample 5400641 | NCBI WGS metagenome assembly WNGF01 (sample SAMN13153371, study PRJNA577476) | soil metagenome | isolation source: 80 cm soil or saprolite under grassland replicate 2 | place: USA:California | collected 2016-06-15 | reverse complement strand
AACCATGGATGATCTGCGGGCAACACTCGAGAAGCTTCGCGACGAGCTGGTGAAGGGTGGCGCGCGCCTCGGCGACCTGGCTGAAAAGGGACAAAAGGAGCTGCCGCACGCTGCGCGGCGGATCGACGAGGAGTATCGGCGGCTGCAAGCGCTTCTCGACAGTGCGGTGGAGAAGCTGCGGAAGAAGCCCTAGCCCAATCGCGGGCGGGACTCCTCGCCGGCGCGATACGCCGAAATGATCTGAATGTCGCCGACCGTTGGAGCGGTGACCGCGTAGACGATTCCGAGCCGCGGAGCTTCGTCCGGCAGATCGAACCGCTTGTATATGATGTACGGCGCGTCCTGTATCGACGCGATCGGAGCATCGTCGTCGATGTCCGTCAGCGGCTTGTCGGGCAGGCAAAGCTCTTCAGGCGGCTCGTCGATATCCAGGCGCCGCACTTCCGACCGCGATGTAATCAGCCAGCATTCCATCGCCCTATGGCAATTGCCTCGCGGTGCTAAATGTGACTAGTGCGACGTCTTTGACGGCGCCTTCTTGAAGAGCGGCAGATACTGGCCGTAGCCCTCCGCCTCGAGCCGCTCAACGGGAATAAACCGCATCGACGCCGAGTTCATGCAATAGCGCATTCCGGTCGGCGCGGGCCCGTCGTCGAATAGATGGCCGAGGTGCGAGTTAGCGTGCTTCGAGCGCACCTCCGTCCTGACCATAAAGAGAGACCGATCCGATTTCGTGACGACGTTTGCCGGGTCGAGCGGTTTGGTGAAGCTCGGCCACCCGGTTCCCGAATCGTACTTGTCGACCGAGCTGAAGAGTGGCTCTCCGGAGACAACGTCGACATAAATCCCGTCCCGATGGTTGTCCCAGTACTCGTTGCGGAAGGGTGATTCGGTGTCGGCGTTCTGCGTGACGGCATACTGCAGCGGCGTCAGCTTCTTCTTGAGATCTGCGTCGGCGGGCTTCACGTATTTCCTCTGCGTTGCGGGTACGGCGGTCTGCGCATTCGCGGCACTCCGGAACGGCACGGCAGCAAACAGAGAAAGAATCGTGACAGCGATGCTGAAGCGTTTCCGCGCCATTTTGAGCTCCCCGAAAGCGGACTTGGTCATCTCAGGTTTTACACCGTATGGCACAATCGGGTCCGTTAGCTGAACGCCGCGATGGCCTTTCGTGCGAACTCCGAAAGGACAAGCTCGCCGCTGTCGGCGGCCCGCTGTGACAAGAGAGCGTCCCAATTTTCGGTCCCTTCCCAGAACACCTTCTTGAGTCGCGCCATCGCATCCGGGTTCGATGCAGCAAGCCGGTCCGCGAGCGCAGCGACGGATGCGTCGACCGCATCGACCGTCTCGTGCACGAACGAATGAAGTCCGTGGCGCTCGGCCCACTCCGCATCGCGCCATCCGGCGTCGACCGCGAGCGCTGAAAAAGCTGCCAGCCCGATCTTCTTCTCTATTACCGGACCGACGACGAACGGTCCGATTCCAACAGCGAGCTCACTGAGGCGGACGGCGGCATCCTTCGTCGCGACGACAAGATCAGACGCCGCCAAAATTCCGACACCGCCGCCGACGGTTTTTCCCTGCACACGCGTGATGATGAATTTTGGGCAGCGGATCATCGCGATCATGAGATCGGCAAAACCAAGAAAGAATTTCTTCCCGGTGGCGACGTCGGAGATGGTCTTGAGCTCAGCGAAGGAAGCGCCGGCGCAGAAGGCGCCCTTCCCATCGCTCCGCAGGACGATCACGCGAGCCGCCGAATCGGCGCCGAGCTTGCGAACCGCATCCGCGAGCTGGGCGAGGAGCGAACCTGGCAGTGAGTTCCCCTTCGGGTGCGAAAACGTGATCGTGCCGACGCCGTGCTCGCTGTGCGCGACCACTCTTCCGGGCTCGCTCATTCGTTGGCCGTTTTCATCGGAGTGTAGGTTAGTCCCCCACCTGTGCGCGGTCTAGAGTTTCCGGTGCTGTCGCATGCGGCTACGCTAACCTTTGGAGCGGCCGCCATATACGTTTAAGGCAGGTCATGATGGCGCGCGTCGCGCCGTCTCTCAGGGGTAAAAACACACGCATGGCGATGACCGAACAGACGACCGAAGACCCGAAAAGAATGGCCGAATTCGAGGCGCGGATCGCCCGCGGGGAATCGATCGAGCCGAAGGACTGGATGCCAGAGCGGTACCGGAGCCAGCTGATCCGCATGATGTCGCAGCACGCGCATTCGGAAATTGTGGGAATGCTCCCCGAAGGCAACTGGATCACCCGCGCACCGAGCCTTCGACGCAAGATGACCCTGCTCGCCAAGGTGCAGGATGAAGCGGGTCATGGACTCTACATCTATTGCGGAACGGAGACTCTTGGCGTCGATCGCACGGAGCTCGTCGATCAGCTACTGTCCGGCAAAGCCAAATACTCGAGCATCTTCAACTATCCGACGCTCACCTGGGCGGACATGGGAGTCATCGGCTGGTTCGTGGACGGCGCGGCAATCGTCAACCAGACCGTTCTCGCGAAAGCGTCGTACGGTCCGTACGCGCGCGCGATGATCCGCATCTGCAAGGAAGAGAACTTCCACAAGAAGCAGGGCTACGAGATAATCGCGACGCTTGCGAGCGGCACCCCGAAGCAGAAGGCGATGGCGCAGGATGCGGTGAACCGTTGGTGGTGGCCGTCTCTCATGATGCTCGGTCCGAGCGACGCCAATTCGCCGAACACCGCCGAGCTGATTCGTTGGAAGGTGAAGCGCAAGACGAACGACGAGCTGCGCCAGCGATTCGCCGACATCACCGTTCCTCAGGCACAGGCGGTCGGACTGACGCTGCCCGACCCGGATCTCAAATACAATGAAGCGAGCGGGCATTGGGAGCACGGCGCGATCGATTGGGACGAGTTCTGGGCGGTGGTGAAAGGAAACGGTCCGTGCAATCGGGAGCGCCTCGCGGCGAGACGCGCCGCGCACGATGAAGGCAAGTGGGTGCGTGACGCTGCGACCGCGCATGCGGAAAAGCAGGCGCGCAGAAAACGTTCGGCCGCGGCCTGAGCGCAACTTGGCAGGCGAGCCGGGATCGACAGGATCGAAAGCGCCGCCGGCCGACAAGGCCGGCGACGGCGCCGACAGCCAATGGCCGCTCTGGGAGGTTTTCGTCCAGCCCGCGCAGGGCGCGGCGTACGAACACTCCGGAAGCGTTCACGCGCCCGACGCGGAGGGCGCGCTCCAGAACGCGCGCGACGTCTATTCGCGGCGCGGCGAGGCGATCGGAATTTGGGTCGTACCGTCAACCGCCATCACCGCATCGAAGCCGGAAGACCAGGGTCCATTCTTCGATCCCGCCGACGACAAGATTTACCGCCACCCGCAGTTCTATAAGATTCCGCGCGGCCTGAAAGGTTTCTGAACGCGTGAGCGCGGCAAGCGAATCGGCGACAATCGAATTCCTGAAGCGGATCGGCGACGACCGTCTTGTTCTCGGACATCGTCTCTCGGAGTGGTGCGGTCACGGTCCCATTCTCGAGGAAGACATCGCGCTCGCCAACATCGCCCTCGACCTCCTCGGCCAGGCGGCTCACGCGCTCGGACTCGCGGGGGAATCGCTCGGCGAGGGAGCCACCGCCGACTCGCTCGCGTTTTTCCGGGAGGCAATTGAGTTCAGAAACATCCAGCTCGTCGAGCTGCCGAAAGGAGATTTTGCGTTCACCATCGCGCGACAGTTTTTCTTCGATGCACTCAGCGTCCATCTGATGGACGCGCTCCAGAGCAGCTCTGACACGCGGATCGCCGCTCTCGCCGCTAAGGCGGTCAAGGAAGACCGCTACCACGTCCGTCACAGCGGCGACTGGATGGTTAAGCTCGGCGACGGAACGGAGGAGAGTCACATGCGACTCCAGCGCGCGGTTGACGATCTCTGGCGCTTTACCGGCGAGATGTTCGAGACGGACGCAGTGACCGATCAGCTCGTCGCGAAGAGAGTCACGCCGGATCCGTCAGCTCTTCGCTCGAAGTGGGACGCGCTCGTCACCGATGTTCTGTCGCGCGCGACCATCGAGAAACCGGCGGACACCTTCTTCGTGTCGGGCGGACGCAGCGGACGACACACCGAGCATCTCGGCCACATGCTGGCGGAAATGCAGATCGTCGCCCGATCGCATCCGGGAGCGGAATGGTGATCGCCTCCGACGAGATTCTGGAAATCCTCCGCGAGGTAAAGGATCCGGAGATTCCCGTGCTCGATGTCGTAGAGCTGGGCATCGTTCGCAATGTCGAACAATCGGGGCGGAAGATCCGGGTCGATATCACGCCGACCTACTCCGGCTGCCCGGCGATGAAAATGATCGAGGACGAGATCGTGTCGACTCTTTCGCTCCACGGTTTTGATGCCGAGGTGCGGATGGTGTACTCGCCGGCGTGGACTACCGATTGGCTCAGCGCCGAAACGAAGGAGAAGCTGCGCTCGGCGGGGATCGCGCCGCCGCACCTCGTCGAAACGCAGCCGTTGGTGATGCTGGAGAGGTCGCGGCCGACGCCGAAGTGCCCCTACTGCGGGTCGTCCAACACGGAGGAGCGGAGCGAGTTCGGTTCGACCGCGTGCAAGTCGATCAATTTCTGCAACGCCTGCCGGCAGCCCTTCGACAGCTTCAAGAGCTTCTAGCTCAAGCCTTCAGCAGCGACTCGATCCGCTCGGAGATTTTCGCGGCATCAGGGAGAACGGCGGCGAGAAGGTCCTGATGGTACGGCATCGGCACATCCTCGACCGTCAACCGCTCGACGGGCGCATCGAGGTACCAGAAGCAATCCGAGGCGACGACCGCCGCGATCTCCGCGCCGAAGCCGGCCGTCATCGTGTCCTCGTGAACGATCAGGCAGCGCCCGGTTCTCGTCACAGACTCGGTAACGGCCGTGCGATCCCAGGGTGCGATCGTCCGCAGATCGATCAGCTCGATGTCTTCACCGAATTGTTCCGTCGCTTCGACGCATCGATGGACCATCGCGCCCCAAGTGATGACGGATATGCCCTTCCCTTTCCGAATGACATTGGCTTTTCCGAGCGGCAGCACGTAATCGTCACCGGGATAGTGCGCACTGCCGTCGCTCGTCATGAGCAGGGAACGGTGCTCGAAGAAGATCGTCGGGTTCGGGCTCCGCATCGCGGCGCGCAACAGACCGACCGCGTCGGCAGCGTTCGAGGGAATGCAAACCTGCCAGCCGATGGCATGCGCCCACGTGACCTCGCTCGAGAGACTGTGCCATGGATCGCCGACATCCTTGCCGAAACCTCCCGGCATTCGGACGACGATCGGCGCGGCGAACCGGTTTGCGGTTCTCCAGCGCATCGTTCCGCAGTTGTTCAGCTGCTCGGTTGCGGGATCGGCGTATTTGCGGAATTGAATCTCCGCGACGGGCATCAGTCCCGAGATTGCCATGCCGACGGAGCGGCCGATGATTCCTTCCTCCGAAAGACTCGTGTCGAAAACGCGCGCTTCGCCGAATCTTTTTTGAAGTCCTTCGGTGACGAGATGCACTCCTCCCTTCCTGCCGACATCCTCACCGAAGACAAGAAGCTTCGGATTCACCTCCAGCTCTCGCGCGAGCGTTCTCTTCACTGCTTCCGCGAACCGCACGACGTCACCCTCGGACGCAGATGAAGTCGATGGCAGCTTCTGCCTCTCCTGTCGGGTCATTCCGCCGAACGCCTCCGAAGGCTCGTCATCTTCGGCGTAGATGAACTTTTTTACCGTTGACGGATCCGGACCCGGCCTCGCGCGCGCGGCGGTCAGCGCCGATTCCACATCGCGTTTCGCTCCCGCTTCAATCTCCCGCCATTCCGGCTGCGACATGAGATCGGGGACGAGATGCCGCTGGAGCATCGGCAGAGGATCGCGCTTCGCATCCTCCGCGATCTCCTTTTCGGCGCGGTATCCGCGCTGATTGTCGGGACCCGAGTGACTGCACAGCCTCGGCACCGTCAGCCGGATCAGAGCCGCCCCATTTCCGCCGCGAACATGCGCCGTGCATTCGCCCAGAAGCGCGGCCGTCTCGCCGGGATTGCAGCCGTTGCCATCGCGAATGAACAGGTCACCGAATGATTGGAGATTCCTGGCGATGTCCCCGCCGGGCGTCTGCATCTCGCCCTTCACCGAGATGCCGAGCCCGTTGTCTTCTATATAGAAGAGTATCGGCAGCTTGAGCGTCGTCGCCATCGTCAGTGCAGACCAGAACCCATTGGTCGCGACCGACCCTTCCCCGCCGAGCACGACGCTCATCGCTCCGTCGTACGACGAATCGCCGAGCACGTCGCGATGATATCGGATCGCCTGCGCCCAACCGGCCGAGGGCGTGTACTGTGAGCCGACGTCTCCCGACATCGGGAGAACGATCGGGCCATCCCGCTTCGGCAGATTGCAAACGACGCCGATGTCACGACCGTCGCTGAAGCCGCCGGATCGTCCGAGCGGACTTGCAAGTGCGTCTTCGAACGTCATGCCCAGCGACAGGAGGAGCGGTCTCGAGCGGTAGTAGGCGCCGGCGGCGTCGTGACGATGGTCGATGAGAGCGCCCAGTATGACTTGCGCCACGTCATGTCCTCGGGCCGAAAACTGGTAGAGGACGAGATGCTCCTTCGGAACGCTCGTGCGGTTCCGGTTGGTGTCCTCCTCGATGTCGTCCATGTATCGCGACGCATGAACGAAATACGCAATCCCGCGCCAGTCGAGCTCTGGTCCGGTGGCTTTTCTCGAGCGCGAACGATCGCGCGACGGCGCGCGATTCGGATCGACGGTCATCGTGGCTCGCTCATGAGTGAAATTGTTTTCCCTCGCGCACCATCCGCTTCAGAAGCGGACTCGGTCTGTATCGGTCCTCTTCGTACTCCTCGCGCAGCGATTCGATAGTCACGAGGACTTTGTCGAGTCCGATCTCGTTGCCCCAGGACAACAAGCCCTTCGGGTATTTGACGCCCCGCGTCATTGCGAGATCGACATCCGCGGCAGTTCCTATTCCGTAATTCACCGCATCCACCGCCTCGTTGATCAGCATCGCGAGGATGCGGTTCAGAATTAGCCGGCCGAGCACTTCGTCCTTGACCGGCTCCGGCCTCGTCGCGCCCTCGCCGTACTCATAATGTCCGCGACCCGTTTTTCTCCCGAGATGGCCGGCATCGACGAGACGTTTTTGAGTCACCGACGGCTTGTACCTCGGATCGAAGTTCATTCCTTCGAAGACCGCTCTCGTCGCTGCGAGATTCACGTCGTTGCCGATGAAGTCCATCAGCTCGAACGGGCCCATCTTGAATCCGCCGAGCTCGCGCATCGCCCAATCTATTGTAGCCGGGTCGGCGATTCCCTCCTCGTAAATGCGGATCGCCTCGCCGTAAAAGGGCCGCGCAATCCGGTTCACTATGAAGCCCGGAGTATCTGACGCAAGAACCGTCGTCTTCCCCCATGAATCCACGAGAGAGCGCGCGCGCTCGACGACCGCCGGCGACGTCGCGACGCCGGGGACTATCTCGACGAGCGGCATCACCATCGGCGGATTGAAGAAGTGGACGCCGAGCACGCGCTCGGGACGGTCGCAAGCCTGCGCGATCGCCGTCACGGAAAGCGAGGAGGTATTCGTCGCCAGTACACAGGCCGGCTCGACGACACCCTCGAGCTCTTTGAACGTGCGGCGCTTCACCTCGAGATTTTCGACGATCGCTTCGATGACCATGCCGCAGTCGGCGAGCGAAGTCAGATTGTCCGTGCCGCCGGAAACGACGTCGATCCGATCGAGAATGAGTGCCGCCGAGTCGGCGTCGACTTTCTGCTTCGCGACCTGTCCGTCGAGATTCCTGCCGATCGCGTGAACCGCTTTGCGTGCGGCGTCGTCGTCAACGTCACGAAGGAGAACGCGGTGCCCGGCGGTCGCCGCAACCTGGGCAATTCCGCTCCCCATCGCGCCGACCCCGATGACTCCGACAACCGTGTCGCGGGCGAGCGCTGCCACTTCAGTCTCCCCTGAAGTTCGGCTTCCGCTTTTCGAGGAAAGCGGCGACGCCCTCGCGAAAGTCGGCGGTGTTACCGGCGAGCCCCTGCAGCTCCTCTTCGACCTCGAGCTGATCGTCGAGATTGTTGGAGAAGGAGGAATTCAATCCGCGCTTCGTCAGGCCAAGTGCCCGCGTCGGCATCGAGGCGAGCGTTTCGGCCACTTCGGTCGCGGCGCTCATCAGATCACCCGGGTCGCAGAGTCGGTAGATCATTCCGAACTCCAGAGCCCGCTCGGCGGAGATCTTTTCTCCGAGCATCATCATTGCCGTGGCGCGCTGAAAGCCGGCGACGCGCGGCAGGAAAAACGTTCCGCCGCTGTCGGGAATCAACCCGACTTTCGTGAACGACTGGATGAAGCTCGCCTGGCTCGAAGCGAGCACGATGTCGCAGGCGATGGCGAGATTGACTCCCGCGCCGGCGGCTACTCCGTTAACTGCACAGACCACCGGCTTCTCGATCTGCCTGATCGCGCGTATCACCGGGTTGTAGCTCTTCCTCACGATCTCGGCGAGGTCGAGATTGACGCCTTCGACAGGCGTGGCTTCAGCGAGATCCTGACCGGCGCAGAATGCTCTGCCCGCTCCGGTAAGCAGAACGGCGCGAACCGAGCGGTCGGCCGCGGCTTCATCGATCGCGCCCCGCAGCTCGAGGGCCATCTGCAGATTGAAGCTGTTCAGGACGTCGGGCCGGTTGAGCGTGATTCGCGCAACGCTGCCGGCTCTTTCCGAGAGAATGAATTGCGGCGTCATCGAGGCGTCAATTTATTCCTCCGTTCCCCCATTAACTAGATTAACCCACCATGGCTGACGCGTTCATTCTCGACGGCGTTCGCACCCCGATCGGAAGCTTCGGCGGCTCGCTTTCGCAGGTGCGGGCGGACGATCTTGCGGCGCACGTCATCGCCGCTCTGCTGGCCCGTCACGCCGACATGGATCCGGCCCGGATAACAGATGTCGTGCTCGGCTGCGCGAATCAGGCGGGTGAGGACAACCGCGATGTGGCGCGAATGGCGCTTCTTTTAGCAGGCCTCCCGGTCAGTGTTCCCGGCGAGACGATCAACCGGCTGTGCGCATCGGGAATGAGCGCGGTCGCTCACGCAGCCCGCGCGATTCGAAGCGGCGAGGGCGATCTCTTCATCGCGGGCGGCGTCGAGCACATGACGCGGGCGCCGTATGTGATGTCCAAGGCGGCGCAGGCGTTCGCGCGCAACGTCGAGATGTTTGACACGAGCATCGGCTGGCGGTTCGTGAATTCGAAGATGGCCAAGCTTTACGGAACCGACTCGATGGGTGAGACCGCCGAGAACGTCGCCGAAAAGTTCAGCGTGTCGCGCGCCGATCAGGACAAGTTCGCTTATGCGTCGCAGCAGAAGGCGGCGGCGGCGAGAAAAGCCGGGCGATTCGCGACGGAGATCGTGCCTGTGCCCCTGCCGCCGTCGAAGGCGAAACCAGCTCCCCCGCCATTCAGCGAGGATGAATTCATCCGCGAGGACACTTCGGTGGAAGTTCTCGCCAAGCTGAAGCCTGCATTCCGCACGGATGGAAAGGGCTCGGTCACGGCGGGCAATTCTTCAGGGATAAACGACGGCGCGTGCGCGATGTATGTGGCGTCTGAGTCGATCGCCAAGGAATTCAAACGTCGTCCGCTGGCGCGTATTGTCGCGGCGGCAGCCGTCGGCGTCGAGCCGAGGATCATGGGAATGGGTCCTGTGCCGGCGGTTAAGACAGTGCTGGCGCAGTCAGGGCTGAGGCTCGAGCAGATGGACGTCATCGAGCTCAACGAAGCGTTTGCGGCACAGTCACTCGCGTGTCTTCGCGAGCTCGCCCTCGCTGACGATCCGCGGGTGAATCCCAACGGCGGCGCGATCGCGCTTGGCCACCCGCTTGGAATGTCGGGGGCGCGTCTCATTCTCACTGCTGCCCGCGAGCTGGAGAACACGCTGAAGCGCTACGCCCTGTGCACGATGTGCGTCGGCGTCGGTCAGGGCATGGCGATCATCATCGAGCGCGTGTGACGGGAACGAACATCTTCGAGCTGGACGGCTTTCGGCCGGTGATTCACGAGAGCGCGTTCATTCATCCGAACGCGACGGTCACGGGGAATGTCGTCATCGGCCGCGACGTGTACGTCGGGCCCGGCGCCGCGATTCGCGGCGACTGGGGCGGGATCGTGATCGAGGACGGCTGCAACGTTCAGGAGAGCTGCACCATCCACATGTTCCCGGGAGTGACGGTGCTGCTCGAAGAAAGCGCGCACATCGGACACGGCGCGGTGGTTCACGGCGCACGCATCGGCCGCAACGCGCTGATCGGAATGAATGCGGTCGTGATGGACAACGCGTTCGTCGGCGCGGAATGCATCGTCGGCGCGCTCTGCTTTGTTCCGGCGGACATGCAGATCCCGGCGAGGAAAGTCGTCGTCGGCAATCCGGCGAAGATCGTAAAGGATGTGAGCGACGCGATGATCGCGTGGAAGACCGAGGGGACGAAGCTTTATCAGTCGCTGCCGGCAAAGCTGCGCGCATCGCTCAAGCCGTGCGAGCCGCTGCGCGAGATGCCGAAGGATCTGGTGCGGCAGCAGTCTTCGTACAAGACGTGGCACGAGACGAAATCCAATCTCCGCGGAGAATAGCGCGATGAGACTGCGAAGCTACGCGCAGGGCGAATGGATTGAAGGATCCGGCAAACCGGTAGAGCTCTTTCACGCCGTGACGGGAGAGAAGGTCGCGGACGCGAACAGCGAAGGGCTCGACTTCAAGGCAATGCTGGCTTACGGGCGCACCGTCGGCGGCCCGAAGCTAAGAAAGATGACGTTCCACGAGCGCGCTTCGATGCTCAAGGCGATGGCGAAGTATCTGATGGAGCGGAAGGAAGAGTTCTATCAGGCGTCGGCAGCAACGGGCGCAACGAAAGCCGACTGCTGGGTCGATGTCGAGGGCGGAATCGGAACTTTCTTCGCCTACTCGAGCAAAGGACGGCGCGAGCTGCCGAACGAAACTTTCCACGTCGAAGGCGCGGTCGAGGCGCTGTCGAAGGACGGCAGCTTTGTCGGGCGGCACATCTGCGTGCCGCTCGAAGGCACCGCGGTTCACATCAACGCCTTCAACTTCCCCTGCTGGGGAATGCTGGAGAAGCTCGCGCCGACATTCCTCGGCGGAATGCCGGCGATCGTGAAGCCGGCGACGCTGACCTCGTTCGTCACCGAGAAGATGGTGCGCGCGATGATCGAATCGGAAATACTTCCCGAAGGCGCGCTGCAGCTGATTGTCGGCGGCGTCGGCGATCTGTTCGATCATCTCGGATCGCAGGACGTCGTGACCTTCACCGGCTCGGCGGCAACCGGACGCAAGCTCAGAGCGCATCCATCGATCGTGGAAAACTCGATCCGCTTCAACATGGAGGCGGACTCCTTGAATTTCTCGATGCTCGCCCCGGACGCCGAGCCCGGCGGCGAGGAGTTCGAGCTGTTCATCAAGGAAGTCGCGCGCGAGATGACTTCGAAGGCGGGGCAGAAGTGTACGGCGATCAGGCGCACGCTCGTGCCGGCGTCGATGACCGAAGCCGTCATCGCTGCGCTGCAGAAGCGCCTCGCCGGCGTGAAGATCGGCGATCCGACCGTCGAAGGAGTGAAGATGGGACCGCTCGCCGGCAAAGCGCAGGTGGGCGAAGTCGGCAGAAGTCTCGAATCACTTCTCCGCGCCGGCGAGCGGGTCTACGGCGATCCGGACAAGCTCGACGTCGTCGGCGCAGACAGGAATCGCGGCGCCTTTTTCCCGACGACGCTTCTCTACTGCGACAAGCCGTTCGAACGGGACGAGCCACACAGCGTCGAAGCGTTCGGCCCGGTGAACACGGTAATGCCGTACACGACTGTAGACGAAGCAGTCGAGCTGGCGAAGATGGGGCGAGGCAGCCTGGTCGGATCGCTTTTTACCGCGAACGATTCCACGGCGCGCGACGTCGTGCTCGGCGTCGCGTCGCATCACGGCCGGCTGATGGTGCTGAACCGCCACAGCGCGAAGGCATCCACCGGACACGGATCGCCGCTGCCGCAGCTCGTGCACGGCGGGCCGGGGCGCGCCGGCGGCGGAGAGGAGATGGGCGGCATTCGCGGCGCGCTCCACTACATGCAGCGGACGGCCATTCAGGGTTCGCCGACGACGCTAACCCAGGTCTCGAACGAATGGATCAGGGGCGCGCACCAGAAACCCGAGCGGGTCCATCCGTTCAGGAAATACTACGACGAGATCGAGATCGGCGAGACGCTGAATACCGGCACGAGAACCGTCACCGACGAGGATGTCGCGAATTTCGCGAAGATCAGCGGCGACTATTTTTACGCGCACACCGACGACGCGGCGGCGAAGGAGTCCATATTCGGTGCGCGTGTCGCGCACGGGTACTTCGTGATCTCGGCGGCTGCGGGATTGTTCGTCGACCCCGCACCCGGACCGGTGATCGCGAATTACGGACTCGAGAATCTCCGCTTCGTGAAGCCGGTTTATATCGGCGACACGATCAAGGTCCGGTTCACGTGCAAGCAGAAAACGGCGAAGGACACACCACCCGACGGAGTGCCGCAGGGAGTCATCGCGTGGGACGTCGAAGTCACGAACCAGAATGACGAGCCGGTCGCGGTCTACACGATTCTTACTTTGGTGAAGCGCTCGCCGAAGGATTCGAGCAAGGTTTCGACGGACGAGCCGCGGGTTCCGCCGGACGAGAACATTGCGAACAACACGGCAAGGTCGATAGCCCACGCGGTCGGTGGGGGCAAACCTCACGCGGATCGGTAATGAACTACAAAAGAAGAACGACGCGTGCTCAGCCACCCGCAGACTGCTGAGCACATGTCGTTCTCAGTCTGCAGTTGTCGTTATTAACTGACTTCGCTCAGAAGTGCCCGCAGTTTTGGAAACACTTCCGCGATCTCCTCGAGCGACACCGCGCCGACGCTCAGCCTGAACCAGCCGGATTCGTCTCGCAGTCCGAACGCCTGAAAGGGGACGATCGCAACGCCGGCCTTCTCGAGCACGAGAGAGCGAATCTCCTCGTTGTCACGGATCTCGCGCCCGCCGATCTCTTTCCCGCGAAGCTTGAGCTGAAGCGATACGTAGATCGCTCCGTCCGGACAGAGCACGTCGACGGGCAGTCCTTCATCACGCATTCGCGCAAAGCCGGCGTGAAGCGCATCGAGGCGTTGATGCACCGCCGCATCCATCTTCTCCCGGTAATCGGCGATCGCCGCCGGATCGTTCAGTAGCCCCGTCAGTCCCACCTGTTCGGCGTGCGGCGCCCATGCACCGACATGGGAGAGAAGCTCGCCGCATTTTTTTACGACTGCCGGCGCGGCGAGGAGCCAGCCGACGCGAACGCCGGTCGCCGAGAAAGCCTTCGAGGCCCCATCCATCGTCATCACGTACGGCGCCGACTCGGGTACGATCGCCAGAGCGTAGCGGTGCTTGTTGTTCTTGACGCGTATCGCGCTGTAGATCTGGTCGTACAGAAGAAACAGCGGACGCTCCTTCCCTGACTTTTCCCGTCGCCGATTTTCCTCAACGAGCGCCTCGAGGATCGACTGGAACACTTCCGGCTCCATCGCCGTGCCGGTTGGATTCCCGGGCGAGCAGAGGCAGATCAGCCTCGCCGAGCGAAGATGCGGCGACAGCTCATCCAGCGTCGGCTGGAACGATCTCGACTGCGTTCGCGCCTGACAGCCACGCGTACGAATCGTTCTGCCACGACGGAACGGAATACACGACCGTATCGCCGGCATCGATGACAGTGCGGTACGCACCGTAAAGCACCGGCCGCCCGCCGCACGTGATCAGGACTGATTCAATCGGGTAGCGGACACCGGAAATGCGCTCGACGTAATTCGAGACTGCCTGACGAAGGGCGGGCAAACCCGAGGGCGGCGGATAATTCGTCGAGCCCGCTTCCAGGGCCTTCTCGATCCCCGAAAGAAGCTTCGGCGGAATGGTGAAATACTTCGGCCCGAAATCGCCGAGACTGAAATCGAGAACGCTCGTCCCTGCCGCTCGCAGATCGCGCACCTGCTGCGCGGTGCGAAGGATGCCCGAGAGATGCATGCCCTTCGCCAGCTTTGAAAGCGATGCGTCGAGACGGGTCTGGTCGCCGAAGGCGGGAGCTCCGGGCGCGGCAATCGGAGGGGGAGATGCCGGAGGTTGCGGGGAGATGGCTCGCGCGGACATTGCGGGGATTGTACTCGCTCAGCCAAGACCCTGCCAGTCGACGAAAACCTGCGGCATCCGGCGCGATCCGGCGCGAGCCGGCGCGAGCCGGATCTACACCGGCAGCTGGAAGACCGCCTCAACCGTCGTTCCGAGAGCCCGCGCAAGACGCAGCGCGAGATCCGTCGACGGAATAAAAACTCCATTCTCCACCGTGTTGATCGTCTTTCGCGATACGTTGGCCATTGCCGCGAGTTCGGCCTGAGTGAGATTCAGCCGCGCCCGTTCCTCCCGCAACCGGTTCTTCAAGCGCTCATGCGTCACGATGCGCGCGGAGCTCGAGGAAGCAGAATTTCAAAAGCGCCCCGCCGACTGCGGTCGTGACGATGAGATACACCGCTTCGCGAGCCGTATAGTCCCTGAACGCGGGCGCGAAATAAATCCCCATCGCCATTATCATCGCCACCCAGAACCCGGTGATCACGGCATATCGATGGTGCTCGCGCGACACGTCATCGTTGATGAGCTCGCGGATTTCGCGGCGGTTGAAAAGGCCGCCCTGCAGCCGCGTCACCAGAAGCAGCATCAGGACGATTGCGTTGACGGCCCACCAATCGATCCTGTTGTGGGGCGTCAGTCCGCCCGGACCTGAGTGAATGGGACGCGTGATGATTTGCACCCCCAGGAAAGTGATTGTGGCCGCGGTCAAAAGAATTGCCCGCTTGCGCGAGAATCGGTCTGCGATCTCGACGGTGGTGTTCGTTGGCATGTTCCCTTCTTCTCCCCCAGTTGTCTGCCCCAAAAGAGGGCGTTGAGTAACCCTTAGGTGACTATATGTAACCTATACGTTACTCGGCGTCAAGGGCGGGATGGACCGGTCCACGCGGACGATACCCCGTGCCTTCCGGGTGAGTGCTACGTAGTAAGACGTAATGCGCGGACACCTGCGCGCACTCCAGCTTGTAGGTGCAACCTCGGCGGCGACACCGCCGCCGGTTCATCAAGGAGGTGGCAGATGCGTTCAATCCTGATCTGGGCCTTCCCGGCCCTGCTTACCGGCCTTTCAGCACAGAGTTGTGCGGTCGCAAAAGGTCTTTACAGCGCAGTGGTCCACAACTCGGGCGCACCCTCCCGCGCCGATCGCGCGATGATGGACGCGCGGCAGGCGGAATTTCTGCGCGACCTGCCGCAGCGCCGCATTGTGATTCTTCCCGTCGCGGTGCTGGGACGGGATCGACGCTCGGACACCGCCGCGGCGACGGCGATAGCCCGCGCTCTGCGGAACAATGGAATCGCTGCAGCCACGGCGTCCACAGCGGATCTGTCACTGCCGTTCGAGCCCCAGCCCAACGAGGCGGCGATCTTCTGGTCACGCTTCAAGGCGCTCGCAGTGTACGTCGCGGCTCACCCGCAGGGAGACCCGGACTACGTCATGCTGGTTGATGTCTTCGGCGCTCCCGATCGAGGCTTGATACCCGCCGTCCATGTGATGGCGGTCACCGGCAAGGGAGAGATGGCCTACCGCAGAACGTGGAACAGCCAGCAGTCGCTGTACAAGGAATTCAAGCCGCGCTCACTCGGCGACGCCGGCCGGATGGTGGTCGCCGATCTCGAGCGACGATCAGCGTCGGCGAAGGATGCGACGCAACTTCCCGCTCAGGAGAGCAAGTAGTCCAGGACATCGGCCGCCGAGTATCGCTCGCGGCCGGCAAGGTAGACGCCGAGCGAGGCGAGGTCGTCGCCGGCCGTGAGGAGAGATTTTTCGCGGCCGTCGGCGCGCGACTGCGCCTGACCGATGGTGGCGAGCAACCCGTTGCAGAGACAGCGACGACCGACAGTGTCCGCGAGATCGCCGCCCTTGGCGACGTACGCATCCACGGGCTCAGCGGAGCAGCGGTAACCAATTTTCCCCGCGCTCGTGCGATAAGGCGTGCGCAGGTAGCCGACGTCGCACAGGCGCTCTCGACGCGAGTCCTGCAATTCCAGGCCATCGAGGTCGACGACTTTGAACGGATAGCCGGTGGGGGAAGCCCGTGGATCGGTCAAAACCCTCACGCGATTCTCCCGGACGCCGCCGAGTACGCGCTGCCTGAGCTCGGGCGCGAGCCCGGACTCGTCGCAGTAGGCGAACAGTGTCCCCACCTGAATGCCCGCCGCACCGGCAGCGAGTGCTTCGCGCAGCGCGGCTGGCGAACCTCTTCCGCCCGCGAGCCAGAACGGAAGTCCGAGCTCGCGGATCTTGTCGAGATCGACAACGTCGCGCGCGCCGTACACCGGCTCCCCGCGCTCGTCGAGCGTCAGCGTCCCACGCGGCGGAGCGTTGTGTCCGCCGGCGGTCCATCCCTCGACGACGAAGCCGTCTACCCGACCATTCGCCTTTCGGGCGAGCGTCATTGCGAGAGAGTTGGCGGATACGATTGCGAGGAAACGTGGGCGGCGAAGCGGCGCGGACGAATTGGGAAAATGAAGCTTCGGATCGAACTCCAGCATCGGCGCGGCGTCGCTCGTGTCGCCGACGACTTCGAACTTGAGCGAAGCGGGTCGATGCTCGGCGAGGGCGTCGAGCGTTCCGGGTATCTCGCGCGGGATGCCTGCGCCCATCAGCACGACGTCGACACCGGCGAGCATCGCACCATAAAGCGTGGCGAGATTCGGCATTTGAACCTTGGTCAGCAGATTCATGCCGACGGGGTAGCTATGTCCTTCCTTGGCCAGCCAGACCTCGACGAACGCCGCGAGCATCGTGAGCTGTTGGCGGGCCACGCTCACCTTCTGCTTGTACATCGGAAGAGTGCGGTAGGGCCTTCCGTCCTGCCTGCCGTCAGGAATGAAGTAGCGCTGAAGCGCGCCCAGCGCCACTTCCGGCATTGGAAAGTGCTCCATCGCGCGGCGAACGTGACCTCCGGGATCGCCATCCTGTAGACGACGGACGAACACGGAATCGATCGAGGTGCCCGACACCACGCCAAGCTGACCGCGAAGCGAGACGCACCGCGCGAGCTGCCAACCGGAGACACCGATTCCCATCCCGCCCTGAATCACGAGCGCGCGCGCGGGATCGGGAGCCGCGGTTTTCGGTTGAATCTCACTGTTCATGCTACGGTTCTCTCTTGCTTTCGTGATTGCGGCGTTCGCGGACGCGCGTCGTGAACCTGATCGACTTGAATTGAGCTGTTCGCCGAATGCGCGAGCGCCCGACGTGCCGCGGTGCACGATGCAGGAACCCGGGCCACGCGGCGTCGAAATCACGGAGTGCGCCGTGGGCGATATCTGTTGAGAGAAGTTGCGTACGATCCGATACTTTGCCTGTCAGCCGAAACGCTGATGTTTTGTGGGGAATGCGGGCAGCGCAGGTAGGGAAATCACCGACTTACGCGCGGGTTCCGCGCGAGCAGGAGTTACCGTCGGGACGCCGGGCGCGGCGTGGCCGGACGCGGTGGAGGCACCGGCGGGGACGCCGCCGCGATTTCCGCCCCTTCGAGGAACACGCCGCTCAAGCCACGCTGCGCGAGCATCGCGGCGAACCCGGTCTTGTCCACCGCTTTCATGTAGGCTTCCTTCGGATCCACCATGCGCTTGTCCACCAGCTCTATCAGAGCGTCATTCATCGTGACCATTCCGAGCCGGCGCGACGTCTGGAGCACCGAGTTGATCTGGAAGACCTTCGATTCCCGGATGAGGTTGGAGATTGCCGGAGTCGCGAGGAGTATCTCGCGCGCGGCAACTCTTCCACCACCGATCTTCTTGCACAATGTCTGGGAGATGACGCCCTTCAGCGAATCGGAGAGCATGACGCGAATCTGATCCTGCCGGTCCGCCGGAAACTGGTCGATGATCCGGTCCACCGTGCTCGCCGCAGTCGTCGTGTGGAGCGTCCCGAAGACGAGGTGTCCGGTCTCGGCGGTCTCGATCGCGATTGCGACGGTTTCCAGGTCCCGGAGCTCGCCGACCAGGACGATGTCGGGGTCCTCGCGCAGTGCCGCGCGCAGCGCGTTGCGAAACGACATCGTGTGGAGACCGACCTGCCGCTGAGTGATGATGCAGCGCTTGTTCGGGTGCACGAACTCGATCGGATCCTCGATGGTAATGACGTGGTCCGACCGAGCGCGGTTGACCAGATCGATGAGGGCGCAGAGCGTCGTGGACTTTCCGGATCCGGTCGGGCCGGTGACGAGCACCAAGCCCTTGGTGAGGAAGCAGATCTGCTGCACTTCCGGGGAGATGCCCATCTGCTCGACGCTGACGACCGCGCTCGGGACGGCGCGGAACACGGCCGCGATTCCCTTCCGCTCGAGCATCACGTTCACTCGGAACCTAGAGACGCCCGGTATCTCGTAGGCGAAGTCCGTGTCGTGACTCTGGTCGAATTCCTTGCGATTGCGATCGGGCATGAGCGAGAACAGCATCCGGCGGAGAGACGCGTCCTCTATCACGCCCATCTCGTCCACGCGCTGCATCTCGCCGTCAAGCCGTACCACCGGCGGCTCGCCGCACCGGAGATGGAGATCGGAGCTGCCGGTGGAAACGAGATGGCGGAGCAGCGAATCGAGTTTCTCGTGGTCACTCCCTGGCTCGATCGGAGGCGGCATGGCGGCGGCGTTGCCCGTCGGCGTGGAAATCGCAGCCTTCGGCGCACCGGACGCTGGCGCCGGGGAAGCGGTTGTACGGATGGTCGCGTTCCATCCTCCCGCGCCTGCTTCGGCACTCACCCGAAAGACATTTCCGTTCGTCGAATACTCGAATGCTACGGGTTGATTCGAGCGAAGCCGGGCGGCGGCATCGGGCGGAGCGATCTCGGCGACCAGCGAATGTATCTGCTCGGCGGTCAGGGGAGATTTGGTGACCGCCCGCGCACCGCCCGGCATTTCAGCAAGGGCAGCGTTTCCTTCGCGCAGAATTACCCCGGTCGCGCGGCCATCGGCGATGAGAGAGAGGAATTGGTCGAGTTGGGCCATCATTCGCTGATCGTCGCAAGAAGTGTCCCGCCGCGGTTAGGTCGTTTCAGGTGCGCTTCCGGACGCGGCACCGGACTAGTAGCAGGATAGCGTGGACGCAGCGTCAAACAGTCTGCTTTCGATGTTGCCGAAGGGGGGTGCCATTGCGGCGGCGCCTGCGGACTTCATTATATGGCGACTCACCACATCGAGTGCAGCGTGCCGGATACCCGTTTTGACAACATCCCCGAGCTCGCCGGCGTGGCAACCTATGCGACCGCCGCGCGCGTCGGCTTCTCAGTCGACGAGAACGTGCATCGCCTCCTTCGCTATCACTGGACGGAACGGCGGCTGATGTCCACGCTCATCGCACACTTGACCGCTGAACCGATATGGGAGGTGAAGTGCGCCTTCGCGCTCCATCAATGGCAGTGTGCGCAGCACGTCGACGAACTGCGTGTGCGGATCGGCGAGATGCGGTCACCGCTTCCGTCTCTCGACACGTCCCCCGATGCCGGGCTTGACGCGTTTCTCGAAGAATTGCTGCGATCGCGCGGCACGATGGAGCAGCTCGTTGGGATCTACGATGTAGCGCTGCCCGCACTCGCCGACGCCTACCGCGACCATCTCGCGCGTACGAATCCCCTCGTCGATTATCCGACTCGGCGGGTGCTGCGATTCGCGCTGGCCGAAGTGGAGGAAGCAATCGCTTGGGGCGCGAACGCGCTCGCCGCGTTGCGCGAGGGCGGCAACGGAACGAAAGAGCAGCGCACGTGGGCCGAGCATCTATGCGCGTATCTCGGGACAGCGGGCGGAATCGCCGGAAACGATAACCCGTCAGGCGCCGGCAGACTTCCTCCGCGAAGAGCAGCCGAGCGCTTCGTCCCCGACTTTCACCCGAAGCGCGACGAACGGTTTCAGGGTCGCTATAACTTCGATTTCCCACCGCACGTCGTGTACAACATGCCCGATGTGCCGGCCGATGAGCGAAATCTCGCGCTGCTCTGCAAGCGAACGCTCGAGATGGACGTGCCCGAGATGATGGCGTCATTCATGACAGAACGGACCGGCGAGTCGTGGGAGTTCTATCGCGACTATTCCCGTCAGCTCTGGGACGAGGCTCGCCACGCGATGATGGGAACGGTCGCGTTCGAGGCGCGCGGGGTGGATTGGAAGCGGGAGATTCCCCTCAACGTGAGCTTTGCCCTGCGTCTCAACCTGCACGCAACACCGCTGGAGCGGCAGGTGATGCTGTATGCGATCGAGCAGTCTCTGATGCCGGCGGATACGGGCAAGCGCCTCGAGTATGAAACAGCCAAAGCCGCCGGCGATGAGCTGTCTTCACACTTTCACGACTATGACTGGGCGGACGAAGTACTCCACGCACACATAGGACGGAGGATGCTGAAGCGCGACGGGATCACCGCCGCCGAAGCGGCCGAACAGGCGCGGGCGGTTCACGAGAAGACGTGGGCGGCACTCGACGATTACAAGCACCTCGACGAGCAGCGATCGTGGTGGCCGGCATTCGTGCGGCGAGTCCTCGGCCACGAGAGTGCCGTTGCGGAACGGAAGGATCTCGGCCCCATCAATGTTTTCAGCGAATGAAAGTCCCAGCGGCGAATTCACATTTGGGTGATGGCGTCCTGCATCGGGTAGTCGTGATGTCAGCGTGCATTGGGAAAATGAGACATGTCTTCGCCGCATGCTCGCTCGTGCTCGCTTCATCGCTCTCGGCGCGAGCGCAGCAAACTTCGATGCCGCCCGCAGTCCCGAGAGAATTTCGGGGCGTCTGGCTGGTCACCGTGAACAACAGCGACTGGCCTTCCCGCACGGGCCTGTCGACATGGGAGCAGCAGCAGGAGCTGCTGGCGCTGCTCAACAGGGCGGCGGAGCTCAAGCTCAACGCCGTCATCTTCCACGTTAGAACCGGCGCCGATGCGTTCTACGACTCGCCATACGAGCCGTGGGCGCAGTTCCTCACCGGCGTGCAGGGGCGCGCACCCGAGCCCGCGTGGGATCCGCTCGCATTTGCGGTGGCCGAAGCGCACAAGCGCGGACTCGAGCTGCACGCGTGGTTCAATCCCTACAAGGCGCACTACACGAAAGACACTGCGGTCGCGGCGCGAAACCAGGTCGTTCGCGAGCGACCCGACATCGTTTATCCGTATGGACGGTTCGTGTGGATGGATCCGGGAATCGCCGAGGTGCGACGTCGTGCGCTGCGCGCGATCATGGACGTGGTGCGGCGGTACGACGTGGACGGCGTCCACATCGACGACTTTTTTTATCCCTACCCGGAGAGGGACTCCTCAGGCGCGACGATCGACTTCCCGGATTCCGCGACCTACGCGCGCTACCAGCGCGCTGGCGGAATGCTGGCGAAGGACGACTGGCGGCGGCGCAACGTCGACATCTTCATCGAGGCGCTGTACCGCGGCGTGAAGCGGATCAAGCCGCGGGTGAAGGTGGGAATCAGTCCGTTCGGCATCTGGCGGCCGGGGAATCCGGAACAGATCAAGGGTTTCGATGCGTACGTGCAGATATATGCCGACTCCAGGAAATGGCTGGAGCGCGGCTGGCTGGATTATCTAACGCCGCAGCTGTACTGGGCGATCGACCCGCCGCAGCAGAGCTATCCGGTGCTGCTCGACTGGTGGCTCGACCATAATCCGAGGCTTCGGCATATCTGGCCGGGATTGTACACCGGGCGCGTCGGCGCAACGGGCGCGAGAGGCTGGACGTCGAGCGAAATCGTGAAGCAGGTCGAGCTGACGCGCGAGCGCGCGGCAAGGGGAGCGACGGGAGACGTTCATTTTCCGATGAAGGTGTTCATGCGAAATCCGGACAGTCTCGACGAAAAACTCGGCCGTCTGTACGCGGAACCGGCGCTGGTGCCCGCGTCTCCGTGGCTCGAGCGGCGTGTGCCCGGCCGTCCCAGCATCCGCGTAGTGAGAGACGCCGCGACCGGCGACAGGGTCGTTAGACTCTCGCCGGCGAAGGGACGAACCGTTTGGCTCTGGACCTTTCGCACCAGAATCGGCGACGTGTGGACG
>WNGF01003269.1_pt1 | contig 22203 bp, 19 predicted proteins | sample 5400641 | NCBI WGS metagenome assembly WNGF01 (sample SAMN13153371, study PRJNA577476) | soil metagenome | isolation source: 80 cm soil or saprolite under grassland replicate 2 | place: USA:California | collected 2016-06-15 | reverse complement strand
GGGCGACCAACCTCTCCCGACCAATATCTGAACGGGAGAGTGTGAATTGATCCTCAGAGGCTTGCATGCCTGGATAGATGATTAAGCGCGCTCCTTGAGGGCGCTTGAGTTTGAGGATTCTGTCGACTTTTGATTTTTTTCCATGCGGTCTCATTTCCTCTACGGATGAACCTCCTGTATTCCGCACTGGATTCCAGCGCGCCAGAGGAAGTTTACCCAAAAAAGGACTTGACAAGGGCTGGCTTCATAGATGTCCTGTAGTTAGGTCAAGCTTTACAGGTCAATTTTGGGTCTACTGATACTGAGTCTCATCTTTGATTCGATGTCTTACAGCGTCTTGAGCATTAGCTCAACCACCAGCCGGCTGAACTTCGCCGGCTCTGGAATTTCCGAGCCTTCGACAAGTAAGGCGTAACCCAACAGCAATTCGGCGTATTCTCCGATCGCTTTGTCTTCCTTGTTCTGTTGAAATCGTTCCTGCAATTTGACGAAGATCTCATGATCGGGATTCAGTTCCAGAATGCGTCGCTGTCTCGGCCCGCCGCCCTTACCCTTCTGCAACAGCCGCTCCATCTGCGGGCTGTAGTCCATTTCGGCGCCGACCAGACAGGCCGGCGAAGTGACTAAGCGATTAGACAGTCGTACTTGTTTGATATGCCCGTCCAGCGCCTTCTGCATGACTGCAAACATATCGGCGGCTTCCTCTTCCTTCGTCTTCAGCTCCGCCTGGGCTTTTTCCTTCTCTTCCTGGCTGTCGCCCAACTTGAGCGTGCCTTTGCCCGCCGATTTCAGTCTCTTCCCCTCGGAATCCCAGAGTGACTGCACGAGCAATTCATCCACCGGCTCGGTCAGATACAGTACTTCATACCCTTTCTCCTTGAACGCCTCCAGGTGCGGGGAATTTTCGACCACGCCGCGCGATTCTCCGGTCAGATAGTAAATCTCTTCCTGACCTTCCTTCATTCGCTCGAAATAAGCCTTCAGCGTCGTCAATTTCTCAGGATCCGCCGATGACTGAAAGAGCAACAACGAGAGGATTCGCTCTTTGTTTTCGTAATCGGACGAGACTCCTTCCTTCAACGCCCGACCGAATTGGCCCCAGAATTTCAGGTAGTTGTCGTAATCTTTCTCGAACAGTTCCGCCAGCGCATCCAGGACTTTCTTTGTCAGCCATTTCCGGATTTGCGTGATGTGTCGATCCTGTTGCAGCGCCTGGCGCGAAATGTTCAGCGGCAGGTCGGCTGAATCGACCACGCCCTTGATGAACCGCAAATAGGCGGGCACCAACTCCGCGCAATTCTCCATCACCATCACTCTCTTGGCATACAAGCGTAGCCCGCCCTGATAGCCGTGATAGAAAAGATCGTAAGGCGCCTGCGCGGGGATGAACAACAAGGCTTGATATTCGATCGTCCCTTCGGCTTTGAGCGCGACGGTCTCGAAAGGCGGGTTCCAATCATTAGAGATGTGCTGGTAAAAATCGGCATACTCGCTTTCCGATACTTCAGCCTGCGGCCGGCTCCAGATCGGTTTCATCGAGTTGAGGATTTTGTCCTCGATCACGATTGTGGGTTCGGACTCTTTCGCTAGGCTCCCATTTTTGGTCGTTTCTTCATGGATGTATTTGCCGATGATTGGGTAGGTGACGAAATCGGAATATTTTCTCACGATGCGGGAGAGCACCCATTGGTCGGTAAAGTCTTCTATACCGATTTCCGGATCGGCCTGCTTCAAATGCAACGTGACGGTCGTGCCCCGCCGATCACGCTCGGCTTCGCTGAGGAGGTAGGCGCCGTCAGCAGTCGATTCCCATCGGGTCGCCGTAGTCTCTCCAGCCTTGCGTGTCGTCAATACGACTTTATCGGCCACCATAAATGATGAATAAAATCCGACGCCGAATCGACCGATCAAATCGGCGGCCATTTGTGCGGTGGGAGCTGTTTCCAGACCTTTACGTAACTCGTCGGTACCCGATTTGGCGATCGTGCCGATATTGGCCATCACCTCATCACGACTCATACCGATTCCCGTATCGGAAATCGACAAAGTTCTTGCTTCTTTGTCGGTTTCAAGACGAATCTCGTATTTGTCGTTCTCTTCCAACAGCGTCGGATTGGTCAGGACCTCGAAGCGCAACCGGTCCAGCGCATCCGAAGCATTGGAAATCAACTCGCGCAGAAAGATCTCCTTATTGGTGTAAAGAGAATGAATCATTATATCAAGCAGCTTTTTGGTTTCCGCTTGAAACTGATATTCCTTGGTTTTTGCTGTTTCAGCTCTCATATCATAGCGCGTAATGACCTTTTTCGGTCATTGTCATGCCTGCATTACCAACCGCAGGCGCCTTTTGCCGATTCCAGAAATTAGTTGGTAGTTTGAGCCTCGACTTTTTCCAAATGCCCTGTACCTTCAAGTGTGCTGAGATCAATGTCGGCGATGCATTTGACCTTGACATAGTCTAGCGTAAGTCCACCCTCAACATGAACTGTGCCATTGCCGTTCTCAAAATCGGCTCGGCTGAAATCGCAGGCGTCGCGGTCCAATCTGACACCAAGTTCTGTGCCGCCTCTGGTCTTGGTAAATTTAATGTGTACATAGTTGCGGTCAATTGCCTCCTTGAACAACCTGACCGTCTTTTCCGGACGTAGACCGACCTCAACCGGATGATCACCCTCACAAAGCCTGTCGACGAGGCTCTTTTCGCGAGGTTTATTCGGGTCGGAAGGAGGCGGAGGCGGAGGCGGATTTTTCGCCATCTCCTCCATCTTCTTTCTGAGACTGAGAGGTCTCATATCCGTCCACACTTCTTTGATGAAAGCCAGACAGTCGGCTTTTAGTCCGACTTTTCCTACCCCCTTCCAGCCGAGCGGCATTTCCTTGTAGTCCGGCCAAATCGAATACTGTTCCTCGTGATTCAGAACTACTTTATATATGGTTGTGTCCTCTTTATCGGGATCGTGCCAACTCATTTTATAACCTCCGCAATGGCCCCACTTAGAAGATTTGCCCTTTAAGACCAGTCAGTCTCCGGCGGAGCCGATGGTTCGATGAATAGGGTTGCACCGAAGGCAATCGCCCTTTTGAATTAGTCTTTGGCATCACAACAATGCGATGCCGAGAATGCGTATTCCACTTCTCTCATCTCAGAGCCTTCCTAACCAATAACTGTAGCTGCAGGACGACGTAAGGCAGTCTCAAGCCTGTCCCATATGGGAGCTACTCGTAAGTTACTGTCAAGTTTGCCCCTGAGGTGAAGCTCCGAGTGGCTCAAGTGATACGGCTGCTGCCATCAGTGCTTGACGCATGCGGCCAATTACTCCGGAGATCGGAATCAGGACTATCTCACGGCACGTCTTCACAAATTCATAAAGAGTGCCCTTGAATCCGCCGCAATGTTTGAAGGCTCGCAACACCAGGTCGGTCACAAAGGCCGCCACAATTTGCAGGGGCAAGGCGTTCTCGCTTTCGCCCAAAGGCTCTTTGACTTTGTAAATTCGTTTGAGCCGTCTCTACCATTTTTCTATCGACCACCGCTCTTTATAGAGCATGGCGATTGAGAGCGCCGACAAGTCGTGGCGAGAGGTCAGGACACGGGTGATCTTGCCATCAGTCAGTTGATAAACAACCAGACGCAAGATCAGGTCGCTCGCCCGACCTGGCAGACTCACCGTCTGATCGGATTTGATGGCGCGAATGCCTGCTGGAACCTCACATCCGGGATCGGATTGGATCGGATAATCCGATATTCCACGCCCTCCTTGAGGCGAATCACGAAATGCGCCCCGGCATTGAGCAGCACAGTCAGCAGGTCGAACGAGAAGCGGAGGACTCGCATCTCTGATGTCTTTGTCAAATAACTATTTCTATAATCTCACTGCTTTCAGCAGCTTACATGTTGGACAGGATTTAGGCGGTCTCAACCATATTGCTCTCGCCCGCGCATTGTCTGCTTTGATGGTCTGCATTCGTGTTACAAACCATCTACGTATCTCACGACCATCCTTTGCCCCTCATTGTCTTCTTGCATCAACACGACCCGGTCAAAGTTGTTCTTATGTTCAGCAGCAAACATCTTTGCATCATCGGCTCCATTGAACTCCTTCACCTGACTGTCTGGGACAGGAATTGATTGCTTGCCATCTTCGGAAACTTTAGGGATATTATACAAATAGACTTTATAAGACATCGATTCTTCCTCTTCGAAGTGTTATTGTGGTGGAAATTCTCGGCTCAGTTTTGCAGGCGCAACTGACGCAATCGTCTGCGATGATTGATGATGAATAGCAAAACGAGACACCATAGACACCATAGACACCATAGACACCGTCTATCCGCTAATCAATTATACCCTTCAGATTTAGCCTGCTTTGCTCGCTTTTTTTCACCATGTCTCTCTCAATTTCAATGTGAGCTTGGTAGCTCACAGTCTCAAGAAGAATCCTTACCCGATCGGTATATTTCATTTCTCGTTCGAATATTCCCGTGAAATTTTTCAGCGGGCCGTCTTTTACCATCACCCTATCGCCGGGCCTAATCTCCTCATCAATTCTGACGAAGCCATCTTCCTTTATATTGGATCGAATCAGCATGATGACTTCTTCAGTGATTGGGGCCGGGCCTTCACCGAAACTGACCACACTGTAAACGCCTCTAGTGAAACGAACTTTATGGTATAAATCGTCAACTTTAAACTGAGCGAAAATGTAACGGGGAAACAATGGCTTCGTCACGTAGGTTGGCATACTTGAAAATTGGTTATAGCGACGCTCTCTCAATTTTGGATTGAAGATTGGCACTCCCAAAACCTTCAAGTTGCTACCTGCTCGGTCTTCCTGTTTTGGGTAAGTATGGATCACATACCAGCGAGCCACATCTTCAATTGTGGCTTTGTTCATTACTGGATGCTTCCTCATGGCTTTGTAGTTAGAATCGCAATAAAATTTGATGAGCTACCGCATGTTGAACCAACAACATTTGTAGCATCAATGTTAGCTCAATGAATTAAAACTGTGCCGCCGCCTGGACTACATCCCTTTGATAACTCATGGATGCAGCCAATCACGCTACCTTTTGTTCCCGACAGCCTTGAGCTATAATCACTCAGGCCCAACCGTCATCAAGCGCTGTGACTTAAACTCATACTACATGATCTGTTTTCGTCGCTCTTTGCCAGTCTTAGCGCAAGAAGCAAGCCTTAACGGAGCAGAGTTAAGTGAAAAGTGAAAAATAGTGGTTTTACGCGGCGACAAGTCCTGGGGACGCAAGACTTGACTGCCACGCTCCAAAAGCTTCGTCCGCTGGATTTGCTTACATTTTAATTGATTGAAAATACAGCCTTTAGTAGGAATTGTGATGATGCCGGCTGCCTATGGGCCTCTTGATCTGGCTGGCCAATGGGCATTGCAATCCAGGACGAGATGGTTTAGGCTAAGTTTATAGTACATACTCTCGAAGTTTGTGCTGATGGCAAGGTGACTTATGCTGACTAGGCTTGGAGTCACCTTGCTATGTTTTCATTCCTGCTACCACTTCACCAGAGATAGGTTTGCCTAAAGCCGGTTGTTACTGATCTGATATAGCTCGTCACATCGGTGGATTAACCTCCCACCTGGGTACGGCTTAGAACAACAAATATTGAGGTGCCGCGTTTGCGAAACCGCAGGTTTCAGCGTCGTTTGAGTTAAGCAACCGCGCCAATTTTATGAGCTATACCAAAACGCGGGGAAAAAAGCGAGCCGCATCCCGATCCGGAAGCCCATCCACTAAGCCAACAGCGCGAGCGCCCAACACCGATGAATGACAAGGCTGTGCCAAAGTCGAAACTGAGCTCGGTATTGGACACGCGACAGCCAAGCGCCGCAAGGCCGGTAGCGAACAACGCGAATGAGCGTGCGACGATGACGCGGGCGGCGCGCGCGAGGCACATTGCAATGGATGCGAGGGCGCTGGCGCAGCCTTGCGTACTTACTTGCGCGGCTTCCGCCGTTACGTCGCAACCTTCGAGGCTATAACGTGTGTAACTTTAAATTTGGGGCAACTACAATCGTTCGTTTCTTGATTCGTTTCTTGAGAATACCGCTGATACAATGTCCAGCCGACTACCGACTACCCTAACGTTTGTTCTTCTATCATGGTGTGCGACGGTATCAGTCAACATGATATTGGCGAAAAAGTTGATATTTCTGGTATCGCCAAGGCTAACACATGCTACCCTGGCAAGGACGATCGGCCAGCCCAGCAGCTTGCGCCGATGTCTTGCCTTTCAATGAACCGTGCCTCCGACACAGATTGTAATAACTCTTGAAGAGCTGTGCCTGCGTATCGAGCGCTGTTCGACACTTGGCGAAGCTACGCGTCTTGCGGCGCAAAGGGGCTTTGTTGCACGAATCTGAGTGAAGAGTTGCGGATGCAGTGACGTGGTATGCTTTTCTTGCAAAGAAAAAGAAAGCCACCTACCGCGTCCGCAACTGGAGCGAGTATAACGCCTCGCTCAAACAACGGGGAAGACTCACCATCTGGGTCAGTTCCGAGGCCGTCAAGAACTGGACGACCGATGAATTGACCGGACAATCAGGCGCTTCTCCGACTTATACCGACTTAGCGATTGAAACTATGGCGACAGTCCAGGCCATTTACGGCTTGGCCGGCCGTCAGACGCAAGGCTTCCTCCAATCGCTCTTTGAATTGATGAAACTCGAATTGCCTGTGCCCGATCATTCGACGCTCTCCCGGCGCAGGCAGCAATTAACGATCACCTTACCGGTCAAGGACTGGTCTAAGCCGCGTCACTTGGTTGTGGATTCGACCGGCGTCAAAGTCTACGGCGAAGGCGAATGGAAAGTCCGCCAGCACGGCGTCGGGAAACGCCGGACCTGGCGCAAACTCCACCTCTGCAATGATGAGGCGACGCTCGAAATCGTCAGCGTCGTGGCCAGCACGAACGATGTCACCGACGCCGAGGCCCTGCCGGATTTACTTCAGGACGTGCCCGGAGAGATCGAACAAGTCAGCGCCGACGGCGCCTACGACCAGCGGAGATGCTACGACGCGCTCAATCGCCATGGGGCGAGGGCGGCCATCCCGCCGCGCAAAGACGCAAGGATCTGGCGGCGCGCAAATACAAAAGCCGAACGCCATGCGCGTGACGAGAACTTGCGGCGGATCCGAAAAGTCGGGCGCAAGCAGTGGAAGCGCGAGAGCGGCTACCATCGCCGGAGCTTGGCGGAGACACAGGTCTTCCGGTTCAAGACGATCTTCGGCGACCGGTTGCAAACTCGGCAGGTCGACAATCAATTCAAAGAACTGTTACTCAAGAGCGCGATCTTGAATCGGATGACACACCTGGGAATGCTCGATAGTGTCAAGGTTAGTGGCTAACAAGCCGCTCAAAGCAAGGAATCGCTATTCGTGCAACAAAGCCCGTAAAGAGTTGAAACACCAGTCAGACGAAGTCCGCCAATTCTATACACGGGGCGAGCCAAGCTTGAGCTACTAGATTTAAGCCCGGCGCTCAAAGACCAACGAAATGAATGGTTGGATTTGATCGATCAACTCAATCACCGTATTGCTCGCCTCGACTCAGAGGTCGAGCGGGATGGGCAGACCGACCCGCGCGTCCAACTGTTACGAACTCATCGTGGTCTAGGACCGCTGACGGCTCTGGCGCTGGTCCATACCCTGGAGCCTGTAAATCGCTTCTCGAGCAGCCGTAAGGTTACAGCCTTCGTCGGGCTCGAACCCTGCGAAGAGTCGTCAGCCGACAAAGTGCGTTGGCGGGGCATCTCGAAAGCCGGCTCTCGCTTGCTCCGCTTCTTGTTGATTGAGGCGGCTGGCGTCGCGATCAAATACGACGATGAACTCAAGCGCTTCTATCTCCACCTCTTGCATCGTCGTGACTGGCGCAAAGCGAAAGTCGCCGTAGCTCGAAAACTTCTGGTCCGCGCCTGGATAAGGATGACCCCACTCGTCAGCAACTGAGTTTTTTATCATCAGTGACTGTGTCCCCGATGGTATTGGTCGCCTCGCGCATATGGGCTGCCGCCTCATGCAAAGCCGCACGCTCTTCCAGCGTGATTTCCCATTCGTGAATAGCCTCGACTCCACGACGGCCAAGAGAAACAGGGACACTTAGGCTTACGCCTTCAATCCCATACTCACCAGCAAGTACGATCGACGCGGGCCACAGATCTCCCTTTCCATATGCAATGGCAGCAACCATGCGAGCGACACCCAAACCGGTAGTCCACGTTGAGGTCCGGCCAGAGCCAAGCGCAACGTGGCGCGCGTACCATGAACGCATGAACTCCTCCGCTTTTCTCCGCTCTTCTGCCGTGAGCGCAGTCGGCGCACCAGCCACCCTCACGCGGCTGAACAAAGGTACGCAGTAGTCGCCGTGCTCTCCAATAGCCCACGCGTCGATACTTTGGGGCGCGACATCCAACACTTGGCCGATGCCAGTCCGTAGGCGGAGGCTGTCGTTGAGTGTATAACCAAGGATGCGGCGGCGGTCGATCCCTGTGCGCTGCCGCAACCACGTACATAATGGGTCTACAGGATTAGTGACCATGAGGATCACGCCATTCCAGTTGGGACCCTCCTTGGCGAGCAGATCGCTGATTCTGTTTACAATGGGCGCATTATCGCGCAGGAACACTAACCGGGAGTTATTCAGTCGCAAAGGCACGGAGGCGCTCACTACAACTATATCAGAATCAAACATCTCAGCCTCGGCGCCGCCACGCACAGAACGCCCCGCGCCAAGCACGAGCGTTTGCTCAAGGTCCATAACATGAGAGGTGAGCATATTCTGGTTGGAATCGACAAGTACGACATCATAGGGTTCGCCTCTAAGGAGCAGATTGAATGCCACCGAGGAACCAACGCCGCCAGCGCCTCCGACGATGACCACTTTCACATTTGATGTTCCATCATTGGCTTGCCGATCATTACAGAACATTACTCGTAACAGAACATTACTCGTACCCGGTCAATTATAATGCGTGAAGAATGCAACCAGCCAAAAGACGATTGAACTTTGAAGGATCTGGAAGCTCTGCCCCTTCCGCCAATAGAGCATAGCCTAGTAGCAACTCGGCACAGGCGACAAGGACTGCATCATGTTCGTCTTTCTCGAAGCGCTTGCGCATCTTGAAAAAGATCGGATGATCGGGATTCAACTCTAAGATCCTACGCTGCTTTTGGTTCCCCACGCCGTCCTTCCGAAACGGCCACTCTGGCTGAGGGCTGTACCCCATCTTAGTACCCACCAGACGGACAGGTATCCCACCCAAGCAATCCGAAAGCCGCACTTGCTTTACGTGCTCATTGAGTGCCTTTTGTATATGCTCCAACAAGCCAGCGGCCTCCGTTTCTTTTTGCTGGAGATCATTCTTCTCCTTTACTTTCTCCTCTTCACTACCAATCATCGCGCCTTTATCCTCCTGGTGATCAATTGAAACTTTTGGGATGTTATACAAATATACTTTATAAGACGTCGAACATTCCTCCTTGAAGTGCGATTGTAGTCTTATGTCAGGACAGTTTGTGTAAACATGCGTGCCAGGACAAGTTAGCGAACTTGTAGGAGTCTTGTTCTACCATGAATAAAGACTCTAACCTGACACGCGTCCACGACTATATCAAAGCGACCTTGCCCTGGGCACATGGTCATCAACTCAACGCCCTGACGGCTTTCGTCGCTGCGATTTTTGACAAACAAACCGGCTGCCAGGCCGACCTGGCGCGCACGCAAGGCGCCCAGGAAGTGGCCTGCAAACGGCTCTCGCGACTGATCCACAATGAGCGGCTCTCGCCGAAATGGCTGGCCGAAAGCATCGCGCATCAGGCGCTAAGCCAGGTCCCGCGGTTCGGGAAAGTCCGCTTCACCATCGACTGGACGACCGATTTTTGCTACGAGACGATCAAAGAACGAAAGAACTCCTGCGGCGCGTCGCTTCGCGACGACGCGGGCGCTGTGAGTTGAGCCTGATGAGCGCAATCCTGGGCCTGTTGCAACAAGACCGCAGCCTGCTCGCGTGTCTGTTATCGTTCGCCAAGTTCAAGCTGGATACGACTTTGGACAATGTGTCCTGACATCAGGATTGTAGTGGAGATTCTCGGTTCAGTTTTGCAGGCGCAATCGAAGCAAATCGCCCGCGAAGGTTCGCAAAAAGATCGATCGTGAACTGTGGAGGTAAAAGTGACCGCCAGGAAACATTCGAAACTCACAGGTTCCCACGGTCATCTCGCTCCAAGCCGCCAATCGCTCCGCTTCGACTTCCTGATCCTCCAACCCGCCGTAAATTGTTATTGGGCATTCCAGCGGGGATTCCGGATGATACTCATAAGTCTCGCAAAGTTCGAAATCCGCGCGGATCGTCGGCAACATCAAATCCAACAGTTCGTCGTTTTGCAGCACTTCCATAGGAGTGCCATTGAACTCACGAAGTTTTTTGACCAACGCGCTTTTCGGCAAGTCGGAGAGCGGTTCCTCCCGGCTTCGGCGATGAGGAGCCCCAGTCGCCGAGACGAACAGATGGGCCGGCTGGCGTCGGTTCTCGCGGCGTAAGCTGCGCGCCGTTTCAAAGCATAACAACGCTCCCAGACTGTGGCCGAAGAACACAAAGGGCTTGTCCAGGTATGACAGCAACTCTTGCGCTGCAATGCGGCTGAGCGGCGCCAGTCGTCTGATATGAGGTTCGCCGAGCCTGTGTCCTCGACCCGGCAGTTGAATCGCTCCCATCTCCACGCTCGGCGGCAGACGCCCGGGCCAATCATAAAAGACCTGCGCGCTCCCACCTGCATAATGAAAGCAGAACAAACGCAGCGCAGCCGCCGGACTCGGCTTCGGGAAAAGGATCCATTTGGTTGACGACTTGTCGTTCACATCACTTCCCTCCGGCGGTCGGCCTCGGTCTATGCTACAGATTCTAAAATCTGCTTCAAAGGGGCTTTCGACAACCCTTCCCCTCGCGGATAATCGAAGGCGTGATGAACGTATCTGATTCCTTCAATTACCCGGTCGAAGTCGATATGACTGTGTCCGAAGATGTGGATCGCCGAATTGAGCGCCCTGATCTGATGATCTAGCGCTAGCGCGCCGGCCACCAGCGGCAGCCCTTTGAAACTGAGCCTTTCCACAGCAGGCAGCAACTCGCGCCGCGGCAGAAAATGAGACAAGGTAATCACAGGGCCGTCATATTCCTTGATCCGCGATTCATTGAGCTTGAGAAAGTACTTCGAGACGGATCCCACCCCGACCGGCCATTTGCAGAAATAAAAATCGGCCCATCCCTCCAACGATGAAACGTCCGCCTCTCCCTGCCGGTCGTAATCGGGTTCATACCACGAGAAGAGCGGCACAACCCAATTCTTCCCCACCTTGCCGGGGCGCGTGTAAATTCCTATCTCATCGCACAAGCGGAGAACTTGTCTGAATTTTTCTACCGAATCGTATTCTCCGTCGCGGACCCACAGCTCATGATTACCCGGAACATAAAACACTTGACCAAACTGCGAGCGCAACTTTCGCAATGTCCAGTCAATGACCCTCAAATCATCGGCGATATCGCCGGCCACAACCAACACGTCTTGCGAATAAGATATCGACGAAACCTGCTGCAGCCGGCAACGATTTTCGGCAAAGTCCGTGTGCAGGTCTGAGACGGCGAAAATCCGCATGGATTATGCAACTCCATCATTGATTCGATGTGCTACAGCGTCTTGAGCATCATCTCGACCACCAGCCGGTTGAACTTCGTCGGCTCCGGAATTTCCGAGCCTTCGGCAAGTAAGGCGTAACCCAACAGCAATATCGAGCGCGATGCTCGGCTTTGGCAGCCAGCCAAAGCTTGCTGCGCTTCTTAGCAACCACATGCGCACCCACTTGGCAGAGCATTCAGTTAATCAGACACTGGCTGCTCGATCGAGAGTTGATCTTTGTTGATGATAGCAGTATTGCCGTACTGGATATGTTTGGTTGTGTCAGCTCAGAATTCCGACATAGCCTGCTGAGCGCACATAGATGTATTCCCAGTGCCGCAGCAGCTCAGGGGCTCATGCGCTTTTATTTTTTATTAATGATAGCTGACACTACGAATCTCTCAGGGGCATACTACCGCATTAATTTTTCTTCTTGATCGCGGTCCACTTGCACTTCTGCCCTTCCTTACAAAAAGGGATTTCGACTGTGCCTGTCATTTTGGTCGGAGACTCAATCGTGCCGTTGAAGGTGACTGTGGGAGGGGGCTTCGGGCCAGCGTCTGGAGGTTTCTCCCAGGAGAACACTACCTTATTCCCTTTTACTGTACCGTTGAATTTGTGCTTGCCTCGGGACCCATTGTAGTTGCCGCTCAGCTTCTCACCCCTTTGTGTGAAAACGAGCGTGTCCTTGACGGGACCGCTTTCCCGCTCGATGGTACATTCCCACGTCCCTGAGATGTTGATGGCCTTGGTCCAGGCGTTGGTGGTGACTAGCGATAGACCGAGCAAAACTATAATCAGCGATTGATACTTCATACAGCCCCCCTGTTGCTCTAAGCCGGAACGTTGCCGCTCCGATTTGGCTTCACAAACGTGCGTGAAGTATGGTCTGCTGCTGGCGAGATATCCAATTTAGTATGTTTCCAACAGCCTCCATCTAGACCATTCGTGAGTCTTTCGATCTCAAGTCGGCTTTCTAGAGATCTGCGTCGTTGACTTACTGCACCGCGAGAGTCGTTCACGATGAATCTCCTCGTGGCGCCTATGGCAGACGAGTAGGGTTTCACGGTGGCGCGCCGCCATCCGCTTTATCCATAGTGGTTTCTCCTTCAGTAACTGTCATTTCGAGGAACAGCTCACACCTACTCATATCTTAGCGCAACCAGCGGGTCTACTTTGGTGACCCGGTGCGCGGGCACGAAACAAGCCAGCAGTGCCACCATCAGCAACAGCAAGGGCACGCCGACAAAGGTCATCGAATCAGTCGGCGTGATGCCGAAAAGCTGGTTGGCAATAATGCGCGTACCCGCCATCGACACGAGGAGGCCAAGACCGACGCCGATCAGAACCATCTTCATTCCTTGCCATAAGATCATACGCAACACAGTATTGCGCTGCGCGCCTAGCGCCATGCGGATGCCGATCTCATATGTCCGCTGACTCACGGCATAAGCCATAATTCCGTACATACCGATGGCGGCCAGTAGCAGTGAGAGCAGGCCGAAGAAACTGGAAACCTTGCCAATCAAGCGCTCTTGCACGAGGGTTTCATCAATCTGCGTGGCGAGCGTTTTGATGTTAAATAGCGGAAGATTGGGTTCAACCTCCCCCACCGCTTGTCTCACGGCTGCGATGAAATGGGTGGGTTCAACTGCAGTGCGAATTTGAAAGGTCATGTCGCGCCAGTCGCCGGTAAACTGAAGATTAGAGACGTAATACGTGGGCCGCGCCGGTTCGCGCAGGCTGTCGTACTTCGCATCTTTGACCACCCCGACGATTTCAATTTGGCCTCTAGTTTCCGCTCTAAAACCAAAGCGACGGCCTATCGGATCTTCAGTACCAAAATAGTAGCGCGCAAAAGTCTCGTTGACGACAGCCACCGCATGCAGCGACTTCTCGTTATCTTGCTCAATAAGACCGCGCCCGCGCAGAATCGTCATCCCTACGGTTTCAAAATACTCCGGCCCTACTTCGCAAACAGGCGTTCTATCGGGGGGTTCTCCCTTGAGCGTGTTTTCGTACGGGAGCGCTGGCTGACCCTGTACATGAATACGACCTATAGTCAGACTCCCGTTTCCACCAAGTAGTCCTTCCCGCGAACGGCTTGCCGAGCGCACACCGGGAATGGCCTTGATGCGCTCGAGCAGGCGCTGATAAAGATCTGCAATCTGTCTTCCCCGGTACCCAATCAGCCGGGGATCGGTCGAGACGAGCAACACATTCTCCTGATTGAACCCGGCATCCAGGCTCTTCAATTTTACGAGACTGCGCACAAAGAGACCCGCGCCGATCAGCAACAACAAAGACAAAGTGACTTGAGTAACTACAATTGCTTTGCCCAAACTCAGCCGCGAGCCGCCACCTACACTGCGCGCGCTGTCTTTGAGTGCGGGAGTCAAATCAACGCGGGTGGCGCGCCACGCCGGCGCCAGCCCAAAGAGGATACCGGCTAGCACGGAAGCCACCATCGTAAAGCTAAGCACACGCGCGTCGAGCGTCAGTTTTAGAAAGACGGGATTGCGCCCGCTCCCGACAAGAGCCAATAAAAAACTGCCGCTCCACCAGGCGAAGAGCAGTCCCAATGCTCCGCCGGTGAGCGCCAGCAGAAGGCCTTCAGTCAATAATTGCCGGATCAGTCTGAAGCGACTGGCGCCAAGCGCCAAACGGACAGCAATTTCTTTCTGGCGCGCGGTCGCACGCGCCAACAACAAGTTGGCGACATTGGCGCAGGCGATCAGCAGGATCAGTCCCACCACCGCCATCAAGATGCGTAACGGCTCGGAAAACTGCGCGCGCAAGCTAGATAATCCTTGGCTCGCGGGTGTCAGCACGATGCTTTGCTGGCGCAGCGACTGCTGGTTTTCCGGTGAGAGATTGGAACCGCTCATCGCCATGAGTGATTGTTGCAAGAATCCGGTGAGCATGGCGCGCGCCTGTTGTTCAGTGACTTCGGGCTTGAGCCGCGCCAGCACGTAAGGCAGCGGACTATTGAAGTACTCCTCGATTGATTCGCCCGGCTTGAGTTGCGTGTACATCGTCGTCGGCGTCCAGAGATCAGGCGCCTCGCCGACCGAGACGCCAAAGAAATCGGGCGGCGTCACGCCGATGATCGTAAATGGATGGCCATTGAGCGTGATGCTCTTGCCGACAATGGCCGGATCACGCGCAAAGCGTCGCTCCCAGTAGTGATAACTGATGACGACGACCGGATCGGCTCCAGGGATTTTGTCGTCTGCCTCGATGATGGTTCTGCCGAGCACTGCGTTGACACCGAGCACTACAAAAAAACTGCCGGAAACCCGCTGCCCATTGGCGACTTCGGCTTTCCCGTCCACTCCTACGTTGATGCGCGGGTCACTAAAAAAAGTGCAGACTCCTGCTAACGCCTCGTGTCGCGCGCGCAACTGTTCAAAGAAGGCATATGAAAGATTGCTGGAGCGTTTGGGACCTAGCGGAGCGCCACCAATCCTTTCGAGGAAGACTAACCGCTCGGGATTTTTGACTGGCAGCATCTTGAGCAGCACCGCATCCAGCAGGCTGAAGATCGCCGTATTTGAGCCGATGCCCAATGCAAGCGTGAGCACCGCCATACAAGTAAAGCTGGGCTGCTTCAACAGCACCCGCAGGCCATAACGCAAATCCTGGAAGAGCGTCTCGATTGACCTTACTCTCCACATCTCGCGGCTCACCTCCTTCAGTAGTGTCTGGTTGCCAAATTGCCGTTGTGCGGCAGAGCGTGCTTCCGCGGGTTTCATCCCGGATTGCAGGTTCTCTTCCATCTTCAGTTCCAGGTGAAACTTCATCTCTTCTGCCAACTCATGGTCGAATTGGTCTCGCCGCAGATAGTAGAGCAGCCTGTTCCAGAGTTGAAGGAAATGATTTAACATGGCTGGCCCGTCTCACGCTGATTGCATCACACACATTATTGTTTCCAGCAACGCTCGAAATTAGCGGCCTCCCTAATTTGCTTACGCCCCGCAGGCTTAGCATTTCACTTCAGGGATTTGAGAATCAGCGTCTCTAAAGTTGCCGGCAGAGCCTCGATTCTCTGTGAGCTTCTACCACCTCTCACAATTTAACTCCCATAGTTAGTCTATGTCAAATAATATGGCAAATAGTGTTGGATGTCAATGACGGCGGCACTTACGGCAAGATTACGGCCGTCTGCTTTTGACGAACCGCCGCTGTTTGAAAATGGACTTCTGCCGGTGTCCGATAGTCGAGTGACTGATGCAGCCGCCGATGATTGTAGAAGTCGAAATAGCCGCCGATCCCACGCCGCGCTTCTTTCGGATTGACGTAGTTGCGCAGATAGGCCTCTTCGTACTTGAGCATGCGCCAGAGGCGTTCATTCAGAATGTTATCCAGCGCACGCTCTTTGCCGTCCATGCCGATCTGTTGGCCGCCTACAAGCATTGGGCGTCCCCTCCCCCAGCGGAAAAAAGGTGTGGGGGCTCGCAACGCTGCGCGGCATCCTGACCAATCCGGTATACGCCGGGCAGGTTTATGCGGGGCGAACGCGAGCGCGCCCGCCTCGCATCCGCCGTTCAGCCACTCATCCCATCGGCCGCCCGAAAGACAGCCAGCTTCCCGTACCGGAAGATGAATGGATCGCCGTGGCGCAGGTACCAGCGATCGTGACGGCCGATCAATTGGCTCAGGTGAAAGCAAAGCTCGCACGCAATCAATCATTCGCTTCGCGCAATAACAAGACTCATCAATACCTGTTACGGGCATTGGTCAGTTGCGGGAGATGCGCGATGGCCTGTCAGGCGCGATGCGTCCAGCCGCACAATCTCTATTACATCTGCACCGGTAAAGCGCGCCCTCGGCGTCGGCTGCCTGAGCAGCATTGTCCATCTCGGTTTGCCCCGGCCAAGCAACTGGATGAACTGGTCTGGCGAGATCTGTGTGAACTACTGACTCATCCTGACTTGATCGCTCAAGCTTTGGCGCGAGCGCACGGCGGACAATGGTTACCGCAGGAACTGCAGGCGCGATGCGAGAACCTACGCAAAGGCCAGCAACAACTCCAGCATCAACTCGACCGGCTCACCGAAGCCTATTTGAGCGGCATTATTCCACTGCCGGAATACCAGCGGCGGCGTGGGGAACTGGAACAACGATTGGGCGCATTGACGCAACAATCGCAGCAACTACGAGAACAAGTATCCCGTCACTCACACGTTGCGCAACTGACATCCTCAGTGGAGGAATTTTGTCGGCGTGTTCAGATCGGGTTGGCCGACGCGACCTTTGAAAGACGACGGCAATTAGTCGAATTATTGATCGACCGTGTTGTGATCACTGACGAGCAGGTGGAAATTCGTTACGTTATCCCAACCAGCCCGGCTGGTGAAAAATTTCGCTTTAGTCATTTGCGTTCAGACTATTTCAATACCCCAAACCTGATTAGGACGTTCAATGACGGGATTCCGCAGCAGGTATCGGAGCAAGAAAGATTGGCACAGACAGTGTCTTTCTGGTACTACAGTTTCTGCGAAGAAAAACAACGCCCTCTTCCGCAAGCTGATGGATCACCTCCGGCAGACCTTCGGGAAACGCTATCGCAAGATTTATGTCGTTTGCGACAATTACAGAATTCATAAAGCGAAAGCGGTTGACCGTTGGCTGGAAGAGCATTCCCGCTTTGAGCCGATTTAGACCTTCACTGCGAGTCAGGTTCGAGGCCAGATTTTTGGGGTAATTACTCGCAGGTTTTCGGCCATAACTGAAGGACCATAAAATCTCAATTAGACAGGTGGGACACACCCGGACTTCGCTTGCACGAGAATCAAGTTATCAAGGACCTTTCTGTCTTCGCCCCTTATCCTTGACTACAAGGGTCATTTCGGAGGAACGGATCGCACTTATTCGTTTCTCAAAGCGATGCGATCATCGGGTTTACCTTGGCTGCCCGCCGTGCCGGGATCCAGCAGGCCGCAAGCGCCACTCCGGTTAGCAAAACCGCAATCGCCACAAAAGTGATTGGGTCAGTCGCGCGCACGTCAAAGAGCAGGCCAGCTATAAAACGCGACAACGCGATCGTTGCAGCCAACCCGATGACCACCCCCGTCAGGATCAGCTTCATTCCCTGCCTGACAACCAGCCCAGGCACGTCGCCGGTCTGAGCGCCAAGCGTGCTACGGATACCGATTTCGAGCGCGCGTTCGGTGACCGCGTAACTCATTACGCCATAGATGCCAACCGCCAACAGAATCAGAGCCATCAGCGCGAACAGCCCAAGCAATAGCATATTGAATCGCCGCTGCGCCACTCTCCCCGACAAAACCTGCTCCATCGTCTGTATTTTTAGGATTGGCAGATCGCGGTCGAGCGACCAGACGGCTTCGCGCGCCGCTTGGCGCAACGCCAGCGGATCGCCCGTTGTGCGCAGCGCCACCTCCATCGAACTGGACGGTCTCTGGGCGAGAGGCATCCAGGATTCGATCCTGATCGGCCGATCCAACCCCTGACGTCTGGTGTCGCGCACGACTCCGACGATGGTGATCCAATGCTCTTCTTCGTTCTTGTCATCGTCGTCGTCCCTATTGCCTAATGCGAAGCGTTTGCCGACGGGGTCTTCGTTCGGGAAGTAGCGTTTGACGAACGTCTCGTTGACGATTGCCACCTTCGGACTATCGTGTGTGTCCTGGGCCGTGAACGAGCGCCCCCTCAGCAATTCAACACCCATCGTCTGGAAATAGTTTGACTGCGCGACGTCAAGGGGTAGTTCGAGCGCCAGCTCGCGCGGATCTTGTGGTCTGTTCTCGATGAAGAAGCTGACGGAATTGGCGCGCTTGGGCAGCATGATGCCGCTCGTGGCGCTGGCGCTAACGACTCCGGGCAGCGCGGCCAGACGCTCTTGCAACCGTTCGAAGAACGAGGCGGTCTGCACGTCGTCGCGATATTTCGAGCGCGGCAATGTAAGCTGCAGCGTCAGCAGATGGTCAGCCTTGAATCCGGAATCGACCTGTTGCAACCGCCAGTAGCTGCGAACAAACAGCCCCGCGCCGACGAGCAACGGGAGCGTCAATGCGACCTCGGCGACGATGAAAACTCCCCGGATTCGTTGCGCGCGCCGGCCGCCGCGCGCAACGACACTCGTGCGCCCGTCTTCTGTGAGCGTCTCATCGAGCTTAAGATGCCTTGTTTGTAGCGCGGGCGCCAGCCCGCAGATCAATCCCGTGAACAGCGATAGGATGAGGGTGAACCAGAGCACGCGCCAGCCGAGGTGAAAGTTTTCAGGCCGCAGGAAGTTGGCCGGGCCGCTACCGAACAACAGTTGCAAGCCCCACCAGGCCAGCAACACACCCAGGGCCCCGCTCAAGACTCCGAGCAGCATGCCCTCTGTCAATAATTGACGAACAACGCGCCAGCGCCCGGCGCCCGGCACTGCTCGGACGGCCACTTCGTGTCGCCTGACGGCGGCTCGCGTCAGCAACAGGTAGGTGACGTTTGCGCACGCGATCATCAGCACGAACAGAACCGCCCCGAACAGGATCATCAGGACTCTGCGGATGGGGCCGACGGTCTGCTCGACCAGCGGCACGACGTTGACGCCGTAACCGGCCAGATCTGGATACTGCTGTTCAATCTGTTTCGCGATCAGGTCCAAATCAGCCTGCGCCATTGCCCGCGTAACGCCCTGTTTGAGTCGGCCGACTACCGGAAGCCAGAACGTGCCTCGCGCCTCGCGCACCCCCTCGATCGGCGCCAGCGGCCTCCATATCTCGATATTGTCGGGAGTCTGGAATTCGGGCGGCATTATTCCCACCACGATGTTCGGTTCGCCGCTGAGCGAGATCTCCTTGTTCAAAATTCCGGGATCGCCGCTAAAACGCCGCTGCCAGAGACCGTGACTCAAAACGACTTTCCGATCCTTGCCCGGTTGTTCTTCTTCGGCTGTGAATCCTCTCCCAAGCACGGGGGTCATGCCTACCATCTGAAAGAAGTTGATTGATACGTTGGCGGCTCGAATCTGTTCGGGCTCGCCCACGCCGGTGAGGGTGAAGTTCGTGGGCCTCACACCGGCCATCCCCTGGAACGTCTTGTTCCGATCGCGCCAGTCCACGAAATTCGGATAAGAGGTAATGTCGTCGCGGATTCCCTGCCGCCGGTTGTCACACCAGACCATTACCAGTTGCTCCGGTTGCGGATAAGGTAGCGCGTTCAATAGCACGCCATTGACCACGCTGAAGATAGCCGTGTTCGCGCCGATGCCGAGCGCCAACGTAAGGACGGCGATCAAAGAGATGCCCGGATTCTTCAGTAACATTCGGGCGATATAGCGTATGTCTTGCCAAAGTGTTAGCATAACTCCTCCTAAAATTAGATAGGATCAATCCTGTCCCACATGTAAGCCGCTGAAAGCAGCGGGTTTACAGAAATAGTTATTTGACAAAAGCGTCACAGATGCGAATCCCCCCGCACATCAGGCCGACTGATGTGCGGCAAATTAGCCCAAGGGAGGATTCGCATACTCATTACGCTGCTGCTTATCCAAGAGACCGCGAAGCTAAAGAACTTGACGCGCCTGATGCCCCGCAGTCTGTACTATTGGACTGTGCTGCGCATTTCGAGCGTCGGCCTGGTGTCAGCAGGTAGTAGTGATCGCCGATGCCGGCTTCGCAAGCAAAGAGAACCTGCGCCTGATCAAGGAACACGATTGGCGCTATGTCTTTGGCTTGGCGCGCACCTGGAAGTTCGAAGACGGCACACATCTGAAAGATTTGGCGAACCATCTGCCCCGGAAACGTTCGCAGAGTCGCTCCTTACAACCCTGCCCGACGGCGGCGCGAGTACAACGCTTCCACCCGTCACTTTTCGGGATTTAGTATTCGGCACTCTCTTAAGCTAACGTTTCAATACTCGTGCGAGACGCGCGATGCCCTCTTCAATAGATTCCGCGGAAGGGTTTGAGAAGTTAAGCCGCATACAATGTGTCGCCTGAGAAGCATTTTTAACGCAGAAGGCTTGCCCTGGAATAAAGGCGATTCGTTCGGTCTCTAACGCTACTTTGAGCACCTCACAAGTATCGACCTCTTTGGGCAGCTCAACCCAGATAAACAGACCGCTGATTGGCGCCCGCCATCGCGAAGTACGGGGGAAATGACGGCCGAGCGCGCGGAGCATAGAATCACGGCGGACACGGTACTCGCTACGTAGCATCGGGAGGTGGGTGTCGAGATGTCCGGCGTCAATGTAAGAGGAGATCGCACGCTGATTTAAATTGGACGTATTAATGTCGCTTGCTTCTTTAAGGTTAGACAGATCTGTAATCAATGCCTCTGGCACAATCACCCAGCCGACGCGCAAGGCAGGGGCGAGGATTTTCGAAAAAGACCCAACATAAAGAACCCATTGATCGTCGAACGCACGCAGTGGTGGTATTGGCTTATCCTGATAATATAAGAAACCATAAGGATCATCTTCGATTATTGGTATACGATATTGCTTTGCCAGTTCAACCAAGTGTGCGCGGTTATCTTGGCTCATGCTGACGGCGAGCGGATTGTGTCCGTCCGTGACAGCGTAAATGAAAGCTGGACGGGCTCCCTTGTCCAGTATTGCCTGAACAGTATGCACGTCCATGCCAGTTTCGATATTCGTTGGTACGGTTAATACCTCGAGTTGATAAGACTCGATCACTTGTTGAAATCCGGTATAAATCATCTCCTCCGCCATCACCTGCCTACCGGAATCAAGCAGTAATCGCGCCAATAAACTGATCCCCTGCTGAGCTCCTGTAGTTAAGAAGATTTGCTCCGGCTTACATTCAACCTCTCGCAGGGCCATTAATTTGCTGATGTGTTCTTTCAGCGGCTGGAAGGGAGGCCCATATTGCATGGCGCGTTGATCGTCTGAGAGTACTTGAGCGATCACTTGTGCGTATGCAGCGCTGGGAAAAAGTTCTGCTGCTGGCAGTCCCAGGGCAAATGAAAGGATCCCTGGACGAGAGGCTTCCGCCAGCATATCCTGTAATGCCGAATTTTTAACTCTATGTGTTAGTTGACCGAGTTGATGTTTATCGTACATAAGAGAGTTCTACTGGAGTGCGGGCGCTCGGGATACTGCTGGCAAACTCGGGAGTAGGTCAAATGGGCGGTGGAAATGTCCGACAAACTTCAGTTTGTCGCCGGCTTCCACCACTCGCCTACTGCCGAAAGCCCCGACAAACTGAAGTTTGTCGGACATTTTCTGAGTTTGCCAGCAGTATCGCTCGGGACCGCTTTGGTAGTCCACTTCGACACTCTGGCAACGATGGAAAGGAAGTCCACTGCATCTCTCATAACAGCTTTAATGAGAAACGCTCTATTCCAGCCAGTCGGGCTATGTGTTGGCGAGACGCCTTCTGTAGATTGTTTGGGTGTGTCCCGCCCGTCTAACGGTCAATTGTCTCAACCCGCGACCTTTCAGTGACTTGCGCGAATTGAGCGTATTTGCTTGAGGGCGCGTTCGATCTCAGGCTATCCTCCGCGCCAAAAATTGGTCAGGAGGAAT
>WNGF01003808.1_pt1 | contig 22214 bp, 21 predicted proteins | sample 5400641 | NCBI WGS metagenome assembly WNGF01 (sample SAMN13153371, study PRJNA577476) | soil metagenome | isolation source: 80 cm soil or saprolite under grassland replicate 2 | place: USA:California | collected 2016-06-15 | reverse complement strand
CCGCCGTTGCAGGCCAAGCTGCTGGAGTTGCTCAACGTCGACCCCACCCGCCCGCGCTGGGCGGGCTGACCGCCAGGAGGCCACCATGACCCCGACACCGCTACCAACCCTCATGTGCGGAACACCCGGCTAGCGGCGCTGGTGGTCGGCGAGGAAGGCGAGGACCTGCCGGTCGAACTCGGCCGGGCGCTCCATGCTGGGCAGGTGGGTGGCGCCGGTGATGGTCGCCGTGCGCGCCTGCGGCAGCTCGCCGGCCAGGCGCGCGGCCATCGTGTGGATGTCGGGCTGGTCGTGGTCGGTCACCAGCACCAGGGCGGGGACCTGGATGGTCCCCAGGCGCTTGGGCCAGTCGGGCTCCAGGTCCTCCTCCTCGTCGGCGTCGGCGAAGGGGAGCTGCAGCTCGAAGGCGCGGCGCTGCATCCGGCCGACGGCCGCGCGCAGCGCCGGGTCGACCGTCCCGGCCGGCCGGCCGCTGCCGTCGACCCAGGTGCGCAGGTTGGCCTCGACGGCGGCGTCGAGGTCGCCGCGCTCCAGTGCGGCCTCCTCCTCGGCGAAGGAGGCCCGCACGGTCTGAGACCAGTCGTGGCCGGGCAGCGAGGCGCAGGCGAGCACCAGCAGCCCGACCAGGTCAGGGCGGGCCACGGCGAGCTCGAGCGCGACCTGGCCGCCGTACGAGGCGGCGACCAGCGCGGCCCGCTCGACGCCGAGCCCGTCGAGCAGGGCGGCGAGGTCGCGGGCGTGGGCGAAGGGTCCGGGGGTGAGCGGGGAGCGGCCGAAGCCGCGCAGGTCGTAGCGGATAGTGCGGTGGTCGCGCGGGAAGGTCTCCCACTGGGGGTCCCACATGCGGCTGTCACAGATCCCGGCGTGGATCAGCACCACCGCCGAGCCGTCGCCGGCCTCCTCCTGGTACAGGTTCATGGTCGCAGCCTACCCGGCCGCTCCCGCCCGCTCGAAGGATTTATCCGCTCAGCCCTCCGGGCCGGCCGGCGGGTCCTCGGGGATGCCCGGCTCGCGGTCGGCAGGCTCGCCGTCGCGCCCGTACAGGTCTGGGGTCTGGTCGCTGAGGTTGCCGCGGGCGCGCTCGACCATGCGCTCCAGCCGGCGGATGGCCTGCAGCAGCACCGCGTTGGGCACCCGGACGTGCTCGGGCACGCAGCCGGTGTGGAGCACGCGGGCGTCGTTGGTGAGGAACACCACGCGGTGGTCGACCGGCTGGTCGCAGATCATGCACCGGATCCGCTGGTGGACCATGGTGGACGAGGCGATGATGGTGATCCGGCCCGTGTAGTCGTCCATCGGCGCGCGTTCCTTACCGGGCGGCGGCGGCATCCCTACGCTGCACCCCACCCGCGGACCCGGTCAGCCCACTATGGCGGCGGCTCGGCCTGGCGGGCAAGCGCCCGCGTGGAGCGTCAGGCGCTGCGCGGCACGCTGCCGGTGCCTGGCGCCATCGCCCGCATGTGGGCGGCGGCGGCGATGCGCTCCTCGGCGATGTCGTCGGCGACCTCGCAGGTCGGGCGGGTCTCGGCCCGCGCGCGGCGGAAGATGGCCTGCAGGGCGCTGGCGACGCCCTGGACCGACACGGCCAGCCGGGCCTCGGAGTAGCCCAGCTCGCCGGCGCCGATGACGGCGTACGGGGCGGCCGAGTTGATCACGTAGTCGGGCGCGTAGAGGATGCCCCGCTCGAACATGCGGCGGCCGTCCTCGCGGCTGCCGAGCTGGTTGTTGGCCCCGCCGGCGACGATGCGGCATTGCAGGCGGGGGATGGTGCGCTCGTTCAGGACGCCGCCGACGGCGTTGGGCGAGAACACGTCGCAGGGCACGTCGTAGATGGCGTCGGGCTCGACCAGCTCGATCTCGTAGCGCTCGGCCACCTCCTTGCCCCTCGCCGGGTCGGCGTCGGCGCCGACCACGCTCGAGCCGGCGGCGACCAGCAACTCCGTCAGGTGGCTGCCGACCCCGCCCAGGCCCTGCACCGCGATGCGGCGGCCGGCCAGGTCGGGGGAGCCGAACACCTCGTCGAGCGCGGCGCCGATGCCCGAGAGGCGCTCGTCGACCGCCCAGACGAAGTCGGTCTCGCGGGCGATGTCGACCATGTCCTGCGCGCTGGTGCCGAGGTCGGGGCCGGTGCCGAAGCGGCCGGCGAGGAGCTGCACGAAGCGGCCGAAGACGCGCAGGAGCACGCGCTTGTCGGCGCTGCCGTTCTGCTTGAGGAGCACCGCCTTGCCGCCGCCTCTGGGCATGTCGGTGAAGGCGAACTTGTAGGTCATGCCGCGCGACAGCCGCAGGACGTCGTCGAGGGCGGCCTCCTCGGAGTCGTACTCCTTGTAGCGGACGCCGCCACGAGCAGGACCGAGCGCGGTGTCGTGGATGCCGATGATCGCCCGCATGCCCGTCTCACGGTCGTAGCAGAACACGACCTGCTCGTGGCCATACTCGGCCATCTTGTCGAACACGCCCACGCTGCTGCCTCCTGCGAAAGGATCACACCCCGCGTCGGCAGCGCGCGTACCAGATCCCAGCGCCGTTGCCGGGCGAGGCTTGGCGATGATCGCCAACACCAGAGTACCCCGGATGGACATGGGGAACTGCTTCGGCGAGGCGGCGCGTCCCGGGGTCCGCGGCGGTGCCGTCGCGGGTGCGCCGGTGGGCGATTGGAGCGGGCTGGGTAGGATGCCGCGGTCGGGTGACCGGGCCGAGCCGGGAGGTCAGGCATGACCACGATGTGGGACCAGAACGCCGAGGCGATGTCGACCGACGAGCGCGCCAACCTGCAGTCGAAGCGGCTCGCTGCCCTGGTCGGCCGGCTCGTCGAGACGAGCCCCTTCTACCGCGGGCGCCTCGCCGAGCACGGCGTCGAGCCCGGCGCCGAGGTCGGCCTCGACGACCTGAGCGCGCTGCCGTTCACCCTGAAGTCGGACCTCTGGGACAACTATCCCTGGGGGATGCTGACCATCCCGAGGGAGGAGGTCGTGCGCGTGCACGCCTCGTCGGGCACGGGCGGGCGCCCGACCCTGGTCGGCTACTCGAGGGCCGACCTGGCCATGTGGGCCGGGATGAACGCCCGCGCGCTCGGCTGCGCCGGCGCCGGCCCAGGCACGGTGACCCACGTCGCCTACGGCTACGGGCTGTTCACCGGCGGTCTCGGCCTGCACGGTGGCGCCGAGCTGATGGGCTGCACGGTGATCCCGGCCTCCTCCGGGCAGAGCGCCAGGCAGGTGCGCCTCATGCGCGACCTCGGCGCCGAGATCCTCCTGTGCACCCCGTCGTACGCGGCCCGCCTCGGCGAGGTGCTGGTCGAGGAGGGCATCGACCCCGCCGAGCTGTCGCTGCGCGCCGGCCTGTTCGGCGCCGAGCCGTGGAGCGACGCGATGCGGCGCCAGATCGAGGCGATGCTCGGGCTCAAGGCGCTCGACATCTACGGGCTCTCCGAGGTGATCGGCCCGGGGGTCTCGGCCGAGTGCGTCGAGGCCCAGGCCGGCCTGCACGTCAACGAGGACCATTTCCTGGTCGAGGTGATCGACCCGAGCAGCGGGCTGCCGCTGCCGCCGGGGCAGCGCGGCGAGCTGGTCTTCACCACCCTGACCAGGGAGGCCCAGCCGGTGCTGCGCTACCGCAGCGGCGACGTGGCCTCGCTCGACCCGACCCCGTGCGCCTGCGGCCGCACCCTGGCGCGCATGTCGAAGGTGTACGGGCGCATCGACGACATGCTGGTGATCCGCGGCGTCAACGTCTACCCGAGCGAGGTCGAGGCGGTCCTGGTCGGCGAGCCCGCCGTCGGGCCGAACTACCTGCTGGTGGTCGACCGCAGCGAGACCATGCCGAAGCTGGTGGTCGCCTGCGAGCTGACCGCCGCGCGCGACGGCGACGCCGAGCGCGCGCACGCCAAGGGCACGATCGCGAACGCCCTGCTGCAGCGCCTCGGCCTCAGCACCGAGGTGCGGGTCCTGCCGGTCGGCACCATCCCTCGCATCGAGATGGGCAAGGCCAAGCGCGTCGCCGAGCGCACGCCGGACAACGATCCCCTTTCCGGGCTGGTGAAGCTGGGGTAGGTGCAGCCGGGGCTGTGCACGGGCGGGAAGGGCGCGTCGCTGGCGTGTGGCAGACTCCGGGACATGCACCCCAAGTTTCTCGTCCACGACCTCAACCCGGCCCAGCGGGACGCGGTCGAGGCCACCACCGGGCCGGTCTGCATCCTGGCCGGCGCTGGCACGGGCAAGACCAGGGTGATCTCCCGGCGGGTCGGCTACGCGATCGCCACCGACGCCGTCCACCCCGGGCACGTCCTGGTGGTGACGTTCACCGAGAAGGCCGCGTCGGAGATGCGCCAGCGGCTGGCCGGCCTCGGCTTCCCCGGCGTGCAGGCGCACACCTTCCACGCGGCCGCCTGGCGCCAGTTGCGCTACTTCTGGCCACGGCTCTCGGGCGGGGCCCCTCCCGAAGTGCTCGACTCCAAGGCGCCGCTGCTGACCCCGTTGCAGCGCTCGCTGCCAGGCGGCTACCGCTTCACCGCCGTCAAGGACCTGGCCGACGAGATCGAATGGGCCAAGGCCAGGCGGCTCGGTCCCGAGCGCTACCAGGCAGCGATCGAGCAGCTCGGCCGCACCCCGCCGGTGCCGTCCGACCTGATGGTCGGGCTCTACCGCCGCTACGAGCGGGCCAAGCAGCGCGCCGGCCGCATCGACTTCGAGGACATGCTCGGGCTGATGCTGGAGGCGCTCACCACCCGGGAGGAGATCGCCGAGGAGTTCCGCGGCCGCTACCGCTGGTTCTCGGTGGACGAGTACCAGGACACAAACTCGATCCAGCAGGCCCTGCTCGAGGCGTGGCTGGGCGGGCGCAGCGACCTCGCGGTCGTGGGCGACGAGGACCAGACCATCTACACCTTCACCGGCGCCTCGAGCGAGTACCTGACCGGCTTCGGCCGCCGCTGGCCCGACGCCCGGCTGATCCGCCTGGAGGAGAACTACCGCTCCAGCCCGGAGGTCCTTGCCATGGCCAACCGGCTGCTGGCCCGCGACGGCCGCCGCCGCGGCAAGCGGCTCGTGGCCACCTGCCCGTCCGGGCCTGAGCCGGCCGTGCAGGCCTTCGAGTCGGCCGAGACCGAGGCGGCGGCCCTGGTCGCCGAGGTGCGCCGGCTCGGCGAGCTGGGCGTGGCGACGGAGGAGATCGCCGTCCTGGTGCGCACCAACGCCCAGGTCCCGCCGCTCGAGGAGGCGCTCGGCCAGGCCGGCATCCGCTACCAGGTGCGCGGTGAGCTGTTCTACCGCCGGACCGAGGTGCGCGCCGCCCTCGGCGTGCTGCGCTCCCGCGCCGCCCGGGCCACCTCGGGCGGGCTGGTCGACGCGCTGGAGGCGGTCTGGTACGAGCGGCTCGACTTCCGCCGCGACAGCGAGCCGGAGGGCGAGGAGGGGCGCCAGCGCCACGCCTCGCTGGTGACCCTGCTCGGCATCGCCGAGCGCCTGCAGGCCGCCGACCAGCAGGCCGACCTCGCCGCCTTCCTCGCCGAGGTGGCCAGGCGCGCCGCCGAGGAGAGCGAGGGCGCCGGCGCCGGCGTGAACCTGCTCACCTACCACCGGGCCAAGGGGCTCGAGTTCGACGCGGTGCTGCTGCCCGCGCTCGAGGACGGGCTGCTCCCCATCCGGCAGGCCGCCACCCCGGAGGAGGTGGCCGAGGAGCGCCGCCTGCTCTACGTGGGGCTGACCAGGGCACGGGCGCACCTCTGGCTGTCCTGGGCGGCGAGGCGTCCGGGGGCGTCCGGCCGCGAGCAGTCGCGCCGCCCCTCCCGCTTCCTCGACGACCTGGTCCCGCCCGGCGGTGCCCGGGTGCGGCCCAAGGCGGTGGCCGCCGCCATCGGCCGGGCGCCGGCAGCCCGCGTGCGCGCGGACGGGCCGCTGGTCGATGCCCTGCGCGCCTGGCGCAAGGAGCGGGCCAAGGCCGACGGCGTGCCCGCCTACGTCGTCTTCAACGACCGCACCCTGTTCGCGCTCGCCGACCGCCAGCCGCGCAGCCGCGGCGAGCTGCTCGCCGTGGAGGGCATCGGCCCCACCAAGCTCGACCAGTACGGCGACGAGCTGCTCGCGATGCTCGCCGCCGAGCAGGGGTAGCGGCCGGCCGGCAGGCGGCTCACGGGCCGCGGCGGCCGGCAGGTGCGGCTGAGGGTTGGCTGTCCACAGGCGCGGGCGCCTGGCTGGCAGGTGGGGGAGCGGTGGCCCAGAATCGGTGGCATGGGTCGGCAGGTGAGCGAGGGAGGTGCCCGGCCGCCGGTGTGCCAGTACTGCGGCGTGATGGCGGACACCGACGGTCCTGGCCTGCCGCTCGGCTGGACCATCCAGACGGGCGTGCGCGGGCTGACCTTCCTGTGCGAGGCGTGCACCCGCTCCAACCTGCGCTCCATCGAGGCGCGCCTGTTCGACCGGGAGCCGTGGAACATCGCCCCGAACTGAGGGCTCAGGCGCCGGCGCGGTCCTGGCTGACGCGGCGCAGCGCGGCCGCCGCCGGCTCGCTGTAGCGCACCCCTGTGAGGGTGTCGCCGTTGAAGGTGAGCGTGGTCACGCTGCCGAGCGAGCACTGCCGCCGCCCGGGCCAGTGGGTCAGGGAGCGGCGCTCGAAGGCCAGCCGCGCCACGTAGATGGGCGCCTGGTGGGAGACGAGCACGGCGTGGCGGCCTGCGGCCGCCTCCCGCGCCGCCGCCACCGCGTCCTGGATCCGGGCGGCCAGGTCCACGTTGCGCTCGCCCCAGGACGGGCCGCGCGGGTCGCTCAGCTTCAGCCACAGCGCCGGGTGGCGCAGGATGTACCAGGCGAGGTTGCCGGCGGCGCCCTCGAAGACGTTGCTCGCCTCGATCAGGCGCAGGTCGGTCTCCACCTCGAGGCCATGGGCCTCGGCGATCCCGGCGGCGGTCTGCTGTGCCCGCTCCAGCGGGCTCGACCGCACCAGCGCCACCGGCAGCGTGGCGAAATGCCTGGCGAGCAGCTCGGCCTGGGCACGGCCGTTGGCCGAGAGGTTGAAGCCGGGGAGGCGCCCGTACAGCACCCGCTTGGGGTTCTCCACCTGGCCGTGGCGGACCAGGTGGACCAGCGTCTCGGCCAAGGTGTCCTCGTCGTCGGTTGGGGTGGTTGCACTGCATCCTACTGGCCACGCGGCATGGTCGCCTGTGCGGCCGCCGGGTGCCCGTATGCTGCCGCCATGACCGTGAGGCAGGGCCCCGAGCCGCCGCCGGCGGCGCGCCCTGCCTGGGCCGTGCCGGCGGGCCTCGCGGCCTGGGCGGTGGTCTACCCGGCCGTGTTCCGGTTCCAGCTGCTGCCGTTCTGGCCGTCGATGGTGGCGCTGGCCGTGCTCGCCTGGTGGGTCGCCTGGCATCCCGACCTGGAGGCGCGGCTGCGGCCGACCCGGCGGCTCGTGGCGATGGGGCTCGCCTCGGGCCTGGGGCTCTACGCCGTATTCGCCGCCGGCGCCCTTGTGGTGCACCCCACCCCGCTGTGGCCGCGGGTCGAGCAGATGGCCGCGCTGGTCCGCACGGCCGCGCCCGCACCCGTCGCGGCGCTGCTGATCCTGTTCGTCACCTCGCCGGCCGAGGAGGTGCTGTGGCGCGGCGCGGTGTTCACCCGACTGGCCGGGCGGCTGGCCTCCGGCTGGCAGGCGGTGGCGGCCACCACGCTGCTCTACGCGCTGTTCGTGGCCCTGTCCGGCAACCCGACCCTGCCCCTGGCCGCCTGCGTCTGCGGCGCCGTGTGGGCCAGGCAGCGCCAGGTCACCGGCAGCCTCGTCCCCGGAGTGGTCTCCCACGCCACCTGGGCGCTGGCGACGTTCCTGCTCCTCCCCGGCCTGCCACGGGCCTGAGCCGCGGCCGGCGCCCTTGTGGACGGCCGCTCCCGCGCCCGGCCCGAATGCGGCAGCATCCGCCCTCGAGCGAGAGGAGGCTCGATGGTCCGCTGCACCGTGCACCTGTACCTGCCGCCCGGCTGGGAGCTGGGGGAGGGCGCCCCGGTCGGGCCCGACGCCCTGCGCGCGCTCGGGGACGAGGTGGGGATCCGCTGCCGGCGCGCCGCCGACCTCCTCGCCGCGCTCAGCGGGCGCGGCTGGTCCTGCCGGCTGGCGCGCCACCAGGTGGTGGCCGAGAAGGACTGCGACCGGGCCACGGCCATGCTCGACTTCCTGCGCGGCGGGCTCGACCCGGTCGAGCTGCAGCTCGAGGAGGTGGTGCCCGGCCGGGTCGCGCCGTAAGCGGGCGCGCGGGCCATCGGAGAGCGGAACGGGCCCCACGAGGGGGCCCGCCTTGGTTGGTCGGTTCAGCGGCCGTGTCGGCCGTTCAGCTCAGTTGGTCTTGAACGCGTCAGGGGAGTACTTCCACGGCTGGCCACGGTCGATCTGGAAGCGCATGCCGACGTCCGGGTCGCGGTCGATGCCGACGATCTGGTGGCACTTGGGGCACTCCCAGCGCTCGAAGCCGTAGGCCGAGCCCTGGAGAAACATGCGCGAGCCACACTTGTCGCACACCTCACGTTGCAGTGTGCTCGTGCTTCCGCTCTCGCCAGGGAAGTCGGTGCCCATGTCGTCTCCTCAACTCACCCCCGGTCTCGGCCGGGTCGCACCACCAGCATGGCCCAACTCTGATGATCTTGCACCTGCGGAGGCCCAACTTCCGCATACCGATCTCGTATACCGGAGTCATATACCCGCCGCATCGGGCGCGTACTCGAACTGGGACGGCCCCGACCTACTAACTAAATGCTTTGCTCTCCACCGCGATTCCCGACAATCAAAGCATTTTACGTGAAGGACCTCAAGTGGACAGAAGAATAACGAGGCCGGCCGGCGGGAGGGCTTCGGGTGCCCGGTGGGTGCCGTAGGATGCGGGGCATGAGACGGCTGGACGACGGCGTCACCGTCGACCGCGTGGTGCTCTCCGGCGGTCCGCTGCGGATCGTCGACGTGGTCGCGGTGGCACGCGACCGGGTACCGGTCGAGCTGGGCGATGAGGCCAGGGCGCGGATGCTCCCGGCCCGCGCCGTGGTCGAGCGGGCGGTCACCGAGGGCCGGCGGGTCTACGGCGTCTCGACCGGCTTCGGGCTGCTCGCCAACACCACCATCGCCCCGCGCGACCTTGAGGAGCTGCAGCGGCGCATCGTCCTGTCGCACGCCACCGGCACCGGCGACCCGCTCGACGTCGAGGTCGTCAGGGCGATGCAGCTACTGCGCGCCCGCACCCTGACCCAGGGCTTCTCCGGCGTCCGGCCGCTGCTGGTCGAGGCCCTGGTCGCCCTGCTCGACGCCGGCGTGGCCCCGGTCATCCCCGAGCACGGCTCGGTCGGTGCCTCCGGCGACCTGGCCCAGCTCGCCCACCTCGCCCTGCCACTGCTCGGCGAGGGCGAGGTGCTGGTCGGCGGGCGGCGCCTGCCAGCCGCCGAGGGGCTGCGCCTCGCCGGGATCGAGCCGCTCACGCTCTCCTACAAGGAGGGCCTCTCGCTGGTCAACGGGACCGAGGGCATGCTCGCGCTCGCCTGCCTGGCGGTGGCCGACGCCGAGGCGCTTGCGGCCATGGCCGACCTGGCCTGCGCCATGTCCGTGGAGGGCCTGCTCGGCACCGACCGGCCCTTCCAGGCCCGCCTGCACGAGCTGCGCCCCCACCCGGGCCAGCGGGACTCGGCCGCCAACCTGCGCCGCCTGCTGGCCGACTCGCCCCTCCTCGCCAGCCACCGTCACTCCGACCACGCCATCCAGGACGCCTACTCGCTGCGCTGCGCGCCGCAGGTCCACGGCGCCAGCCGGGACGTGATCGCCTTCGCCTCCGGCGTGGTCGAGCGCGAGCTGGGCGCGGTGACCGACAACCCGGTGGTGTTCGCCGACTCCGGCGAGGTCGTCAGCGTCGGCAACTTCCACGGCGAGCCGCTCGCCTTCGCGCTCGACTTCCTGGCGGTGGCCCTCGCCGAGCTGGCCGACGTGTCCGAGCGCCGCGTCGACCGGCTGCTCGACCCTGCCCTCAACCACGACCTGCCGCCGTTCCTGACCCCGGACCCCGGCCTCAACTCCGGCCTGATGCTCACCCAGTACACGGCCGCCGCGCTGGTCAGCGATTGCAAGGTGCTCGCCCACCCGGCCTCGGTGGACTCCATCCCGACCTCGGGCAACCAGGAGGACCACGTCTCCATGGGCTGGACGGCCGGGCTGAAGCTGCGCCGGGTGGTCGCCAACGTCCGCCGGGTGCTGGCGATCGAGGCGCTCTGCGCGGCCCAGGCGATCGGGCTGCGCGGCCCGCTCGAGCCGGGGCCGGCCGTCGCCGCCGCGCTGGCCCGGCTGCGCGCCGAGGTGCCGCCCCTCGACCAGGACCGCTACCTCGCGCCCGACCTGGCAGCGGTGGAGGCCCAGGTCGCCGGCGGCGCCCTGGTCGCCGCCGCCGAGCAGGTGACCGGCCCACTGCACTGAGAGCGAGGTGGGCCGCCGCCGCGCGCCAGGTTGGGTTTAGGGAGGTGGGCCGTAGCCGCGCGCTGGCTGGACTGAGGAGCGACGAAGGAGCCGCAGGCGACGAAGGAGCGACGAGGGAAGCCGGCGCACAAAGCGGCGATGGCCCACCGACCGTTTCTGTAAAGGAGCGAGCGAGATGGAAGGTGCCCGGACCGTCCGCGCCCCGCGCGGCCCGGAGCTGTCCTGCCGCGGCTGGCAGCAGGAGGCCGCCCTGCGGATGCTGTGCAACAACCTCGACCCCGACGTGGCCGAGCGTCCCGACGACCTGGTGGTGTACGGGGGCACCGGACGGGCGGCGCGCAACTGGCACGCCTTCGACCGCATCGTGGCGACCCTGCGCCGCCTCGGCGACGACGAGACCCTGCTGGTGCAGTCCGGCAAGCCGGTCGGGGTGTTCCGCACCCACTCCTTCGCGCCCAGGGTGCTGCTGGCCAACTCCCTGCTGGTGCCCGAGTGGGCCACCTGGGAGCGCTTCCGCGAGCTGGAGGCCGCCGGCCTGACCATGTACGGGCAGATGACCGCCGGCTCCTGGATCTACATCGGCACCCAGGGGATCCTGCAGGGCACCTACGAGACCTTCGCCGCCCTGGCCGAGGCCAAGGGCTGGCCCAGCCTCGCCGGGCGGGTGGTGCTCACCGCCGGCCTCGGCGGCATGGGCGGCGCCCAGCCGCTCGCGGTGACCATGAACGAGGGCGTCGCCCTCTGCGTCGAGGTCGACCCCGAGCGCCTGGCCCGCCGCCTGGACGGCGGCTACCTGGACGAGCGGGCCGACGACCTGGACGACGCCGTGCGCCGCGCCGAGCGGGCTGCCGCCGAGCGCCGGCCGCTCTCCGTCGGGCTGGTCGGCAACGCCGCCGAGGTGCTCCCCGAGCTGCTCGAGGCCGGCTTCCGGCCGGACGTGGTCACCGACCAGACCTCCGCCCACGACGCGCTCGGCGGCTACGTGCCCCGCGGGGTGGATCCCGGCGACGCGCCGCGGAGCCGCCGCGACGACCCGGACGGCTACGTGAAGCAGGCGCGCGAGTCGATCGCCGTCCACTGCGAGGCCATGGTCGGCTTCCAGCGCGCCGGCGCCGAGGTCTTCGACTACGGCAACAACCTGCGCGGCGAGGCCATGGCGGGCGGCTTCCGCGACGCCTTCACCTATCCAGGGTTCGTGCCCGCCTACATCCGGCCGCTGTTCTGCCAGGGCAAGGGCCCGTTCCGCTGGGCCGCGCTCTCCGGTGACGAGGCCGACATCGCCCGCACCGACCAGGCGGTGCTCGACCTGTTCGGCCAGCAGGACGAGCACCTGGCCCGCTGGCTGCGCCTGGCCGCCGAGCGGGTCCGCTTCCAGGGCCTGCCGGCGCGCATCTGCTGGCTCGGCCACGGCGAGCGCCACCAGGCCGGGCTGGCCTTCAACCAGCTGGTGGCCAACGGGGAGCTGCGCGCCCCGATCGTGATCGGCCGCGACCACCTCGACGCCGGCTCGGTCGCCTCGCCCTACCGGGAGACCGAGGCGATGGCCGACGGCTCCGACGCGATCGCCGACTGGCCGATCCTCAACGCCCTGCTCAACACGGCCTCCGGCGCGTCGTGGGTGAGCGTCCACCACGGCGGCGGCGTCGGCATCGGCCGCTCCATCCACGCCGGCGTGGTGGTGGTGGCCGACGGCAGCGACGAGGGCGCCCGCCGCGTCGAGCTGGTCCTCACCAACGACCCCGGCACCGGCGTGATGCGCCACGCCGACGCCGGCTACGACCTGGCCGTCGAGGTCGCCCGCGACCACGGCATGGACCTGCCGATGCTGGCCCCGGCCGCCGCGCCCCCGGCCCCGCCAGGCGGCGAGGCGGGCGTGCCGTGACGGTGGCGGTCGACTTCCTGCTGACCGGGGCGGGGCAGCTGGTCACCGCCGACCCTGGGCGCGGGGACGGGCCGCTCGGCCTGGTGGATCGTGGGGCCGTCGCGGCCGGCGGGGGCACGGTGCGCTTCGCCGGGCCCGAGTCCGGCCTGCCGGAGCTGGAGCTGGCGCCGGACGCGACCGTGCTCGACGCCGGCGGGCGGGCGGTGCTGCCCGGCTTCGTCGACGCCCACACCCACCTGGTGTTCGCCGGCGACCGCGCCGACGAGTTCGCCGCCAGGCTGCGCGGCGTCGGCTACCAGGAGGCGCTGGCCGCCGGCGGCGGCATCAACCGCACCGTGCGCGACACCCGCGCCGCCGGCGACCAGGAGCTGCAGGAGGCCGCCGCCGGCCGGCTGCTGCGCGCGGCGCTGCACGGCACCACCACCTGCGAGGCCAAGTCCGGCTACGGGCTGACCGTGGCCGACGAGCGGCGCTCGCTGGCCGTGCTCGCCGCGCTCGACGCCCGCGCGCGGGTCGAGGTGGTGCGCACCTTCCTCGGCGCCCACCTGATCCCGGCCGAGTACGCCGCCGACCGGGAGGGCTACCTCGACCTGCTCGAGCACGAGATGCTGCCCGCCTGCGCGCCGCTGGCCGAGTTCGTCGACGCCTTCTGCGACCAGGGCGCGCTCACCGTCGAGGAGTCGCGGCGCGTGCTGGTCGCCGGCCGGCGCGCCGGCCTGGCGCCGAAGCTCCACGCCAACGAGCTCGGCTCCACCGGCGGGGCGCTGCTGGCCGCCGAGCAAGGCTGCGTCTCAGCCGATCACCTGCTGTACCTGGAGCCTGGCGAGGCCAGCGCGCTGGCGGCGGCAGGGACCGTGGCGGTGCTGCTGCCAGGGACCAGCTTCATGCTCGGCGAGGGCCGCGCCGCCCCGGTCGGGGTGCTGCGGCAGGCGGGGGCCACCCTGGCGCTCGGCACCGACTGCAACCCGGGCACCTGCTACTCCGAGTCGATGCAGCTGATGGTCGCGCTGGCGTGCGTGCACGGCGGCCTGACGCCGGAGGAGGCCGTGCTGGCCGCCACCGACGGTGCCGCCAGGGCCGTGCGCCGTGGCGGCCGCGCCGGCCGTCTCGCTCCCGGGTCGGCCTGCGACCTGGTGGTGCTGGCGGGGCGTTCCTACCTGGACCTCGCCTACCACGTCGGCGTCAACCTGGCCGCCGTGGTGGTCAAGGGGGGCGTGGTGATCGCCCGCGACGGCGCCGACGCCGGCGTGCTCGCCGAGCCGCCCCCGCCGCCGGAGGACTCCGGGTGACGGCCCGGCCCTTGGACCCCGAGCGCCTGGTCGAGAGCGTGCCGAACTTCTCCGACGGCCAGCGGCCGGCAGTCATCGACGAGGTCGTCGCGGCGTTCGCCGGCGCCCACCCGGAGGTGCTGGTGCTGGACCGCTCCTCCGACCCCGACCACGACCGCTCGGTCCTCACCCTCGCGGGTCCCGGTGAGGCCCTGGTCTCCGCGGCGGTGGCCGGGGCGGCGGCCTGTGCCCGGCTGATCGACCTGCGCCAGCAGCACGGCGCCCACCCCCGCATGGGCGCCCTCGACGTGCTCCCGTTCGTGCCGCTCGGCGGCGTCGGGGTGGCCGAGTGCGTCGCCCTGGCCGAGGAGGCCGGCCGTCGCCTGGTGGCCGAGGCCGGCATCCCCGTCTACTTCTACGGCGCCGCCGCCCGCCGCCCGGAGCGGGCCGCCCTGCCCGCCGTGCGCGGCCGCGGCTTCGAGGCGCTGCTCGAGGCCGCGCCCTGCGACCCGGCCAGCGCCCCCGACCTGGGCGGCCCGGCCCTGCACCCGAGCGCTGGGGCGACCGCGGTCGGGGTGCGGCCCTTCCTGGTCGCCTACAACGTCGCGCTGGCCTCGGACGACCTCGTGCTGGCCAGGTCGATCGCGGCGCTGGTGCGCGAGCGCGACGGCGGCCTGCCCGCCGTCCGTGCCCTCGGCATCCCGCTGCCACGGCGCCGCCAGGTCCAGGTGTCCATGAACCTGCTGGACTTCCGCGTCACCCCGCCCGCCGCCGCCTTCGCCGCCGTGGCCGCGGCGGCCGCCCGGGCCGGGGTGGAGGTCGCCGGCTCGGAGATCGTCGGCCTGGTCCCCGAGGCCGCCCTCGCCGGCGTCGACCCCGCCGCGCTGCTCCTCCACGGCTTCTCGCCCGACCACCTCCTCGAGCGGCGGCTCACGCAGGCGCTGGCCGCCCGCGCCGGCCACCCCGCCCACGTCGCGGCGCCGTCGACCGGGGGCGTGACGGATCCTGGTGGGGGTGCCCGGTGAGCTGGCAGCCGCGACTGGGCGAGCACCCGTGGCTGGAGCCGTACGCGGCCGCGACCAACGTGCCCGGCGGGGGCAGCGCGGCCGCCGTGGCGGGCGCGCTCGGGTGCGCGCTGCTCGGCATGGCGGCAAGGGCGGGCGCGCGCAAGGCCGGCGCCGCGCCTGCCGCCGCGCTCACCGACCTGGCCGTGGCCGCCGACCGCCTGCGGGCACGGTTCCTGGTCAACGAGCGGGCCGACGCGGACGCCTACGAGCGCATGGTGGCCACCGCGCGGGCGGCACGGGCGGCCGCCGACGACGCCGTGGCCGCGCGCGCCGCCGCGGCGGCCGCCGTCGCCGCCACCCAGGTGCCGCTCGACACCGCCGGGCTGGCCGGCCAGGGCCTCGACCTGGCCCGCCGGCTCGTCGGGCACGGCCTCGACCGCACCGCCAGCGACCAGCTCACCGCGGTGCACCTGCTGCTCGCGTCGCTCGCCGGAGCGCTCGCGACGGTCCGCATCAACCTCGCCGACCTGCCCGACGAGAGCGTGCGCGGGCGCCTCCGCGCCCGCCACGACGAGCTGGCCGGCGCCCGCAAGGCAGGCGACGAGGCGGTCGCCGTGCTGGGCGCGCTGCTGGGGTGAGCGGCACGCCGGACAGGCCGCGACGGTGTCGCGGCACGGGCCGGCGACCTGCCGAGGTGTGTCCGGGCTCGTTTCGACGGATACTGCGGGCACAGGCAAGGTCGACAAGGAGGACGAGCGGTGAGCATCGGGGAGCAACGGACCGACCCGGGTCGGGAAGCTTCCACGCGGCCACTGGCGCGCGCCGCCGGGCCCGAGTTCGACTGGCTGTCACCGTCATCCGGCTCGCCGCAGCGGCGCGGGGCCGGCGCCTACTGGACGGGGCTGGTCGCGCTCGTCGTCGGCCTCGGCGCCGTGGTGGTCGCCCTCGCCACCCAGGTCACCTCCCTGGTGCAGACGGTGCTGGTGGCCGTCCCCCTGTTCCTGGTCGGCTTCGGCATGGAGCGGGTGGGCAAGAGCGCCCGCCGTGGCTCGATGCGCGGCGTCGGCATCACGCTGGCGCTGCTCGCCGTGGTCGCACCGATCGTGCTGTCGCTGTCCTCCCCGCGGACGGTGACCACCGTGAGCCAGAGCGCCGCCCCGCCCAGCGGGACCACCCAGGCGGTGCTGCGCGCCACCCTCGGCGGCGGGCAGCTCACGCTCGGTCCGGGCGCGCCAGGCCTCTACGACGCGCAGCTCCGTAGCCCGGGCGCGTCGAGCGCCGGGGTCTCCAGCAACGGCGGCACCGCCGTGGTCGACCTGCGGGCGCCCGCCCAGCACGGCCTGCTGGCCCGCAACCGGGGCAGCGACTGGGACGCCAAGCTCTCGACCGGCCTGCCGTGGCAGGTCGAGGTGGACGGCGGTGCCCTGACCGCCGACCTCGAGTTGCGCGTGCTCGACGTGCGCTCGGTCCGCCTGCAGGCCGGCATCTCCCGCCTGGCCGTGCGGCTCGGCCAGCCCGCCGCCCAGGTCCCCGTCGACCTGCAGATCTCCGCCGGTCTGGTGGACCTCTACGTGCCACGGGCGACCGGCTTCGACGTGGCGGTCGACGGTGCCCTGCTCAACAACTTCGCCGACCAAGGGCTGCGGCGGACCAACAACGGCTGGCGTACGGTGGAGAGCGGCGTCCGCGGGCGCTTCGTCATCCACGTCCGCGCCGCCACCGGCCGGGTGCGCGTCCACCGCATCTGAGCGCTTCCGCGGCTAGCGCCGGAACTGCCAGGCGGCATCCGAACCGCAGGTCAGCGCCTCTAATCGCCCGAATTGTTGCAAGCAGAGCGAGCCGCTGGTACGGTCGACGGCTTGTGGGCGCCGGTTGGGTCGCGCCCGCAACGTCGTCAAGCCCTTGGCTCGGCGGTGCGGCAGCGGCCACGGCCGCCGCCGCGGGCGCTGCGACCACCCGGTCGCGGCCGCCAGCCGCCGGGGCCTGCCAGGACGGCAGGTGCGTGCGCCGTGGTGGTGGCAGCGCCCGGGTGGAGGGACGGCGTACGTCACCGACCGGCGGGCAGCCGCGCCCGCCGATGCCGAGTCCCTGGCCCTGGTTGCCGGGGAGCGAGCCGGGTGCCGCCACCTTGCAGCGGGCTGCCAGCCCGCCTTCGTATGCCCGGCCGCAGGCGGAAACGGAGCGATGTTGCAGCAGCCGAGCGATGGGTTCCGGCGTACGCCGGAACGTGGCGGGCACGTGCGCCAGCGCAGGCGTCCGGCCACCACCAATCGTCCTGGCCGTCACGACACCACTCACCTCGGACGCGGGCGACCGCTCCGGACCACACGACCACTCACTCCCCGCAGGACCGCGAGCCACCGGCCGCGCCGGGTCACCATGCGGGTCGCCGGCCTCACCGCCGGCGCCGTGCTGACCGCGGTAACGGTCGCACCCGACCAGGGCGCGGCCATGATGAACGGCGGCGAAGGCTCTGAGACGCCACGCCTGGCGGAGCAGCAGCCGACCAGGTTCGTGGGCCTGCCTGACAAGGCGGCGGCGTTGGCCGCCGCGCTCGAGGCGGCACGGACGCCGCCCAAACCACCAGGACAACCCAAGCCAGAGCGCGCGCACACGCGCGCGCCGGACCAGCAGACGACCAACCTGGCAAGCGGAGGTGGGGGGCTGCGTTGGACGACCTCCTGGTACGGGCCTGGCTTCGCCGGCCAGCGCACCGCCAGTGGGGAGGTGTTCGACCCAGGCGCCCTCACCTGCGCCCACAAGACGCTGCCGTTCGGCACGCGGCTACAGGTCCGCAACCCGGACACCGGTCGCAGCGTCTGGGTCCGCGTCAACGACCGGGGACCCTACGCGGGCGGCCGCCAGCTCGACCTGTCACAAGGCGCGGCCGAGGCGATCGGCCTGGCCGGCGTCGGCCAGGTGATCGTCCGCATCGCCTGACAACCCACCCGCACGACCACTGCCAACGGCCCCGGCGAGCCCGGCCGGGGCCGTTGGCGTCCCTGCCGGGGAAGGCCCGCCGCTCCCCGGCCGCTGGTGGACCGGAGGCGGTCCAGCCATACTCGTCCCCTGACCGACTCGGGGGGTCTGCCGGTTGGACATCGCAACCTTGGTGGGGGCGCTCATCGGCGCCGTTGGCGGCGCCGGCGCGGCCGGCGTCGGCAGCGTCCTGCGCACGCGCAGCACCGGCCGCACGGCCGCCCGCCTGGTCTACGCGGAGCTGACGCGCAACGCGGCGGCGGTCGCCTACTACTGCGCCACCCGCTCCTGGCCGTCCGCCGCCCTGATCCACCAGACCTGGGACGCCCACGGCGAGGCGCTGGCACGGATGCGCGGCGCGGAGGTCTTCGACGCCATCTACCGTGGCTATGCCGCCCTCGAAGCGGTCGCCTACATCGCCGCGGACGCCTCCCTCGGCCTCCGCGAGCGCGACCTGCTGCTCGACGCCAGCGTGGCCCAGCTGCGCGAGGCGCTGCGGGTCGCCGGCGGGCAGGCGCAGATCCCGCGAGGCCAGGTCCAGGCCGAGCTGGAGCGGCTGGCGGTCGCCGCCGGCCCGCCCCGGACGTCCGCCGCCCTGTCGCAGGCACCGCCGTCGCTGCTGACCCAGATCCTCGACATCCAGCGCGCCACCGGCAACACGCCGCCACCCGAGCTCGAGGCCGCGGCGGCGGCGCCGGCCTCCGGCGGCGCCGTGCTACGGGTGTACGACGCCCGCAACACCATGGAGACCTCGCCGGAGCGGCTGGTGCTGGTGCGCCACGACGGCGGGCCGCCGAGCGCCGATCCAACCGTCAACGAGGTCTACGAGTCGATGGCCACGACCCACGCCTTCTACCGTGAGGTGTTCGGCCGCGACTCGCTCGACGGCGCCGGTGGCCCGATCGAGGCCGTGGTGCACTTCGGCACCTCGTTCAACAACACCTTCTGGCAGGGGCAGCAGCTGGTGGTCGGCGACGGCGACGGCGTGCTGTTCCAGCGCTTCTCGCCACACGTCGACATGGCCGCCCACGAGCTGAGCCACACGCTCACGCAGCAGGCCGGGCTGCTGTACCAGGGCCAGCCCGGCGCGCTCAACGAGTCCGTCTGCGACGTGCTCGGCATCCTGGTCAAGCAGTGGAGCCTCGGCCAGGACCAGGCCGCGGACGCCGACTGGGTGCTCGGCGTGGGCTTGTTCGGTCCCGACGTCAAGGCCACCGGGCTGCGCTCGCTGGCGGCTCCTGGCACGGCCTACGACGACCCCCGGGTGGGCAAGGACACCCAGCCGGACCACATGCGCGGTTACGTGGAGACGGAGACCGACAACGGCGGCATCCACGTCAACTGCGGCATCCCCAACCACGCGTTCTACCGGCTGGCCACGGCGCTCGGCGGGCCCGCCTGGGAGCGGGCCGGCCACCTCTGGTACGCCGCCCTGACCAGCCAGGCGCTCTCCCCGACGACCAGCTTCGCGGCGTTCGCCGGCCTCACCGTCGCGCTCGCCGGCCGCGATCACGGCCCGGACGGCGAGGAGGTTGCGGCGACGCGCGCGGCGTGGCGGGCGGTCGGGGTGACGCCGCGCCTGTCCAAGCGCGCCGCCGGCCTGGTCGAGAGCGGCGTGGGACGCTGACCGCCCGGTAAGGGCGGCATACCAGAGGTGGCCCGAGGCGCGACGGGCTAATTCGGCCGGCTGGTCAAGACGCTCGACTAGGCGGCGATCGGCGGCATCCCCTCAGCGCGCCCGGCGTGCCGCCGATAAGCCGCCATGCGCATCCGAGCCTGGACCCTGTACCTCGCGGCGGCCCTGGTCGCGGTCGCCGGCTACTTCCTGACGCCCGCGGACACCTGGACCCAGACCATCTACGCCGAGCTGGTCGGGCTGTGCGCCACCGGAGCGATCGTGGTCGGCGTGGTGCGCCACCGGCCGGGCGCCAGGGCGGCCTGGCTCTGGTTCGCCGCCGGGCAGCTCCTCAACGTGCTCGGCACCCTCGCCGAGGCCGTCATCGGCCGGGTGTGGCACCAGGAGACCTGGCCGTCGCTCGCCGACGTGCTCTGGCTCGGCCTCTACCCTGGGCTGGCGATCGGGCTCCTGCTGCTGATCCGCCGGCGCAGCGACGGCCACGACTGGAGCAGCCTGGTCGACGCGACCACCATCACCACCGGGCTCGGGCTGCTGTCCTGGGTGTTCGTGATCCGCCCGATCGCCGCCGACAGCTCGCTCTCGCTGGTCGCCCGCGTGGTCAGCATCGCCTACCCCATCGGCGACCTGCTGGTGCTCGCCATGGTGGCGCGGCTCCTGGTCGGCAACGGCAGCCGCAGCCTGGCGTTCCGGCTGCTCGCCGGCGCGCTGGTGCTGTACCTGGTCGGCGACGCGACCTGGGCCGTCCTCAACTACCTCGGCGTCGAGCCCGGACCGGCCGCCGTGAAGCTGCTGCAGATGAACTTCCTCACCGCCTACGTGCTGGTCGGCGCCGCGGGGCTGCACCGCTCGGCGCGGGAGGTGGGGGAGCCGGCCACCCGGCGGACGGTGCGCCTGCGCCCCGCCCTGCTGGCGCTGCTCACCCTCGCCTCGCTGCTGGCGCCGGCGATCCTCGCCTACCAGGTGTGGCGCAAGGAGATCACCGACGGGGTCGCCATCGTGATCGGCTCGATGGCCTTGTTCCTGTTGGTGGTGACGCGCATGGCGCAGCTCGCGCGGCAGATCGAGCGCCAGGCCAGGCGGCTCAGTCAGCTCATCCGCGTCGACGAGCTCACCGGGCTGCCCAACCGCCGGGGGTGGTCGGTGGAGCTGCCCGCAGCGATGGAGCGTGCCCGCAGGGACCGGGTCGCCCTCTCCATCGCCATGCTGGACCTCGACCACTTCAAGAGCTTCAACGACGAGTACGGGCACCAGGCCGGCGACCGTCTGCTCAGGAGCGTGGCCGCCGCCTGGCGCGCGCGGCTCCGCGCGGTCGACCAGCTCGCCCGCTACGGCGGCGAGGAGTTCATCGTCACGCTGCCCGGGGCGAACGGTGACCTGGCCACCAGCTTGCTGGAACGGCTGCGCGAGGTGAGGCCGGCGGGCCAGACCTTCTCGGCCGGCGTGGCGACCTGGGACGGGACCGAGACCTCCGAGGAGCTGATCGCCCGCTCCGACGAGGCCCTCTACCAGGCCAAGGCCGACGGACGCGACCGCATCACGGTCGCCTCGGAGCGGTCGCCGTCCACCGCCAGGCCCGGCTTCACCCTGGCCGCCCCGGACACGGCCAGCTGACGGCGGCCGGCCTTCGGATAGGCTCAGGCGCCGTTCGTGCCGGCATGCCACAGGGAGGAAGCATGGAGCAGCAGCAGTACATCCCGGAGTACACCGCGGAGGTCAACCGGGACTCGATCAACATGAGCTGGCTGACCGGCCACCTCAACAACATGGGCAAGAAGGGCTGGCGCCTGCACACGATCTTCCAGCAGGAGCGCAACACCGTGATGGTGTTCGAGCGGATGGTGCCCGCCCGCTAGCCATGCTGCATCCCCGCGGGACCGCTCGTCCCGCGGGGATGCAGCCAGTGGAGCCTCAGCTCGTCCCGGTCGACGTGTCCTTCCCGGTCCGGGTTCCTGGCGCGGGTTGCGGCCTTCTCAGCAGCCGGTCGCGGCTGGCGGCCAGCCGGGTCCGGCCGACGGTCAGCGCCACCGACAGCCAGCCGCCGGAGAGCATCAGCAGCGGGGCGAGGGACTCCTCGCCGAGGTGGTGGGCGACGGGGGTCATGTCAGCTGGTGTGGCAGTAGGAGTCGCTGGAGGCGTCGCCGGCCTGCAGCCTGGTCTGGTGCACCCGCAGCCCGCGGAAGTCGTCGCCGTTGGGGAAGAAGCGCGGGTCGGCGGTGATGCCGCCGCCGTCCAGGTCGGCGTCGAGCTTGGCGACCCAGGCGCCCACCCCGTCGGGGTAGAAGATGTCGTCCCAGGCGGCGTACAGCGAGTTGGTCAGGTACACGCGCCTGCCGTCGCGGCTGACCTCCACCATCTGCGGCCCGCCGCCCAGCGGCTGGTCGGGCGCGGCGGGGTGGGGCTGCCGCCGCACGATGCCGCCAAGGCGCACCGAGCCGGCCTCGCGCGGGTTGGACGGGTCGCTGACGTCGTACTGCTTCAGCTCGCCGGTGCCCCAGCAGGAGACGTACAGCCAGCGGTCGTCGACCGACAGGTCGATGTCGCTGATCAGGGGCGGCACCGCGCCGAACGGCTTCAGCGCCGGCGGGAGCAGGTCGGGGTCGGCGGGCTCGGCGGGGATGGTGATGGCCTTGCGGACCGCCCAGCGGTCGCCGTCCTTGTGCCACAGCCAGACGGACGCGGAGAGGTCCTCGACGCTGATGACCACGCCGACGAAGCCCCAGGTCTTGGACGGGTCGTGGGCCGGCCGCAGCTCCAGCACCATCTGGTGCTGGTCCCCGAGGTCGACGCGCTGGAGGAGCCGGCGCTGGGACATCGACCAGAAGTTGAGGTGGTGGCCGAACTTGCGGCCCAGCAGGTCCTCGGGGTCCAGGCCGTCCTCGAACATCGAGGGGGTGGCCCACTCGGAGGTGATCACGGTGTCGTGGTTGAGGTGCCACCACACGTCGTAGGCGAAGAACTGCTCGCCGCGGTCGTGCTCCCAGGCGCCGACGACGTCGAAGGTGTCGTGGTCCAGC
>WNGF01004376.1_pt1 | contig 22221 bp, 27 predicted proteins | sample 5400641 | NCBI WGS metagenome assembly WNGF01 (sample SAMN13153371, study PRJNA577476) | soil metagenome | isolation source: 80 cm soil or saprolite under grassland replicate 2 | place: USA:California | collected 2016-06-15 | reverse complement strand
TCGGCTGCGCGGACTGGGCGGCACCGTCGCCAGACTCGCACGCGCCCTGGTGCGGCACGGCCGCGCGCTGCCACCGAACCGGCCACCGCTTGACAGAGGAGCAAGGGGCACTCCCACCGCCCGCGACCCGGGTGGGCGCCGGTGGCCTCCAGCACCGCGCCCACCGTGCGGCGCGGGTGCGGCAGCCACGGGTAGGGCCGCCCGCCGATCAGGGCGGCGCCGGCGGTGGGGCGTACCAGCCCGAGCAGCATGCGCAGGGTGGTGGTTTTGCCGGCGCCGTTGGGGCCAAGGAACCCGGTGATGTCAGGCCACGCGGGTCGATGCCATTCTGCAGCAGCGCTTCGGCCAGCCGCGCTCGGAAGTGGTCGCCGTTTTCCAATCACCGCACGCACCAGTAGGTGACTCGGCTTACCAGCGGGAAGTGCGCGACTTCATGGCACGCGCGCGTGGGTTTCGCGACGTGGCCGCGGTGCGGGCTGGCGGCGTCGGGCGCGATGGGCGCACCACGTTCGTCACGGTCGGGTTCACCCGTGGGCCGGACGCGATGCAACGTGCCATGGCGGAGTTCCGTAGGCTCTTGCCCTCGGCGCGGGCCGGGCCGGCGACGGCCTACCTGAGCGGCTCCCCCGCGATCTATCAGCAGTTCACCATCGTCACCGAGCAGGATGTCGAACGCTCCGATGCGCTGGCGCTGCCACTCGTCCTGGTTGCCCTGCTCGCGATCGTCGCGACGCTTGTCGCAGCGTTGCTGCCGCTGGTACTCGGCATTGCCGCTGTGATGGTTTCGCTGGGGCTGATCTTTGGCATCGCGCACCTGACGCCGACCAGCGTCTTCATCTTGAGCATCGCTTCGATCATTGGCCTGGGCATCTCCCTGGACTACAGCCTGCTTCTCACGCGGCGTTTCCGCGAGGAGCTGGCGAAGGGACAGGCGACCGGCGACGCCGTCGCGCGCACTGTGGCGACGGCCGGGGAGGCAATTCTGTTCAGCGGTCTCGCGGTCATGATCGGGTTCCTCGGCCTGTTGTTGATTCGCGTGCCGGTGATGTCCTCGTTTGCCATTGGCGGCTCGGTGGTGGTCGTGGTCGCGGTGCTGGCCGCGCTCACGGTGCTCCCGGCGCTGCTGAGCATCTTGGGAACGCGCGTCAATGCGCTGCGGGTTCCCCTCATCGGCCGGCGCCGCGCGGTGGCCTTTCCTGCAGCCGGGCAGGCTGCCGGGTCCCCCCACGCGCAGCGGCAGGGATTGTGGCATCGATGGGCGACGGGCGTGATGCGGCATCCCATCATCACCAGTGCCGCCGTCATCGTGGTGGTCGCGGTGTTGGCCTATCCGACGCTGGCACTGAAAGTCGGCGTTCCCGACGCCTCGGCGACGCCGATGCGCGACACGGCCAGGCCGTCCTGCAAACCCAGTTCCCTGACCTGGTGCTGTACCCGATCTCTGTCGTCGCGCAGACCCGCGACGGCGCCAGCGTGCTGACCGCAGCCAACCTGCAGCGCGTGGCGCGGCTCACCCGGTGGGCGGGCCAGCAGCATGATGTCAGCAGCGTCGAAGGGCTGTTGCGCCCGCCGACGGCCGCCGCGGGCAGCCCGGTGCCGTCGACCCAGCAACTGGTCGGGCTCTACAGCACGGGGGCCTACCGGCAGGTCCCGGCGCTGGCGGAGCTGGCCGCCGCGACGGCATCCGGCAACACCACGGTGCTCAAGCTGGGCACAACCGCGCCGCTGGACAGCCCTACGGGCAAAGCCCTGATCGACCACCTGCGAGCGCGCAGCGGACAGGACGGGCTCCAGGTGCTGGTGGGAGGGTTCCAGGCCACCAGTCTGGATCTGGATCGCATCCTGTACCGCAACTTCCCCTACACCATCCTGTTCATCGCCGGGACAACGTTTGTGTTGCTGCTTATCAGCTTCCGGTCGCTCCTGCTGCCGCTCAAGGCGATCCTGATGGACGCGCTCTCGGTGGCGGCGACGTTTGGCGTGTTGGTGCACCTGTTCCAGTGGGGAGATCTCGGGCTGTTCAAACCGGAGGCATTTATCGACGCGCTTACCCCCATCCTGCTGTTCTGTGTCCTGTTCGGCCTGTCGATGGACTACGAGGTGTTCCTGCTGAGTCGCATGCGCGAGGCATGGCTCCACACCCCTGACAACACCCGCGCGGTCACCCGGGGGCTGGAGGATACCGCCGGCGTCATCACCGGTGCGGCCGTGCTCTTCATTCTCGTCACTGGTGCCTTCGCCTTTGCCGTCATGGAGACCACACAGGAGGTCGGCGTGGGCATGGCGGTCGCGGTGCTGGTGGATTCGACCGTGATCCGCCTGCTGCTGGTCCCAGCCACCATGCGCCTGCTTGGACGCTGGAACTGGTGGCTGCCAGGGCGACCGCTTCCGACACCACAGCTTCCTGGTATGCCTGGCGCAGCCGCGACGGCGACCGGGGCAACATCCGACTCAGCCGATGGCCGGTCGGCACCCCCGGACAACCCCACAAGCGCACCTGCAAGCTCGACCTCAGTTCGGAGGAACCATGCGTAGCCAGGAAACCGGCACCGAGCGCCGAGATGGCCCCGAATCGGCGGGGCCGTCGCGGCGGTGGCCGATACTGACCCTGCTCAGCCTGGCCGGGTTCATGGTCATTCTCGACGTGACCGTAGTGAACGTGGCACTGCCACAGATCGGCCGCTCGCTTGGTTTTGACCGCGAGGCGCTGACCTGGGTGGTCACCGCCTACACCGTGGCGTTCGGCGGACTGCAGCACGCGGAGCAGTACAGCCCGCTGCGCACCGGCCTGACCTTCCTTCCCGTCGCGCTCGGCACGGCCGTGGGGGCCCACCTCGCCGCCCGCACCGTGACCACGCTCGGGCCGCGACCGGTCGGCAGCGCCGGGATGACCCTTGCCGCCGCGGGCCTGGCGCTCATGGCCTGGCGCGGCGTCGGCGGCGGCGTAGCGGCCTGGCTGCTGCCCGGCTTCGTCCTGGCTGCCATCGGCCTTGGCACGACCCTTGTCACCGCCACCACCAGCGGCCTGGCCGCGGTCGAGCACCAACACGCCGGTGTGGCCTTCGGCATCCTCAACACCGGCCACGAGCTCGGCGGCGCGCTCAGCATCGCGGCCATCTCCGCCGCCGCACTCGCCGGCGCAGCTCTCCTGCTGCTCCCCCAGGGCCGCCTCGCCCTGGACGACAGGCCGACCTTCGTGCACTGAGCGCAACAGCATCCTGCCAAGGAAGGAGGCCGAGATGTCGAATGAGCCCCGTCCCTCTCGTGGCTATCTTGTCGGCCCCGGTGAGGGGGTGCCGAACAGAAGCCCCAGGGTCAAGGCATCCCGCCAGTCGACCGGCGGCAGCCTCACCCTGCTCAAGCTGACCATCGAGGGCGGTCCGAGAAGACACGTGCACACCCGCGAGGACGAGAGCTTCTACGTCCTCAACGGCACCCTGGACGTGCGGTGCGGCGATGACCGCTTCGAGGTCGCACCGGAGTCCTTCGTCTTCCTGCCGCGCAACGTGCCGCACAGCCCCCGGGCCGTTGGCGGCCCCGCGACGGTGCTGATGATCGTGACGCCCGGTGGACTGGAGGACTATCTCTCCGAGTTCAAAGCAGCGACGGACGCCCATGCAGATCAAGCGCAACTGACAGCAATCATGGACAAGTACGGCATCGCGCCGGCCTAACCGACCCGGCTCGGCGGCGCCGAAACTGCCAAGCCAGGACTGAACTACGACCCCACGCTTGTGGAGCAGCGGGAGGACAGCATGAACGAGCTGCTTGAGCTGGCGATCGCCGCCCATGGGGGGATGGACCGCTTTCGCCAGCTTCGCACCCTGCGCGTGGCTTTCTCGGCCGGTGGCCTCTTGTTCGCGGCCAAGGGGAAACGAAGGGCCCTGTATGACGTCGAGGGCCTCGTCGATCTGTCCAGACCCCGAACGACCGTCTTCCCCTACCCGGGCCCGGCACGACGGGGCGAGTTTGAGGCCGAGCGCGTGTGGATCGAGACCAGCCGAGGCGAGCTGGTCAGCGAGCGCCGCCATCCACGCGCCGCGTTCGCTCGCGTACGGCAACGCATCTGGTGGGACCATCTCGATGTCTTGTACTTCATCGGCTTTGCACTCTGGAACTACATGTCCGTGCCGTTCTTGTTTGCTGGGCCGGGATTCGTGGTGGACGAGATCGAGCCGTGGACGGAGGACGATGAGCGCTGGCGGCGCCTTCGGGTCACCTTTCCTGCTGCTGTCCCGACCCATTCTCCACGGCAGGTCTTCTACTTCGATGCGCGGGGGCTCCTTCGCCGAGAGGATTACACCGCCGACATCGTCAGCTCTCGGGGCAGGTCAGCCCACTACTGCTTCGACCACAAGGACTTCTCGGGGCTGGTGACACCCACCTATCGACGAGTGGTTCCCCGGCGAGCGGATGGCCGCACGCGACCGGGCCCGACCCTCGCCTGGCTCAAGGTGAAAGCGATTGAAGCCGTTGCCGAACCCGCGGGGGGAAGGGCTCCTTGATCTGAGACCCAGAAGAAATGCAAGTTCCACCCCAAGGCCTGAGGACGAACAGATCGACGAGGCCAACTTCATCTGCCCCTCCACCTCCAAACGCACATCAGAGGTACGGTCCGAAGGGGGACCCCGGCCGGCTTTCCCGCGGGAAGCGAGCTGCCAGCCAGGTGCTCATGACGCCGTCGACGCGGCGCAGGCTGTCATGTTGGAGGAGGAGCTGTGAGGATCGACTTCACGCCTAACCCGACGCTGTTTCCCTTCGAGTCGAATTGGTTCGACTCCTCAGCCGGGCAGATGCATTATGTCGACGAGGGCTCCGGGACCCCGATTCTGCTCTGCCACGGCAACCCCACCTGGAGCTTCCTGTATCGGGGCATCATCACCCGGCTTCGCGACCGGTTCCGCTGCGTCGCCGTTGACTATCTCGGGTTCGGACTCTCGGATCGTCCCAAGAACTACGGGTACACCATAGAGGAACACGCACGGACCACTGGCGAACTGGTCGACCATCTCGGCCTGGACGGCTTCATCATCATGGGTCAGGACTGGGGCGGCCCGGTCTCCACCACCGTGGCCACACGGCGCGCCGATCGCGTTCTCGGAGTCGTCCTCGGCAACACGTGGTTCTGGCCGGCCACGGCCTCGTTTCGCCTGTTCAGCAGGGTAATGGGAAGCCGCTTCATGCAACGGAAGATCCTGGAGGAGAACTTCTTCGTCGAGAGGATCATGCCGCAGGCCAGTGCGAAGAGGCTGAGCGAAGAGGAGAGGGAACACTACCGCAGGGTTCAACCGACTCCGGAGGTTCGGCGCGGGATCGCAGAGATGCCGAAGCAGATCATCGATGCGACCCCGCTGCTGGAGCGCCTATCGCGCGAGGTCGCCGCGAAGCTCGGATCCAAGCCGACGCTCATCACGTGGGGCATGAAGGACCCGGCCTTCCGCCCCAAGATGATCCCGCATGCGGCAGGCCTTCATCGACCCCCTCGTCATCGAGCTGACGCGCGCAAAGCACTACATCCAGGAGGATGCGCCCGAGGAGATTGCCCGACGCGGTCGGGAAGCGCTTCGGGTAGGAGATCCTCTGGGATGGCCACGGGACCTCCGACCTGATCTCGATTCTCCGCTTGTGGTGCGACGGCGGCTGGCCCGGCAGCTGCCACGAGCACGAACTCCTCACGCTGTCGGGGCTGGATGCGGTCCTGGACGCCAGCGGCGTGGCCACCATCCTCGACCGCGGGTTTCGGGGAACGGCAAGGACCCGCGAGCACTGGCACGCCCCGGTCGGGGACCGGCGTAGCAAAGACCGGCTCTCCGACCCGCAACGGGCGTTCAACCGTTGCCAGGCGGGGCTGCGCGCGCTGGTCGAGCAGGCGATCGGCCACCTTGCCAACGCCTGGTCGTTGCGCCGGTGGCGGGGCCGGTTCTGCCGGGTCCGGAGCGTCTTCCGCGCTGCCGGGGCGCTGGTCTGTCTCGGCCGGTGGCTGCACCGGGTACCCATCTGAGACGAGCATCACGGACACTGCGATGATCTTCTCGTGGTGGTCGCGGTGACAGCCTGACCCTCACAGACACCGGCCTCGTGCCTTTTGTAGGGACCTGTCGACTCGAGCCGTGGCCACCACCGGCACGCCAACCGGACGAACGTGACCTGATAGGAGCCTGTCGCAAGACCCATCGCAGTGCTGTCCGCCCGGCCGGCGCGCGTGCCATCCCCGTCAACAAGAGGAGACAGCCATCACCAGCATGGCACACCCCAGCCCGCCACGGATCACCGTCGGCGTCGACACCCACCTCGACCTCCACGTCGCCCACGCAGTCGACCAGCTCGGCCGCCGCATGGACACCGCCGCAATCCCCACCACGCCCACCGGCTACCGGGACCTGCTCGCCTGGGCGCGGGGACTCGGCCAGGTCGAGACCTGGGGATCGAGGGCACCGGCGCCTACGGCGCCGCTCTTGCCCGCTTCCTTGCCGCAGCAGGCCAGGTCGTGCTCGAGGTCAACCGGCCCGACCGGTCCGCTCGGCGCCGCCACGGCAAGTCCGACCCGCTGGACGCCGAGGCCGCCGCACGGGCGGTGCAGGCCGGCCAGGTCACCGTCACCCCCAAGGCCGGCACCGGCCACGTGGAGATGATCCGCTCGCTGCGAGTCGCTCGCGCCACCGCGATCAGGGCCCGCACCCAGACCATCAACGCGCTCAAAGCGCTGCTGGTCACCGCCCCCCAACAGCTGCGCGAACAGCTCCGCGGCCGGTCGACGACCCAGCTGGTCCGCGTCGCGGCCGCGCTGCAGCCCGGCAAGCTCACCAGCCCCCTGGCCGCAGCCAAGCTCGCGCTGCGCACCCTCGCCGGACGCCACCAGGCCCTCTCGGCCGAGATCACCACCCTCACCACCGAGCTCGACCGGCTCACCGCCACGGCGGCACCCAAGCTGCTGGCGCTGTTTGGGGTCGGCCAAGACAGCGCCGGCGCGCTGCTGGTCGCCGCCGGCGACAACCTGTGGGTGCCAGAAAGTCGGTCGTGGGTCCTGAGCTGCAAGTTCGCTAGAGGCGTCCCGGGCCGCGATGATCGGCACATGGCTCTTCGACTGCTGTATCTGCTGTTCTCCCAGGTGCTGCGGTGGCTTGCACTGCTGACCAGGAGCTCGGCGGCAAAGGACGCCGAGCTGCTGGTGTTGCGCCACGAGGTCGCGGTGCTGCGACGCCAGATGGCCCGGCCGCGGGTCGACTGGGCCGACCGGGCGGTGCTGGCCGGGCTGGCGCGGCTGCTACCCCGTCCGGCGTGGCGGGGCTTGTTCGTGCAGCCGGCCACGCTGCTGCGCTGGCATCGCGACCTGGTCGGCGCCGCTGGACCTACCCGCACCGGCGTGGCCGGCCCAGTGTGGCGGCGGAGGTCCGCGCGCTGGTGCTGCGGCTGGCCAGGGAGAACCCGACCTGGGGGTATCGCCGCCTCCACGGTGAGCTGTGCCGCCTGGGGTACAAGGACAGGATCGGGGCCAGCACGGTGTGGACGATCCTGCGGCGCGCTGGCGTCGATCCGGCACCCAAGCGGTCGGCCGTCTCCTGGCGGCAGTTCCTCCAGGCTCAGGCCGCCAGTGTGCTGGCGGTGGACTTCTTCACCGTGGACACGGTCTTCCTACAACGGGTGTATGTGCTGTTTGCGATCGAGGTCGCGACCCGTCGGGTGCATGTGCTGGGGGTGACGGCGCATCCGGCGGGGGAGTGGGTCGCGCAGCAGGCCCGAAACCTTGTTATGGGAATCGGCGAGGACGTCGCCGGGTTCAGGTTCCTGGTCCGCGATCGGGATACCAAGTTCACCGTGGCGTTCGATCGGGTCTTTGCCGCTGAGGGGATCGAGGTGCTGCGCACGCCGGTGCGGGCGCCGCGGGCGAACGCCTACGCGGAGCGGTGGGTGGGCACCGTCCGGCGTGAGGTGCTCGATCGGATGCTCATCTTCGGAGGCGGGCAGCTGCGGCTGGTGTTAGCTGAGTTCGTCGACCATTACAACGGCCACCGTCCGCACCGCGCCTTGGGACAGGCACCGCCATTCGGGCCCGGCGAACCAGTTGTCGTCGTGCCGGCTGGGAGGGTCGTGCGGCGAGATCGACTCGGTGGACTGATCCATGAGTATGCGCAGGTCGCATGAGTGACCGAATAACCGGCACCCACAGGCCTCCTCACGGGTCACCGACCCGTCCGAACGGCCCAGGGTCGCCGCGGATCCGCTGCGGGTCGTGGCCAGGGCCTGGAAGCCGAGCCAGGCCAACAGCACGGCCGACCCCCGATCCCAGGGGTTGGGCAGGAGCAGCGGCTGCTCGCCCTGGTGCAGGGCCAGGAAGCGGCTGGTCCGCTCAAAGTGTCCGGCCATCTCGATCGCCTCCATCCACCAACAGGTCAAGGACATGCGCGACCGCCAGGCACGATCGGCCACCGCGGCCGGCGGTCTCCAACATCGCGGTGCCAGTTCATCAGGTGGTCCGTGCGATGGTGCCTTGGGCGATGGCGCATAACCGGTCGCCATCTGGGCGCGGCTCGAACAGCTCACAGCGGGTGACGATCAGCCGCTGGCCGGAGCTGATGACCGACGCCCGGGCGAGCAGGCGGTCGCCGATGACCGGTGCGAGCACCTTGATGGTGTACCCGGCGGTCAGCACTCCGGGGCCAGCGACCGCGCCGGCGGCGAAGGTGAGGGCGTTGTCGGCCGCATAGCCGAGCAGCCCCCATGGGCGTACCCGTGCTGTTGGCGGTGCTCTGGGCGGACTGGGACCTCCAGCTCGACCCCATGAGGGGCGAAGCTGTTGATGTGGGCGCCGAGCAGGCGGCTGAAGGGCTGGGCGGCCAGTGCCACCCGGGCCTGGTCGAGCGATGGTGGCATCGTATCCTCCACGAGCGGGGCTCAGGACCAGAGCTCGTCGAACAGGTACTGGTCGAAGGGCACCAGCCAGCACTCGGCGATCCTGCCGCCGGCGATGCGGAACACCCCGACGGTCTGCCAGTGTCGTAGCTGGCCGTCGCGCTCCATCTGGCCGTCGGCCAGCTGCACCGCCCGCTGGTCGTCGGCGAGGATGGCGCGTGAGTGCACCCGGAAGGTCGCCTTGGCATGGGCGCGGCGGGCGGCGAAGTAGCCCAAGACCTCGTCATGGCCGTGGTAGTGCCCGGCGATCGGGCTGCGCCCGGGCACGTGCCAGGCGATGTCGTCGGCGAGCAGGCTGCGCAGCGTCGCGGTGTCGTCGCTGCCGGCGTAGAAGGCTGCTTGTGCCTGGTAGAAGGCCTCGAGCAGGCGTGTGTTGGGATGCACCTGGCGGTCACTGGCGCCGCCAACGCCGTCGTGGCTCATCGGCCGGGCGCGGGCGGGCCGGAGGACCGGCTTTCGGGTCGTTGGCCCGCGGCGTCGGCGAGGAAGCGCTTGACCGCGTCGGTGTCGAAGTAGAACATCTGGGCGCGGGCCAGCCGCTCTTGTCGGACCTCGTACAGGCCCAGCACCTGGCCGTCAAAGCACAGCCCGGCGGGGCTGCGTCCCCGCTGGTGCCATCGCACCACGACTCGGTCGTCGGTGGCGGCGATGACCTGTGGGTGCATCTGTCGCTCGGCCGCGGTGGGCTGCAACGGCGTCCATACCTCCAGCCAGGAATGGGCGTGGTACCCCGCTTGGTCGGGCTGGCCGGGTACCCCGTCGTTCCAGGGCAGCGACGGTGGCCAGCAGATGGTGAACTCGGGATGGGTGTGAGCGAGGAACCGGGCGGTGTCACGCTGCTCGATCGCGGCGAACACCTCCAGCACCACCCGAACGTTGGCATCGGCGCTCATACTCGTTCCTTTCCCGTCACGCATCGGTTGGTCGGTCGGCTCCTGCAGTCGACAGCCGCAGCGCTTGGTCAGCGACGTCCCCGCTAGCACCGTCCATGGCATCGGGAAGATCACGCGGCCGCCGCCTGCACACGGGGCTCGTGGCGGACGGGGAATTCACCGAGCTGGCGATGAAGCAGGCCCGATGGGCGGCGGCGTGCAGGGCCATCGCGGCATCCACCATCGCCGAGGACGCGACGCTGACCTCCGGGCGCAGCACCACCTCGGTGAACCGTCCACCCGCGCCGGTCTCGGTCATGATGCCGTGGGCGTGGTCGACATAGCCGGTCACCACCACCGCGGCATCCGCGCACTGGTGCAGGTACCCCAGCATGTGGCACTGCGACAGCGCGGCGACCAGCAGCTGCTCGGGATTCCAGCGGCTCGGGTCGCCGCGGAAGGCCGGGGCCGAGCTGCCGAGGATCATGGCCGGGCTGTCGGCGGTCACCTCATGGGCGCGATCGTAGTGGCGGTAGCCGCTGGTCCCGGTGCCCCGGTTGCCGGTCCAGGTCACAACCGTGTCGTAGATATGCACTCTGGTCATGGTGGTCAGCCTTCCTGTCGGTCAGGATCACCCTCCAAGCCGTCCCGGCCACTGTCGTTGGGGTTGCCGACGAACGCGGCGATGGCGCCAGCGAGGGCCTGCGGCTGATCGATGGGAATCAGTGTCCGGCTATCGTCGATCTCCACGAACCGAGCGTGGGGAACGATTCGGCCAGCTGCCGGCCGGCCTGGATCGGCATCACCTTGTCCTCAGCCGCCCAGACAACCAAGACCGGCTTGGGAAAGCTCGCCAGGCGGCGGTTGGCGTTGACCAGCTGCCGTCTGCCCTCCCGGGTATCGCCGGCATACTTGCGCAGGTCGCCCCGGATCGCAGGATTCGTCAGGGCCGGCTCCAGCCACAGCAGCCCGTGGAGCAGGACGATCACCGGCCCCTCCCCACCGGTGTCCTCGTACAGGATTGATCCCGCCGACAGTTCGATCTCAGCCATCGCGTCTCCCATGCCCTTGCAGGTCATTGCCAGCGACGGAGTGGGCACCGGCACGGCCGTCCCATCCTCGAGCTCTCCCGCTCGGGCTCGTGCTGGGCCGACATGGCTCATCGGGTTGGTCTCACCTCGTGGTTCTGGTGTGGCATGGGCGTTCGAGGAACCTTGTGGCTCGCCCCAGCGCACCGGCTCGTCGTCGACCACGTTGTAGGCATGGCCGGCCCGGCCGCGCTCCAGGGCGGCCACGGTGGCTGCGGCGGCATCGTCGATGTAGATCCAGGACATGGTGCCGCCACCGCCCCGCGGGACCGGCGGTGCCGGCGGTTCGCAGTGCGTTGGTCCGGGCCATGTCGCGGTGGCCCGCCGGCGGCTTCTTCAGCGCGGTGAGCAACTGCCCGCTTGCCTGGGTCACGGGTCAGCCCGTACACGTGATGGCCGCCCGCCACCAGCGTCCGGACCAGCGGAACCCCGATCGTGCCGGTCGCCCCGGCTACCAAGACCTTCATTCTGTCTCCTGCCTCCCACATGCCCAACACCGGCCACGGCGCCCTACTGCGAATTCGGCGGCCACCACCACCACCACCACCACCACCACCCTGGACCCCCTGAAGCCAGCCGGCTGCCCGTCCAGGCGCAGGCCCACAGCCTGGTAGCTCATGGCGTTCGGCGCCGGCACGGCGCTCGACGCGGCGGTGAGCCAGTGGCCGAGGCTGAGCACCAGGAGGCGTGAATTCCCGAAGCCGACACCTTCGGATCGTGGCGGCAACCACAGCACGCCTCCGCCACCCAACGGGGGGGAGCCGCAACCCTCATCAGCGGCCCGAGGTACGGCGTCGCCGGTCTGGGCTGATGGGTGGGTGCGGGCGGCGGCCTCGAATGCCTGGCGCAGGCTTCCCTGCAGCATCAGCGCCTGGGCAAGCAGCTGCACCGATGTCTCACGCGGACGCCTGACTCGCCCAGCCTCCAGCTCGCGGATGGTCCGCGCGCTCAGCCCTGCCCGCACCGCCAGCTTCTCCTGCGACAACAAAGCGCGTTCTCGATGCGCCCGCAGCAATTCCCCGAAGCTGGCCGCGGAGGCGGGGACCGCTAGGTTCGGTAGCCGGGCAGCCATCGGCGCTTGCGCTGCGCCTCGGCGTTCCATGCCGGGTCTCCCATCGTTGTATCGCCGACTGCTCGACACTCGTGCCTCAGCCCGACTGTTGCCGGCAGCGCTGTTTGGTGATCGTTTGGCTTGAGTGCGTGAGCATGGTTCGGCAGTGGTTGGTGTGGATCGCCACCGATGCCGTAGCGCCCACCGTGGTGCTGGTCGGCGCTACGGGGTGATGCTGGTCTGGGTTGGTCAGTCGCGGGTGAGTTCGGCGGCGGCGCGTTTGGCGCAGGTGTCGTCGACCAGGGCCTTGCCGTCAGCGGCCGCGGCGATGAGCGCGGCGGTGGCGGCGTTGTTGAGCTTGCGCGGGAGCCCGCCGGCGACCCGGTGCAGGCGCGCGATGGCGTCGTCGGCGAACAGGGGGTCGGTGCGGCCGGCGAGCGTCAGGTGATGGCGCAGGTAGGCCATGGACTCGGCCAGGTCCATGGGCGGGAGGGTGAACCTGGTCGCGATGCGCTGGTCGAGCGCGGCGAACGCGCCCAGGCGCAGGCGGCGGCCCAGGGTCGGCTGGCCGACCAGGATGCCGGCAAAGGGGCTGGAGGCGTCCATGTCGGCGTTGGTCAACAGGCGGAGCTCCTCCAGCTGCTCTGGGGACAGCAGGTGCGCCTCGTCGATGACGAGCACCACCCGGCGGTGCCGCTCGTGCTGTTCGGCGGCGAGCAGGTCGGCGGCCTGGCGCATCACCTCGGCCTTGTGGAAGCGGGGGTTGGCGCCCAGTGCCGAGACGATCGCCACGTACAGCCCCCGGGTCCCAAACGCCGGGTTGGGGATGTAGACCAGGTGGTGGTGGGTGGGGTCGAGGGTGGCCACCGTGGCCCGGACGGCGACGGTCTTGCCGGCGCCGACCTCGCCGCAGATGACCCCGAGGGTGGCCTCGGCGACGCAGAAGCCGATGCGGGCGATCGCCTCGGCGTGGGCTTGGCGGCCGAACAGGTCGCGGGCGGCGACGTGCTTGGTTAACGGGGTCTGGGTGAAGCCGAAGTGGGTCACCCAGGGGGCGCGGGCGGCGGGGGTGGGGGTCACTGGTCGGCCTTGCTGTCGCCGTGGTGGCGGTCGGGGTCTTCGCTGTCGCCGGCAGGCGCGAGGGCTTCCAGGCCGGGCAGGGGCAGGTCGCGGTAGGCGATGCGTGCGATGGTCTGCTCCTGGTGGGCGGCCTGCACCAGGCCGAGGTAGTCGACGCCGGTCGCCACGGGCGCAGGCCGGGCGGCCTGGGGCACCTGCGGGTGGGTGTGGCGGCCGATCAGCAGCGGGGTGGCGATGCCGGCGGCGGCGCCCTCGACGAAGACGGTGAGCTGGGAGAGGTCTTCTGGGTCGTAGCGCAGCTCGACCCGACACCCGATCAGCGAGGGGTCGACCTGGTAGCGGTTGCCGGCCAGCCAGACGGTGGCGGTCTTGGCCACCACCCTGACCGCCGACCAGCGGAACGCCTCGACCAGCAGCACCGGGTCGGCGGCCCGTGGTGGCCCACCGGCCAGGAACCGGGCGATCGGGGTCTGGCCGGTCTCGGCGTGGACCCGGGTGTTGCGCACCTGCTCGGTCCAGGCGGCGAAGCGGTCGTTGAGCTGGTCCAGCGAGCCGATGCCAGTGTGCTCGGCTTCCAGCAGGAACCGCTCGCGGATCACCCGGTTCAGTCGCTCCTGCTTGCCGCGGCCCTGGGGCCGGTAAGGCTGGCTGTGGACCAGGTGGATGCCCAGCACCGCGCAGCAGCGGTCCAGCGCCGCATTGGCGTAGGGCGCGCGTGATCCACATACAGGGTCTCGGGCAGCCCACGGCGCGCGATCGCCTGGCGGAGCACGTCCTGGCCGGCGCGGGGGTTCTCCCAGGCCATCCAGCGGCCGTGCACCAGCAGCCGGGAGTGGTCGTCGACGAGCAGAAACAGCCTGGCGCGCTTGGAGCCCGCCACCCGTGGGTGCGGCACGAACGGCCCCACCAGCACGTCCCCGATCCAGCGCTGGTTGGGCCGCTCGGCCTCATACCGTCCGAACGCGCGGGCGGGCTCGGCCGCAAGCGCGGCGCGGTCCAGGCCCTTGCGGGCAAGGTGGGCGCGGATGGTGCGCTGGCTGATGGTGATGCCGTGGCGGGCACGCAGGATCTCGGCGATGTGGGCGGCCGAGCGGGCGGGACGCTCGCTCCTGAGCGCGGCCGCCTCACCCAGCAGCTCGGGATGGCGGCGCACCGTCCCGGCGTCGGCGCGCTTGACCGGGCGCAGCCCCGCAAGGCCCCGCGCCTGGTAGGCGACGGTCCAGCGGTCCAGCGTGCCGCGGCTATAGGCGCGCAGGGTGCCGTCGGGATGCTGGTGGGCGCTGGCCGCCAACGCGCGGACGATCCGGCCACGCTCGGCCGCGGTCAGCCTGGGGTTGGCAGCCTCGGCAATCACCCGATAGCGAAACAACGCGACGGCCTCGGCCCGCTTGGACGGGTCGGGCGCGCCCGCCGGGGGCGGTGGGGGCGGTGGCATCGCACCTCCTTGGACGAGCTTCACGGGACGGGCGGCATCCAACCCCGCCCACCAAGCCCCGCCCAGGGCGGGCTCGTGGTGGTGGCAAGCCACCCGCCGCCGCTGACGGCGGCCGCCAGCCGCCACCTGGTCGGCGCGAGGTCGCCGAGCCGCCGCCGGACCCAAGCCCAGACCGCCCAAAGCGCCGCCAGGGCGGCCACCTCGCCACCGGCGGGCAGCGCCGCCGCGGGCGCGCCGAGCTCGACCGCCAGCGCGCCCAGGCCGGCGGCCAGGGTGGGCGCCCTGGCCCGAAACCGCCGCCGCCAGTCCCGCACGCTGGTATGCGGCACCGCCAAGCCCGCCGCCACCGGCCGCAGGCCCGCCCCGGCCACCGCCCGCTCCAGCGCCGAGCCGATCACCTCCGCCGCATCCAGGCGCCGCAGCAGCGCAAACGACGGCAGCAGGGCATGGGTCGCCCGGCATGCGCGGCACTTGGCCCGGCGCACCCAGACCCGCCAGATCCGACCCGCTCGCACGTAGCGCCCATAGCCCGACCAGAACCCCATCGGCTGCCCGCACGCAGGGCAGTCCGGGCGCGGCACCTGCACAGCACGGCCCGCGGCCGCGTACTGCTCGACGCTGGACGAGCAAGGCCATACGATCGCCACGGTGCGCTGACACCACCTGGACCCTCCCGGAGCGCCAACTCAATCGGGAGGGTCCTTCGCTTGGTCACGGACTCGTCCATCCTGCTTGCCAGCACGAGTCCATCCCAAATCAGCACTGCCGCTCTGCTGGCCTACGTCCTCACACAGTCATGCCCTCAACACCGACCCGCCTGCCAGTTGCCCGGGGCCCGTCGGCAGGGCGGGGAGGTCGTCGATGCTGGTGCTGTTGCGCCGGGCGCGGTAGGCGGCGTCGTCCTTTCGCGCTGTCCACTGGTCGAGCAGGTCACGCTGCCCGGCATACTGATACAGGGGGACCGCGGACCCGCACGAGTCGGCGATGCGCCCGACATCGACCACCACCACGGCACGGGCGCCGCGGCGGGCAGGGAACCGCGCCGCCAGCTCGTCCCAGCGTTCCGCACCGGGCAGCACGACCCGTCCCCGCCCATGCAGGCGCAGGATCCGCGGCGGACCGGAGAACGCGCAGAGCATCAGGGTGATCCGCCCGTTGTCGTGCAGGTGCGCGATGGTCTCGGCACCGCTGCCGGTCAGGTCCAGGTAGGCGACGGTCCGCGGGTCCAGGACCGCCAGGGTGTCGGCGTGGCCCTTGGGTGAGAGGTTGACGTGGCCGCCGCTGCCGCTGGGCGCGGTGGCCACAAAGAACACGTGCTGGTCGGCGATCCAGCCGCAAAGCCGCTCGTCAAGCAGGTCGTAGAGCTTGCCCACCGCGATCCTCCTATGCGGGCTCGGGTCGAGAGGGTGCAGGCGGTCGGACTGGGTGCGGGTCCACCACCGCCTCCTGGCCAAGGGGTGTCAACTCGAAATGCACTGTCCGGCCGGTCTTGGCGCGGCCAAGACGGTGCGCCAAAGGCACCAGCAGGCCCTGCAGGAGCGGCTGCTTGCGGGCCAGCAGCCGGGCGGCATCCCAGGATTCGGCGCCCTCCAGGCGCCTGGCCGTGGCCTGGACGGCCAGGCCGGTCGGGGTGCCACGCGCCGTCGAGGGTGCCAGCTCCACCCTGGGGTTGGCGCGGATCCGTCTGGTCTTCCAGGCCTTCTCGAAGCTGCGGAAGACCGCGCGGTCGCCGTCGACGGCGATGCTCACCGGGGTGCCCACTGGCCGGCCGTCACGGCGATAGCTGGTCAGCAGCACGGTCTTTTGGCGCACGAACGGCGCCAGCGCTGGGGTGGCGGCGGTGCCAACCTCGCCGACCACCCAGCCGAGCTGCCGCAGCCGCACGACCAGCGCGACCGCGGTGACCAGCGACAGGGCGGCCAGCCCCCAGGAGTCCCAGCCGTGACCGCCGAGGTCCAGGTCGACGGCGTGGTTGATCGTGTGGATGGAGTTGGCGACCAGTAGGCCTGCCAGGACCAGCGCGAGCCCGTCACGCCAGGCCACCCCTAGCAGCAGGGTGACCCCGATCCCAACCTGGAACGCGCCGGCGTCGTGGACGAAGTGGGTGTGACGGGCAAAGCCTGCGGCGTCGGCGAACGCGCCCGGCGCAAGCAAGGCCCACGCCCCGGCCGTCACCATGAACACCGCGGCCAGCAGGGTCACCGCGATCACGAAGCTCCGACCCGGTTCCGGCTCAGAGCCTGTGGGCGTCCGCCGGCCCGTGTTCGCCTGGGTGGTGCCGTGTTGGCGCATGCTGCTGTCCCTCCCATTGGTCAGTCGGCTTGGAGCAGCCTGGCCGCCAGCTCGGCCAGGGCTGCGACGTAGCGGTCCTCGTCGATGCCGGCCGGGTCCTCGCCGAACACGTCACCGAGCAGCCAGTAGTGCGTGGTCGCGTTGACCAGCACCGCCGCCAGCGCCGGCCAGTCCCGCTCCGGGGCTTGTGTCCCGGCCTGCTCGGCGAGCCACTCGGCGACCACGTGGTAGACAGGCTCGATCTCGTCCCGGCCCATCTCGGCCAGCAGGTCCGGGAAGCGGGCGAGGTCGCGGACCAGCAGCCGGGTCAGGTCACGCTCCTGGTCCAGCCGCCGGAGTCCGGCCCGCGCGATCACTGCCAGGCGCTCCGACAGCGCCAGGGTGGCGAAGCTGGCGGGGTCAGCGATGAAGCTGAGGAGCTCCTCACCGGCGGCGATCTGCTGGCGGACCCCTTCGGCCAGCAGGGCGTGCTTGGACGGGAAGTGCCGGTACAGGCCGCCTGAACCGGGTGACAGGCCGGCGGCCGCCTCGATCTGGGCGATCGTGGTGGCGGCATAGCCCTGCTCGCCGAACAGGCGCATCGCCTCGTCGATGATGCGCTGGCGAGTGGGGCGAGGGTCGGACATCCCACCTCCATAAGCAAGTGCTTACTTCCAGCATAGCATGGGACGGCCGCCGTGGGCTGCGCACCTTCGTCAGCAAGTGTGAGGTGCAGGCAACCAACTGGCGCGCCGAGCATGCCGTCCGTCCCGCCGTGGTCTGCCGCAAGGCGTGGGGTGGCAACGCCACCTTGGCGGGCGCCCGTGAGCCCAGCCCGGCGCAGCCCACAACCCAGGGCGTGCTACCGCGTGATGGTCGCCGAGCGCGGCTTCGTCGGCCTGACCACCTTCGGTTGGCGCAGCCGGCTCGGCTCGCCCATCCCGCCCTGCTGGTTGCTAACTCCGGAGCCACAGCCGGCCGTGGCCCTGTGCCGGAAACAGCAGCGCAGAGTAGGTCTCCCGCATATCGTCGGGATCGTCGAGCTCGATCCTGGTGTGCGCCCACAGGTACACCAGCCCCGCGAGCAGCTGGACAGTCGCCAGCCTCGCGCCGAAGCAGGCGCGGGGACCGGTTCCGAACGGAAGGTAGACGGACGGGTTAGCCAGGCGTCGCGACCCCAGCCAGCGATCAGGATTGAAGACCTCAGGCTCGGCCCACCACCGAGGATCGCTATGCAGCAGTCGAAGGCAGATCATCAGCCGATCGCCAGGCGTGAACGCCCACTCGCCCAAGCGGGTCGGGCGCAGGACGTCTCGCAGCAACAGCCAGACCGGCGGATGCAGGCGAAATGTCTCCTTCACCACCGCGGAGAGGTAGGGAAGATCGCCGCCCGCGGACACCTCGGCCTCGATGCGATCGCGCATCTCTGGCCGCCGGGCGACTTCCTTGATCGCCCATGCGGCCGCGACGCCCGTGCCCCCGAAAGACGATGGGTGTGGCTCCTCTGCAGGGACTGGCTGACCTGGGAAGTTGTCGATCTGGCGGGATGGGTGGCGAACGGCGGCGATGCCTATATCGGCTATCTTGCGTTCAACGGGGAGTTTCTCGCCGCCAACGCTGCGCCGGCTGCCGGCTACGCGATCCCTGTCGGCAGGATGGTGGTGCCTGCCGGCGGTTGGTCAGGACCGAAGCGGTCCTCACGCTCCGCGCCCTGTGGAGCAGCGGCACCCCGACCCACCGCCGAACCGCTAGTTTCCCAGGTCAGGCAGTCCCTACAGACGAGCTACACCCAAAGACGATCGCAGGGCCGCCATCAGGCCGACCTCCAGGTCCTCCCCGGGGGCGGAGAACTCGCTGTCAGCAAGCGCGGCGCCGAGGACGTCAGCGTGCTCCGTCGTCCCGGGGTCCTCGAGTCGACGCTCCGTCAGCTCCCGCAGGCGCATGCCCGCGCGGGCGGTCGCCCTGCGGAGACGCCGGCGACGTCCCGACGGCAGCCACAACGGCAGGTCCACCGATTCCGCGGTCATCGCGATCCCCGCGGCGTGTAGCTCGGCGATCACCTCCACGAGCCCGGCGTCGTCGCAGGAGGTCATGTACTGCACGGCCGCAGTGCCGAAGGCCCGTTGTAGCAGCGCCGTCAGATCGATGCGCTGTCCGTGCAGGCCCGTAAGCTGCCGCTCGAGGATCGCGTGCAGGATGGGCACATGGCGCTCGACGGGACTCTTCGCCAGCGCGCGCACGATGCGGCGCCGGGCCATCGCATGCTCGGCTGCTCGCTCGGCCAGCGCCCCCGGCCCGCCGGTCGCCTCGACATTGTTGGTCTCGAGCGAGAATACGGTGTTGGTCGCGTACAGGGTCTGACTGACCGCCTGCGCGTCTCCGACCAGCACGGTCCTTCTGTCGATGGAAACCCAGTCACCGTACTGTCGCTGGCAGCGCCGGAGGAATCCGAGACGATCACGATCGTAGGCGACCAGGTTCCCGGTCAGGATGCTCGGCCCCGACACCGTGTCCTGGCTCGACCGACTAGAGCCAGGACACGGTTCACAGTGCGTTAGGACTCGAGATCCCTATCCCCACCAGGCATGGCGGCCGCCCTGACGTGCCTGCCGCAGGATCCGACCGACGACGGCCTTGACATACGCGCCCATGTTGTATCCCTTCTGCCGAGTGGATCAGCCCTCTGCCCATATTTGCAGGCTGAGGCACCGCGAACCACGGCAGAATACCGGCAGCTTTCCGGTACTCGGCGAGACCCATGCGCTGGTGGCCGTAGAGGTCGAATATGATCGACACCAGTGGGGCGCGGCGTAGCTGCGACCGGCTGCATCCGTCACCTGCACCAACCCAACAGAATACTGCTACCGCCCGCGGTGGAAATCGTCCCGCGGCCAGATCGGGATCAGCGCAAGCACCAGAACCGTCCCCGCGACCCCGCTCATGCCGACGACCGCGTGGTCGCTGACCTGTGGCAGCTGGGCGATCACCCCCGCTGCGATCGAGGTCACGCCGTAGGAGAGGTTCAGGCCCGAGCTGGCGACCCCGAACGCGCGCCCGCGGTACTGCGTCGGTACCGCCCGGCCGAACAGCGAGTTCAGCGGCACGATGAACGACGAGCCGAAGCCCGCCACCGTGAGCAGCAGCAGGACGACGGCCAACGACTGCACCACGACGATGGGGATGAGCGCGGCGGTCGACAGCACCGCGAACGGGAGCAGCAGCCGCATCCGCACCTGCGGCGTCAGGATCCGCCCGATGACGATGGCGCCGATGCCCGCGCCGAGCGGGCCGGCGGCCAGCAACATGCCGGCGGTACGCGACCCTCCGCCGATCTCCGCCGCATACGGCACGGCGATCGCCTCGTATGCGAAGGTGAACGCCGACGCGATCCAGAACATCAGCACGTAGGCCCGCAGCACGCTGTTGGTGAAGACGACCCGGACGCCCTTGGCGGTGTCACGCAGCAGCGAAACGTTCGTGTCGTCGCCCGGGAACGCCGCACCGACGGCCGGGACGCCGCGCAGGATGAGCAGTGCAGAGGCCAGGAACGTGGCAGCGTCGGCGATCAACGCGCCGCGAGCCGTCAGTGCCCAGACGACCACGCCGCCAATCAGGAAGCCGGCGACTTGGGCGGCCTGTCGGACGAGGCCATCGAGGCCGTTGGCGACGACGTACTTGTCGCCTTCCATCAGGTCGGGCATCAGCGCAGCGCGGGCGGAGTTGAACGGCGACCCGAACAGGTTCGACCCGAACAGCAGCGCGATGAGCACCCACATCGGCGCGCCCGGGATCGCCATGAGTAGCGTCAGCACCAGCCGGACCAGATCGCAGGCGATCATCACACGGCGGCGGGGGAGTCGGTCGGCGTAGGACGACAACAGCGGGCCGCCGACAACCCACGGAATGTAGGTGACGGCGTAGGTGACCGCGGCAAGCGTCGTCGATCCGGTTCGGCTCAGCACCAACGAGGCGATCGCGACTTTGGAGAGCTGGTCGCCGATCAGCGACAGCAGGTTGGACGGGAACAGGTGACGGTAGGCGCGGACAGAGAAGATCTCGCGGTAGGTGGCCGGACGCTCCGGACGTGAAGGCGCCGCGGCGACCGGTGGGTCCACCGCGGCGGCTTGGTTCCCCTCTTGGATTCCCATAGCCCTCCTGTCTGCCAGGTTTGCCGCAGCCGACGGAGGGTGACGAGTTGCTTGCCCAGAGGCTTAGGCGGCGGCTCGCTCGAGCAGCTTCTCGTGGACCGACGGTCGTCGCCGCCGCCGATACGGGAGGAGGTTGCCGTGCTGGTGGCTTGACGGTCCTGGCAGCCGGGCCGCATCCGGTCTCACCGAGCCGCGCTGGCGCTCCGGGAACGTTTACGCGCCGGTGAGATGGGCCATGGCGGGGCGGCGGGCGTCGATGGGTCGGAGCTGGCTTGCGAGCAAGATCGGCGGTCGCCCCCGGCTGGACGGATGGCCGCAGCTGCGGATCTGTTACGTGTTGACCTGCTCGAGGTGGCCGAGTGCGCCGGAGCATGGGCGGGTGGCGACCTGCTTCGACAATGCCGTCGCCGAGTTGTGGGTTGCGACGTGAAACCGAGCTGGTCCGCACCAACACTTGGCCGACCTGGCAGGCCGCCCGCACCGCCATCTATCTGTGAGTACCTCGAGGCGTTTGTACAACCGCCGGCGACGCGATTCGCCTCTGGGCTATCTCAGCCCCACCGAGTACGAGAGTAGGCACCAACAGCAGCACCCGGCTGGTCTTGTTCCCGCGACTTAACCGCTCGCTATCGACAAACCGGGTCAACCCCAAGTGTGGTGGCGAGTCTTGGTCCACCCAGCTCCCCAAGAAATTCCCATTCCCTCTCTCCTTCATATCATATCGGAAGGGGACTCCGCCATCATCGCGTCGGCCATTGAGCCGGTCAACAGGTGAGACGCAATCTGCCGCTTAACTGCCTGGAACCTGCCGCTTCTCCCTGGCGTGCCGGAGGCGACGTCCTGCGGTCGGATCCTCCGCATCTGGCCGGCGCAGCCGTTAGCCCGTCGCCAGCCGTTCACAAAGACAGGGGATGTGGGTCGCCGTTGGCGAGACTTGAGTTTCGTGGTTTTGGGTGGTGATGGCTCGCTGAGTTGACCGGCTTGCCTGGCAGCGCCAAGCAAGCGAGCATCGGCGGCTCATCTGCCAAGGAGTCACCGCCGATGCCACGCCGAGCCGACCGCGCTCGCTGGCCGACCTGCTCATCGCGTTCGGCCCCTGCTTCACCCAACCGACCATGCGGACCTTCCAAGCACTGGTGGCCGGATTCCTGACCCAGCCGGGCCAGCGCACCATCACCGGGATACTGGTCGGCGCCGGCCTGGCCGGACGCCGCCACCACGACCTGGCCTACCGCTTCTTCGCGACCGCCCGCTGGTCGGCTGACCAGCTCGGACTGGTCCTGCTGGACCTCATCTGTGCCACCCTGATCCCACCCGGCGCCCCAGTCGTGCTGGCCACCGACGACACCCTGTGGCACCGGACCGG
>WNGF01003264.1_pt1 | contig 22226 bp, 20 predicted proteins | sample 5400641 | NCBI WGS metagenome assembly WNGF01 (sample SAMN13153371, study PRJNA577476) | soil metagenome | isolation source: 80 cm soil or saprolite under grassland replicate 2 | place: USA:California | collected 2016-06-15 | reverse complement strand
CCTGATCCATGATGTCCGCGAGCAGCTCGGGCGGCGTCTCCTCGATCGTGTCCTTCACCTCATCGACGATCTGCTGCACCGACGGCTCGATCGCTTCGCGGATCTGCGCGCTCGTGACCTCGATGCTCCGCGGCAGCCCCGTCAGGAGATCGCGGCCCCGGAAGAACGTGGAGACCTCCTCGTCGAGCGGATAGGCCGAGCCGATCGCGATCTTGATGTCCTCGGCGGTCCGCTCGCCCATCAGAAGGTTGAACTCACGACGCGCGTAACCGACGATGTCCTGATCCATCTCGTCGCCGCCGATGCGGATCGAGCGCGAGACGACGATCCCGCCAAGTGAAGTGACCGCGACCTCGGTCGTCCCGCCGCCGATGTCGACGATCATCGAGCCGGACGGCTCCTGCACCGGAAGGCCCGCGCCGATCGCGGCGGCCATCGGCTCCTCGACCAGCCGGGCCCATCTCGCGCCGGCGTTCATCGCGGCCTCTTGCACGGCGCGCTTCTCCACCTCGGTCACGCCCGAGGGGATCCCGATGATGACCCGCGGCCGCGGGAAGAGCGCGAAACGGTCGTGCACCTGCTCGATGAAGTGCCGGAGCATGTACTCGGTGATGTCGAAGTCGCTGATGACCCCGTCCTTCAGCGGCCGTACGGCGGTGATGCTCGCGGGCGTCCGGCCGACCATGCGCTTTGCCGCCGCCCCGACCGCGAGGACGGCGCCGGTCTTCGTGTCCTTGGCCACGACGGACGGCTCGCTGATCACGATGCCGCGGCCGCGCACGTGGACGAGCGTGTTCGCCGTCCCGAGATCGATGCCCACGTCGCGTGAGATGAGGCTCCAGAGCGCTTCCAACAACTCGTGAACGTACCTTTCCTGGTGGCGATGCGGGGGTCAACGAAGGATAGACCGGGATCTAGATCACGACGCCCCGCTCGCGCAGGCTCACCCACCTGCCCGCGCCGATCACGACGTGGTCGACCACCGACACGCCGAGGAGCCGCCCGGCGGCGACGGCGTCCCGCGTCGTCCGGATGTCGTCGGCCGACGGCTCCGGGTCGCCCGAGGGATGGTTGTGCCCGAGGAGGACGCCGGCGGCGTTGCGCCGCACCGCCTCGGTGAACAGCTCGCCGATCCGGACGGAGGTCCCGGCGACGTTGCCCTCGTAGATCCGGCAGACCGCGATGAGCCGCTGCTTCCGGGTCAGCAGACCGACGACGAGCGCCTCGCGCTCGCGCTGGGCCAGGTACGGCGAGAGCGCCTCGGCCGCGGCCGCCGGCGTGTCCAGGACGGCGCCGTCCCGCTCGGCGACGAGTGCGCGGCGGCCGAGCTCGACCGCCGCGACGATCCGGGCCGCGCCGACGGCACCGAGCCCGGCCGCGCGCAGCCGGCGGTCGTCGGCGGTGGCCAGCGGACCGGCGCCGCCGATCGACAGGAGGAGGCGCTCGGCCATGGCGAGGGCCGAGTGCGTCCGGGTCCCGGTCCCGAGGATCAGCCCGACGAGCTGCGCGTCCGACAGGGCGCCGGCGCCGTCACGGGCGAGGCGCTCGCGCGGCCGGACGGCCTCGGGCCAGTCGCGGATCGGCACGCATCAAGGTACGGGCCGCTCTTGCCGACGCCCCGCCCGGCGCGGCACGGGCCGCAGCGGTCGAGGCGAACCCGGAGGCGTCGCGAGGTGCCGCTCGAAGGCGTTCACGAGGTCGAACAGGTCGGGCGCCTCGAAGACACGGTCGCGCCGCCGCGATCCGATCGCGCGCAGAATGCCCGCCGCCTCGAGCTGATCCACGGCGGCTCGGGCGGACTCGTAGACGACCCCGGCGACCTCCGCGGCGCTCTTCACGTCGACGATCGGTCGGCCCGGCAGCGATCCGATCAACCGCTCGACGGTCGTCCCTCGCCGACGAACGCCCGCGCGTGCGAGCCAGCGCTCCTGAAGCTCCGCGATACGCGCCGCGAAACCGAGCGCCTCGCGCGCCGCGCTTCGCGCGGCCTGGGCGAACGTGCCGACCCAGTCCGCGATCGCGGCCGCGTCGTGATCCCGGAAGCTCGTCAACCCCCGGAGATACGCCGCCTGATCGGTGGCGAGGATCAGGCTGATCGGTGGGACATACGTGGGAGCGACACCGCGACGCCGCAGGATCACATGGATCAGGCACCGGCCGACACGTCCGTTGCCGTCTCCAAATGGATGGATCGTCTCGAACTGCGCGTGGACGATCGCCGCCTGAGCGACGGCCGGAAGATCGTCTCGACCGCTGAAGGTGCAGAGATCGTCCAGCAGCTCCGGCACACGCCGTTCGTTCGGTGGGACGAATTCGGCGCCACGCGGGGAATCTGCGGCTCCGCCGATCCAGTTCTGCGACGTGCGCAGCTGCCCGGCCATCCAGTCCAGCGACGTGCCACTGAAGATGCGCCGGTGCAGGGCCTTGACGCGAGCGACGGTCAGCGCCTCGCGCGAGGAGCCGAGCGCGATGGCCTCTTCCATCGCTCTGAGATTGCCGAGGACGAGCTTCGCGTTCTGGTCGGCCTCGTCGGGGGCGAACGCCGCGCGGGCCAGACGGCGATGCGACATTTCGAGACCCTCGATCCGTGACGAGGCCAGCGCTTCGGCTCGCAAGAGCTGCCGCGCGAGCGTCTCGAGCACACCAAGGGAAGGCGATGCTCGGTTGAGCTCGCGGATCGCGACGTCGGCCTCGGTGAGGATCCCAGCGACGTCACCGGGCAACGAGAGGTCGAGCTCGGCGATCTCGTCCGGGACGAAGGCTTCGTAGTCGAAGGACCGCCGGCTCGCACGTCCGCCGTAGCTCCCCGCCTGAGGCGTCCAGCGCCGCCTTTCCGTGCCCGGCATTCGCTCGTCTGTGCTCCTTTCGCCGCTACACAGAGTTTACCCTATAAGTCTGTTTATGGGGGACGCGACTTGCCCAAATGCCCAGGCGCGTAGGTCGAGTCGGGCCGCCGTTGTGAACTCGATGGTCGGGGCTGGGGCGGCTGGCTGCTGGAGGACGCCGGGCTCAGCTCTCGGTGACCGCCTTGCCCCCGGTATGGACGGTCCAGTCGCGCTCGTCGAAGTCCTTCGCGCAGTAGGGACAGATGTTCCACTCGGGGCGGATCAGCTTCGCGCACGACGGGCACACCCGCTTCAGGCGCGTGCGGCAGGTCGGGCACAGGATGAAGTCCTCGGCGACGCGCTCGTGACAGGTCGGACAGACGATCCGCTGCTCGGCTTCCGCGAGGAGGCTCTCCTCCGCGAGCTGGCGCTCGTAGGCCTCGCCGAGGGTCTCGCGCGACCGGACGATGAGGTAGATGAAGAGGCCGAGCACGTTGAGGACGGTGACGAGCAGCGCCGCGAGCAGCGGGAGCAGGCGGTTCTCCGTGCGGTTCTCGGCGTCCCGATACGTCCAGAAGATCATCGCGATGTAGAGCGCGAGGACGTAGAGGCCGATGAAGCGCAGCCCGAGCTGCACGACCGCGCTGTTGACGAACCCGGTCCAGATCGCGCCGATATCCGGCATCGCTACACCACCGCGCGCGCGGGCTGGCCCTCGGCCGTCACGCGGTCGCGCCAGTAGTCGAGGACGTCGTGCAACGTCTGCTCGAACGGGATCTTCGGCTCCCAGCCAGTGGCCTGGTGGAACTTCGTCGGGTCGGCCCACAGGATCGGGACGTCGCTCGGGCGAAGGCGCGCCGGATCCTCCTCGGTGCGGATCTTCACGCGGGCGTAGTTGATGAGGACGTCGAGCATCTCTCGGATGGTGTGGGTCCGGCCGCTGCCGACGTTGTAGCTCTCCCCCGGCTCGGCCTTCTCGAGGGCGATCCAGTACGCGCGGACGATGTCGCGCACGTCGGACAGGTCGCGCTTCGTCGTGAGGTCGCCGTGGTAGATGACGGGCGGATGGAAGCCGGCCTCGATCTCCGCGATCTGCTTGGCGAACGTGCTGTCGGCGAAGACCGGGCCTCGGCGCGGTCCGGTGTGGTTGAAGCCACGCGTGACGACGAGGTGCAGGCCGTACGACTTGAAGTACTGATAGGCGAGCTTGTCCTGGGCGACCTTGCTCACCGCGTACGGCGAGAGCGGGCGCAGCGGGTTCGTCTCCTTCATCGGCACCTCGTCGGGATGGACGAGGCCGTATTCCTCGCTCGAGCCGGCCACGTGCATCCGGATCTGGCTGTCGTGCCGCCGGATCGCCTCGAGCAGGTTGATCTGCGAGATGACGTTGATCTGGAAGGTGGACGCCGGCTCGTCGAAGCTCGACTGGACGAACGACTGGGCGGCGAGGTGGAAGATCCGCTGCGGCTGCACGGCGGCGACGAGGTGCTCGACCGCGCCGGCGTCGGTCAGCTCGCAGTAGAGGAGCGTGACGCGGCCCTTCTTGCGCTCGTCGCGGAGGCCCTGCCCGTCGCTGTAACGGCCCTCGACGATGTCCACCTTGCCGGCACGTCGCAGCGGCTCGAGGTTCTCCATGCGGGACCGCCAGCGGAAGGTCCCGTACACGGCGACGTCCGGATGTTCGGCGAGGAGGTACTCGGCGAGATGACTGCCGGCCATGCCGGTGATGCCGGTGATGAGGACCCGCACAGCGCGGGTAGCCTAGCAAAGGCCATGCCGTGCTCGCTCGGTCGCTTGGGTCTCGATCCGTGAGCGCGCTCGACGTGCTCCGGCACGCCGATCGAGGGCCAGGGAGCGCGCTGTCGCCGGCCGGCGAGGCCGCGGCGCGCGCGCTCGCCGGGACGCCCTACCGGCTCGTCGTCTCGAGCCCGCTCGAGCGCGCGAAACGGACCGCCGAGCTCATCGCCGGTCGCCTGGACGCGATGGAGCCCGGCCTGCTCCCGGACATCGGCGGGACCGAGGTCTTCGGCCCGATGCCGACGCTCGCCGACTGGCGTGCGCTCCTCGGCGAGCCGCGGGCGCGGGCGTTCGCCGACGAGCAGCTCGCGACGTGGGCCCGGATCGCGCAGCGCGTCGGGCCGGACGACCGCGTCCTCGCGATCTCGCACGGTGGGATCATCGAGCTGCCGATCGTCGCCCTGGCCGATCGGCTGCGTGTACGGATCGACGGCCCGTCGTTCGGCTTCCTCGAGGGCGCGCGGATCACGTACGTGAACGACACGCCGACCGCCGTGGAGCTGCTCCGCCGGGCGACACCGCGACGCTGACTCGGGCCAGGCCGCGCGAGTGCGGCTCGAAGGCGACCACGCTCAGCGGAGCGCGGCGATCACCTGCTCGGCGTGGCCGTCGGCTTTCACGCCGTACCACGCGCGCTCGATCCGACCGTCGGGCGCGATGAGCACGGTGGACCGGATGACGCCCGGCCCGCGGCCGGCCCGCTCGCCCCAGGCGCCGTATGCCTCGAGCGTGCGGTGCTCGGGATCGGAGAGGAACCTCAGGTGCAGGTCGTACTTCTCCTGGAAGCGCCGCAGCGCGTCCACCGGATCGGGCGACATCCCGATGACCCTGACCTTCCGCTCGTCGAGCTCGGCCCTGCGCTCGTCGAACTGACGAGCCTCGACCGTTCAGCCCGCGGTATCGGCCTTGGGGAAGAAGTAGAGGATCGTCCGCGCTCCGCGGAGCTGCGATGAGCGGAGCACCTCCCCGCTGTCATCACGCAGCTCGAATTCCGGCGCGGCGTCGCCGGGTCGAAGCTCCACGGCAGCCGCCATGGTACGTACGGGTGCGCCGCCCTGCTGAGGCCCGGACTGCCGCGTGCGATGCGGTCGCCCGACCGAGGGTCGCCGCACACTGCATCGCGTGCGTCTGCTGACGACCGGGCTCGTCCTGACGATCACGCTCGGCGCGTTCGAGTCGCTCGCGGTCGCCACGATCATGCCGATCGTCGCCGCGGACCTCGGCGGCGTGACGCTGTACGGCTGGGCGTTCAGCGCGTTCTTCCTCGCGAGCCTCATCGGCATCGTCGTCGCCGGTGACCTTGCGGATCACCGCGGTCCGGCGCTTCCGTACGCCGCGGGACTGGCGCTGTTCGCGATCGGCCTCGTCATCGCCGGCTCCGCGCCGACCATGCTCCTGCTCGTTGCCGGCCGGTTCGTCCAGGGCCTGGGCGCGGGCGCGATCCCGGCCATCTCCTATGTGACGATCGGCCGCGCGTTCCCGGAGCACGCGCGCCCGAGGATGTTCGCGATCTTCTCCACGGCGTGGGTCGTGCCGTCGATCGTCGGGCCGCCCGCCGCCGCGTTCATCGCGTCGGCGCTCAGCTGGCGGGCGGTGTTCGTCGTTCTGCTGCCCTTCGTCGCGCTCGCCGCGATGCTCACGCTCCCCGCACTGCTCAGGCTCGGACCGCCGGACACGCCGGCGGCGCGGCAGCGCGTGCGCGATGCGGTGCTCGTCGCGGCCGGGGCGGGGCTCGCTCTCGCCGCGCTCTCCGCCGGGCCGATCGCCGTCGCGCTGGTGCTCGCGGCGATCGGGCTCGCGATGGCCGTCCCGGCGATCACCCGCGTGACGCCGCCCGGCACGCTGCTCGCTCGACCGGGGCTCGCGGCCGCGGTGCTGACGCGGGGACTCCTCACGTTCGCGTTCTTCACCGTCGAATCGTTCCTGCCGCTGATGCTCACCGAGGTCCGCGGCGTCAGCACGACGCTGTCCGGGATCGTGCTCACGTCGGGCGCGGTCGCGTGGACGGCCGGTTCGTGGTTCCACGCCCGGCTCGCGACGCGTCTCGCCGGCCGGACGATCATCGCGACCGGCTTCGCGCTCGTCGTCACGGGAGCGCTCGGCCTGCTCGCGCTGCTGGTCTGGTCGCTGCCGTTCGCTGTGGTCTTCATCTGCTGGGCCGTGACCGGGGTGGGCATGGGCTTCGCGTACGCCGCGATCTCGCTCGCCGTCCTGCGCCTCGCGCCGTCAGGTGCCGAAGGCGCGTCGAGCTCCGCGATGCAAGTGCTCGACAATCTCGGCACCGGGCTCGGTGCCGGGATCGGCGGCGCCGCGGTCGCGGTCGCGATCGGGAACGGACTTCCCCTCGCGACCGGCATCGGCGCGGCCTTCGCGATCGGCATCGCCGGTGGCGCGATCGGCATCGCGGTCTCGCGCCGGCTGGAAGCGGGCCGCGGGTCGGCCGGCGTGGTCGGCGCATTGTCCGCCGAGGCGCGGCATCCAGCGGCCATGCCCTAGCGCGAACGTCGCCGAGGACCAGCGCCGGGGCGCGAGCGGTTCAGTTCACCGGAAGATTCGGCTCGTCGTCGGAGTCTGATCGCGGGAGCGTCTCAGCGGCTGGCGCCTCGAAGGTGGGCGGCGGCCCACCGAGACGATCCGTGAAGAGGGCATGCCTGGCTCGGGTGGCAATCGCGCTGGGACGAACGCAACATAGCCGGCGCGCTGTTTGACGAATTCGCCCTGCTCTCGGACTGGCGATGCAGTTAGTTCAGTCAGAGGCCGAATAGCAAAATAACTCGCGCCGTTACTTCAGCTGCCGATAGTTCGCAGCCACGCAGCTCAGAGGCGTGCGACCCTCAGGCGCGAGTCCTGGCGAGTGAAACGCGCGACCGCGTCGACCAGCGCCTCGTGCTCCGCCTCGAGCACGCGGGCGGCAAGCGTCTCCGGGTCGTCGCCCGCGACGACGGGGACGCGACGCTGAGCCAGGATCTCGCCCTCGTCGAGCAGGCCGCGATGCGCCCGGTGGACCGTCGCGCCGGTTTCCTTCGCGCCCGCGGCGAGCACGGCCTCGTGCACCTTCATGCCATTCAGCTTTCCGAACTCCGGGAGCAGCGACGGGTGGATGTTGATCACCGGGATGTCGGCGCCGAGGGCATCCCAGAACGCCTCGGCGAGGATGCGGTCGTAGCCGGCGAGCACGATGAGCTCGGCCCCGGCGTCGCGCAACGCCTCGCCCATGGCCCGCTGGGCGGCCTCGCGGGTGTCGCGCCGCACCGGGAAGACCGCGGAGGGCGCGCCCGCGCGGTGGGCGCGTTCGAGCGCCGGCACGCCGGCTCGGCTCGAAGCCACGAGCACGACGCGCGCGTCGAGGCGGCCCTCGCGGCACGCGTCCAGGATCGCCTGCAGGTTCGACCCGCGACCGCTCACCAGGACGGCGACGCGCAGGGTCACCGCCAGCGCACCCGCTGCGCTCCCGCCAGCGCGGGCTCGACCGCACCCAGGCTGATCGCGTCCGGCAGCGCGCGCAGCGCGGCGCGTTCGTCCTCCGGCGCGATGACGGCCACCAGGCCGATGCCCATGTTCCAGGTGGCGAACCGCTCCTCGTCCGGGACGCCGCCCCAGTCGCCGAGGATGCGGAAGACCGGCGGCACTGTCCACGCGTCGCGATCGATCGCCGCGCCGAGCGGCGCGGGGAGCGCGCGCGGCAGGTTCCCTTCCCAGCCGCCGCCGGTGAGGTGCGCGATCGAGCGGACCGCCGCGGCGCGCCGAAGGGTCCGGACGTCCTCGAGATAGGACCGGTGCGTGGCGAGGAGGGCGTCACCGAGCGTGCCCCCGCGCAGCTCGGGCCGCGGCGCGTTGAGCGTCCCGAGCTCGTCGCGCCCCTCGTCCGCGGCGTGCCGCGTGACGATCGCCCGCGCGAGCGAGTAGCCGTTCGTGTGCAGGCCGCTCGACGGCAGCCCGATGAGCACGTCACCGACGCGGGCCGCGCCCGGATCGAGGATCGCATCGCGTTCGACGGCGCCGACGAGGAACCCGGCGAGGTCGTAGACGCCCGGCGCGTACATGCCGGGCAGCTCGGCGGTCTCGCCGCCGAGGAGCGCGCACCCGTGCGCGCGGCACGCGTCAGCGATCGCGCCGACGACGCGGGCGAAGATCTCCGGCTCGAGCCTGCCGGTGGAGAAGTAATCGAGGAAGAAGAGCGGCTCGGCGCCCATCGCGAGGGCGTCGTTCACGCAGTGATGCACGAGATCGGTCCCGACGCCCTCGTGCCCGTCGAGCAGTCGCGCGAGCTCGAGCTTCGTGCCGACGCCGTCGGTCGTCGCGACGAGAACGGCGTCGCGGGATCCGCCGAAGCGGAACAGGCCGGCGAACGCGCCGACGTCGCCGATGACCTCGGGCCGGTTCGTCGCCCGCACCTTCTCGCGGATCCGGGCAAGCGCGTCCTCGGCGCGCGAGATGTCGACGCCGGCCTGCCGGTAGTTCACGGACCCGATCCGCCGCTCACCTCGCCGCCGGCTCGAGCACGTCCTTCGTGAGCTCCAGCTGCACGGGCACGAGGTAGTCGCCGGTGAAGCACGCCGTGCAGAGCTCACCCACGGTCGCGCCGGTCGCGCGCACCATGCCCTCGAGCGAGAGGTAGCCGAGCGAATCCGCACCGACATGCCGTTGGATGTCGTCGACATCCAGCCGCGACGCGATGAGCTCGTCGCGCCGGGCCATGTCGACGCCGAAGAAGCACTGATGGCGAATGGGCGGCGAACAGATGCGGAGATGGACCTCGCGCGCGCCGTGCCGCCGCAGGAGCGCGACGATCGGACCGCTCGTCGAGCCGCGAACGATCGAATCGTCCACCACGACGACGCGCTTGCCCTCGAGCACGTCGCGCAGCGCGTTGTACTTGAGCGCGACGCTGTGCCGCCGCAGCTCCTGCGTCGGCTGGATGAACGTCCGGCCGATGTAGCGGTTCTTGATGAGCCCCTCGCGGAACGGGATGCCGCTCCGGCGCGCGTACCCGACGGCCGCGGGGATCGCGCTGTCGGGCACCGGGATCACGACATCCGCATCGGCGGGATGCTCGTCTGCCAGGATCTCGCCCATGCGCTCGCGCGTCGCGTACACCGACCGGCCGCCGAGATCGCTCGAGGCGGATGCGAGGTACACGTGCTCGAAGACGCAGAGCCCGCGCCGGTCCGCCGCGAGATCGGCGATCGTCACCGGGCCGCGGTCGTCGATCCGGAGGACCTCGCCCGGTCGGACGTCGCGCTCCAGCGCGGCGCCGATGGTGTCGAGCGCCGAGTTCTCGCTCGCGACGATCCACGCGCCGCCCTTGCGCCCGAGACAGAGCGGCCGGACGCCGAGCGGATCGCGGATCGCGTACAGGGCCGTGGGCGTGAGCAGCGTGAGCGACCACGCGCCGGCGAGGCCGGGCAGCGCGGCGACGATGCGCTCGTCCCAGTTCGCGCCGGGCGCGGCGGCGATCGCCTGGGCGATCACCTCGGTGTCGCTCGAGGTCACGAAGCGGACCCCGCTCGCGCGCAGCTCCTCGCGCCGATCCCGGGCATTGATGCAGTTGCCGTTGTGCCCGAGGGCCAGCTCGCCGAGCTCGTCGTCGCGGACGACCATCGGCTGCGCGTTCTCGATGCGCGACGAGCCGGTCGTCGAGTAGCGGGTGTGGCCGATGGCCGCGCGTCCGGAGAGCGCGCCGAGGTCCGGCTCGGCGAACACCTGGCCCACGAGGCCCATCCGGCGCACGACACGCAGATCGCGGCCGTCGGTCGCGGCGATGCCGGCCGATTCCTGCCCGCGGTGCTGGAGCGCGTAGAGCGCGAAGAACATGAGCCGCGCCGGCTCGCTCGGATCGCTGGACGCGGGCGACCAGATGCCGCAGACGCCGCACACGGTCAGATCTCCCTTCCGAGCGCGCGGGCCAGGCCCTCACGGTGCGCCCGCGCGAGCGAGGCCACGGGCAGGCCCAGGACGGGCGCGACCTCGAGGATGTCGCCGCCGATCCGACCGAGCGTCCAGAGCGGCACGTCGTGGGCGGCGGCGAGCGCGCGCACGGCGTCATCGTTGCTCGGCGCGACGACGAGCACCACCCCGGACGGCGCCTCGCCGAAGAGCATGACCCGCTTGTCGATGCCGCGGATGGCCGGCAGCGTGACCTGCATCCCGATGCGATCGCGGATCGCGAGCTCGGCGAGCGCGACGGCGAGGCCCCCTTCGGCGCGATCGTGGGCCGCACGAATGAGTCCGCCCTCGGCGGCGGCGCGCACGAATGCCTGGAGGCGCGCCTCGAGGGCGAGGTCGATGGCGACCGGCCCCTCGTGCCGCCCGCGCATCGCCGCGTAGCTCGACGCGGCGAGCGACACCCGCGCGTCGCCGGCGAGCAGGACGAGATCGCCGCGCTCGCCGGTGCGCGGCGGGACGTGACGGGTCACGTCCGCGATCCGGCCCACCGCACCGATCGTGGCGGTCGGCCAGATGTCCGCGCCGCTCGTCGCGTTGTACAGGGACACGTTCCCCGAGACGACCGGCACGCCGAGCGCCTCGCACGCCGCGCGGACCCCGGCGACCGTCCGCTCGAGCTGCCATGCGCCGGCGGGTCGTTCGGGATTGCCGAGGTTGAGGCAATCGGTGATCGCCAGGGGCTCGGCCCCGACGCAGACGACGTTGCGGGTGGCCTCGGCGACCGCGGCCGCGGCGCCGACGAACGGGTCCAGGGCCGCGACGCGCGGCTGGGCGTCGAGCGCGATCGCGATCCCGTCGGGCCGGCCCTTGATGCGCATGACCGCCGCGTCGCCGCCCGGGCCGACGACCGTGTCGGTGCCGACCATCTGGTCGTAGGTGCGATAGAGGATCTCCCGCGACGCGACGTCGGGCGACCCAAGGAGCTCGAGCAATTCGAGGCCGAGCTTCTGGAGCCCCAGGGGCGCCGCGTCTTGGATATCGGACGGGCCTTGCTGTCCGACGTGGAACACCGGAGCCTGGGCCCACGCGCGCACGTCGTACTCGGGCGCGTCGTCGGCCAGTGCCCGCGGCGGCAGGGACGCGACGACCTCGCCGCCGTCGCGGATCTCGAGCGTCTCGTCACGGGTGACCTCACCGATGCGCACGCCGTGCAGGTCCCAGCGCGCGAAGGTCCGCTCGACGTCCGCTTCGCGGCCCGGCCGCGCGACGACGAGCATCCGCTCCTGCGACTCCGAGAGCATGACCTCGTGCGGCGCCATCGCCGTCGCGCGGCGCGGCACGGCCGCCACATCGATGCGCATCCCGACGCCGCTCTTCGCGGCGACCTCGCTCGTCGCGCAGGCGAGCCCCGCCGCGCCCAGGTCCTGGATCGCCTCGACCGCGTGGAGCTCGCCGAGCTCGAGCGTGGCCTCGAGCAGCAGCTTCTCGACGAACGGGTTGCCCACCTGGACGGACGGCCGCTTGCCGGCGTCCGCCTCGCCGCCGAGCTCGAACGACGCGAGGAGCGAGGCCCCGGCGATCCCATCGCGGCCGGTGTCCGAGCCGACGAGGTAGACGGCGCTGCCCGGCCGGGCGGTCGCCGCCGAGCGCAGGTCCTCGCGCCGCACGAGACCGACACACATGGCGTTCACCAGCGGGTTGTCGGCGTACGCGGGAGCGAATGTCACGTGCCCGCCGACGTCGGGGATGCCGACGCAGTTGCCATAGAAGGAGATGCCGCCCACGACGCCCCCGACGAGCCGCCGCGTCCGCGCCTCGGCCGGGTCGCCGAAGAAGAGCCCGTTGAGCACCGCGATCGGGCGGGCGCCCATCGCGAAGATGTCCCGCAGGATGCCGCCCACCCCGGTCGCCGCGCCCTGGTACGGCTCGACCGCGGAGGGATGGTTGTGGCTCTCGACCTTGAAGACGCAGAGCAGCCCGTCCCCGAGATCGACGGCGCCGGCGTTCTCGCCCGGTCCGAGCGCGACGTGGGCCCCGGACGTGGGCAACGTCCGGAGCAGCGGCTTGCTGTGCTTGTACGCGCAGTGCTCGCTCCACATCGCCCCGAACATCGCCCACTCGAGCCCGTTCGGCTCGCGGCCGATGATCGCGCGCACGCGATCGGCTTCGTCGTCGGTGAGCCCTGCGTCGCCGGGGGTGCCCTGGCTAGACTGCGGCGCTTTCATCCCCGTGATCACCGGGGACCGGCTCATGCGCTCGCGCCGCCTCCGAGGAACGCTTCGATCTGCTCCGCGAAGCCGATGAGGTCGCCGAGGCGGCTCTGCACGTGGCCGTACACCTCATCGATGTCGGTCTGCTCACGGTCGTACGCGAGGAGGTTCCGAAGGTTGGCCAACTGCTCCAAACGATACGCCAGGGGCCGCTCGATGATCCCGTGCGCGGCGATCGCGTCGAGGATGTCGTGGTACGCGTCGGGCTTCGGCAGGGCGAGCGCGGCGACGAGGTAAGCGCCGGTGCCGAACAGGAGCTCGACCGCCTGCTGGAGGTACCACTGGGCGAGCCCGTAGAGCTTCGGATCGGCCTTGAACTTCTGCCGGTCCACCCCGCGGAGGTCCTGGAGCAGCCCGATGTACTCGCGCAGCCGCCCGATCCGCGCCCGCACGTAGTCGTCGTCGATCGCGAACCGCTCACCGCGCACCCGCTCCGCGAGCGCCTTCGACTGGAGCTCGTCGTACTTCTTGAACTCGAGGTACTCCATCGTCGAGCGGGTCTCGAACTGCACCCGGCGCTTGTGGTCGCGCTGGAACAGGAGCGACCAGGTGCGGATGACCTGGGCCCGTTGCAGGAGCGAGGCGTTGTTCAGGATCACGACATCCAGGTCACCGGTCTCGAGGGTCTTCGAGAGCTCGCTGACGAAATAGACCTGGTAGTCGAAGTACTCGTTGGCCTTGATCTTGTCGAGCAGGAGCAGCGCGACGTCCAGGTCGGCGTACGCCCCGGCGAGCTTGCGGGCGGAGGCCGTCCCGTTCGCGTAGGCGGCGTCGACCGGGCTCGTCTGGAAGAGCGACTGGATCTGCGCCTGCTTCTCGAAAAGGTCCATCCCTACGTATTCAAACGGAAGCAGGGGCCGTGCCGATATGTCGAACGCCGATCAAGCTGGCGAGCACCAGCTTGCCGTCCGTGCCGCCGAGCAGCTCCTCCGCGCAGCGCTCCGGGTGGGGCATCAGGCCGACGACGTTCCCGGCGGCGTTGGTCAGGCCGGCGATGCCGGCCGTGCTCCCGTTCGGGTTCGCCTCGGGCGTGGCGGCGCCCCGGGCATCCACGTACCGGAACGCCACCTGCCCGTTCGCCTCCACCCGCTCGAGCGTCGTCTCGTCCGCGACCCAGCAGCCTTCCCCATGCGCGATCGGCATCCGCAGGATCGCCCCGCCGAGTCCGGCGGTGAACGGCGTGTCCTCCCGCTCGACACGCAAATGGACCCAGTCGCAACGGAACTCGAGGTGCCGGTTCCGGACGAGGGCACCCGGCAGGAGGCCGATCTCGCAGAGGATCTGGAAGCCGTTGCACGAGCCGAGGATCGGCATGCCCTCCGCCGCGGCGCGGCGCAGCTCCGCTGCGGCGGGCGAGATCCGCGCGATCGCCCCGGCGCGCACGTAGTCCCCGTAGGCGAACCCCCCGGGCACGATCGCGGCGTCGAAGCCGCGGAGGTCCGCATCGGCGTGCCACACGATCTCGGCCTCGGCGCCGACGAGCGAGAGCGCGTGCACGAAGTCGCGCTCGCTCCAGGTCCCCGGAAAGCGCAGCACGGCGACCCTCATCGGCTCGCTCCGCCGCCAGTGGTGCCCATCACTCGCCGCTCACCTCCACTTCGAACTCCTCGATGACCGGATTCGCGAGAAGCTCGTCTCCCATTCTCGCCGCCGATGTACGCGCCTCGGCGGGATCGGCGGCCGCGAAGCGCACGACGATCACCTTACCGGTGCGCACGTCCACGATCTCCATCCCGAGCGACCGCAGCGCGCCGGCGACCGCCTCGCCCTGCGGGTCGCGCACCTCCGCCTTGGGCCGAACGTGGATCGTCGCGACGAAGCGGCTCAGCGGAGCTCGCCGCCGACGAGCATCCGGAAGCACTCGCGATACCGCTCGCTCGTCCCGCGCACGACATCCTCGGGCAGCTCCGGCGCGGGCGGCTCGCGGTCCCAGCCCGAGCGGATGAGGAAGTCGCGGACGAACTGCTTGTCGTACGAGGCCGGCGACGTGCCGGGCCGGTACGCCCCGGCGTCCCAGTAGCGCGACGAGTCGGGGGTGAGCGCCTCGTCGATCAGCGTGAGCGCTCCATCGCGGAGGCCGAACTCGAACTTCGTGTCGGCGAGGATGAGGCCGCGTCCGACCGCGTAGGCATGCGCGTAGCGGTAGAGCGCGAGCGTCGCGTCCTCGAGCTGGCGCGCGAGGTCGCGACCGACCGCCGCGGCCAGCTGGGCGCGGGAGATGTTCTCGTCGTGGCCGGTGAGGGCCTTCGTCGCCGGGGTGAAGATCGGCTCGTCGAGCCGCGCCGATTCCTCGAGACCGCGCGGCAGGCGCTCGCCCGCGACGGTGCCATCGGCCCGGTATTCCGCCCACGCGGAGCCGGAGAGATAGCCGCGGGCGACGCACTCGAAATCGATCCGCTCGCAGCGCCGGACGAGCACCGCGCGGCCGGCGAGCTCCCGATGCTCGGAGAACGGCTTTGGCAATCGCGCGAGGTCGGTCTCGAGGAGATGGTTCGGCACGAGGTGCGCCGTTCGCTCGAACCAGAAGCTCGAGAGCTGGGTCAGGACCCGGCCCTTGTCCGGGATCGGGGTCGGCAGCACGACGTCGAACGCCGACAGCCGGTCGGAGGCGACGAGGACCAGCGCATCCTCGCCCGCCGAATACACCTCGCGGACCTTCCCGTGGCGGAAGAGCGCCGCCCCGGCGATGTCGCTCCTGGTCATCGTGCTCATCGAAGGGCTCCTCCTGCGTTCATTCGGGCAGCAGCTCCGCAAGCTTCATCCGCCAGCCCGCGGCGACCTCGCGCGCGACCTCGGCCGCCAGGCCGCGGTACTCCTCGGGCCGCTCGAGCACGCGGCGCTCCTCGGGCGACAGCGTCGCGATGAGCGGCTTCAGGTCGTCGTCCATGGCCGCGAGCTCGAGCGGCGAGCGGCCGCTCCGTTCGGCCTCGAAGGTGAGCCGGCGGACCGCCTCGTGCGCCTCGCCGTGGCCGTGCTTCGCGAGGAGCACGTAGAGCGCCTCGGCCACGATGTTGCCCCGCGACATCCCGAGGTTCGCGCGCATGCGCTCGCGATCGACCCGCATCCCGTCGAGCGAGCCGGCGAGGCGCGTCGCGGCGTACGCGGTCGCGGCGAGGAGCTCACCGCTGAAGCGCTGCGACGCCGAGTTCGTGAGGTCGCGCTGGTGCTCGCTGATCTGGTCGAGGTACGACGTCACGATCCGCGGCACGAAGGCCTTCCAGATGCTCTTCACGTTCTCGAACGACACCGGGTTGCGCTTCTGCGGCATCGTCGAGCTTCCGACCTGTTGCGTCACGAAGCCCTCGGCGATCTCGGCGATCTCCGTCCGCTGCAGGTGCCGCATGTCGTCGGCCAGGTTCGCCATGACCCCGAGCGCCGTCGTGCAGGCGTGCGCGAGGTCGGCCCAGCCCTCGGGTTCGACGATCTGCGTCGCGTGGCTCGCCGGCCGTAGGCCGAGGAGACCGAGGTAGCGCCGCTCGAGGGCGCGCGGATCCGCGGCGAGCAGCGCGGGCGCGTTGTACGCGCCGACCGCGCCACTGAGCTTGCCCGGTAGGGCGTGCGCGGCGGCGCGGATGAGCAGCATCCGGCCGCCGAGCCGACTGACGTACTCCGCGACCGCGAAGCCGAAGGTGATCGGCACCGCGTGTTGGCCGTGGGTGCGGCCGGCCTGCACGGTCTCGGCCTCGCCCTCGGCGAGCGCGATCAGCCTCGCGACGAGCGTCCCGAGCCGCGGCAGGACGACGCGCTCGACGCACTCGCGGTAGCGCCAGGCATTCGCGGTATCGACGATGTCCATCGACGTCGCACCGAGATGGACGAAGCGCGCATGGTCGGGCTCGAGCTGCGCGGCGATGCGGTTCACGAGCGCTCGGATGTCGTGCCCGATGCGCGCCTCCTCGGCGTACACCTCGGCCACGCCCACCCGGTCGGCGGCCCGCGCGATCGCGTCGGCGGCCGCCCGCGGCGCGATGCCCTCTTCGGCCAGGGCGCGCGCGAGCGCGGCCTCGGCCTTGGCCTGCGCGCGGACGCGGCCCTCCTCGGAGAGGTACGGATGGAGCGCGGCGTAGAGCCCCGGATCGCCACCGTAGAAGCGAGAGTCGAGGGGCGAGATCGTGTCGAAGCGCGACGAGATGGTCATCGCGCGAGCACCCGCGCGGCCATCGACTGCCGCATCGCGCGGAGCCGGGCCGCGAGGGCCTCGTCGCCGAGCGCGAGGATCTCGGCCGCGAGGATGGCGGCGTTCGCCGCGCCGGGCTCGCCGACCGCGACCGCCGCGACGGGCACGCCGCGCGGCATCTGCACGGTCGAGAGGAGCGCATCGAGGCCGCCGGCGATCGCGTTGGGCGCCGCGAGCGGCACGCCGATCACCGGGAGGGTGCCCTCGGCCGCGACCGCCCCGGCGAGGTGGGCCGCGCCGCCGGCCGCGGCGATGACCACGCGCACGCCGCGATCGGCGAGACCGCGCGCCCATTCGCGTAGCTCGTCCGGAGTCCGGTGCGCGGACAGGACGCGGGTCTCGTACGCGACGTCGAGCTCGTCGAGGGTGGTCTCGGCGGCGCGCATCACCTCGCGGTCGCTCGCGGAGCCCATCACGATCGCGACGAGCGCGCTCATGGCCGCTCGATCTCCGGCTGCGCCGGGAGACGCGCCCCGGCGGACGGGGCTCGCTCCGCCCGGCGGAGCCGGGCCTCACTCGCGCTCATCCCACCCTCACCCGCTCGGAAGCGATGTCCGAACGATAGTGCTTGCCCTGGAAGGTCACGCGCGCCACGCCCTCGTAGGCGCGAGCCCGCGCGTCCGCGACCGTCTCCCCCTGCGCGACGATGTGGAGCACACGCCCGCCCGCCGTCACGAAGCGGCCTTCGGGCGTGCGGCGGGTCGCGGCGTGGAAGGTCCATACGTCGTCGGGCAGGTCGCCCACGCTGATCGGATCGCCGGTCCGTGGTGCCGCGGGATAGCCCTGCGCGCAGAGCGCGACGTCGACGTACGCGCGCGCCCCGAAGCGCACGGGATGCTCGGCGACGTACGCCGCGAGCCGCCCTTCGCCCAGCGCGACGAGCAGGCCGGCCACGTCCCCCTCGATGCGCGGCAGGATCACCTGCGCCTCCGGATCGCCGAACCGGGCGTTGTACTCGAGCACCCGCCAGCCGTCCCCGGTCCTCATCAGGCCCGCGTACAGCACGCCGCGGTACGGGGTGCCCTGCCGAACGAGCAGACGCGCGACCGGCGCGATGAGCGCATCCGCGAGGGATCGCGCCTCCTCGTCGGGTAGGACGCTCGTGGGGGAGCACGCCCCCATGCCGCCGGTGTTCGGACCGGTGTCGTCGTCGCCGACCCGTTTGTGGTCACGCGCCGGTGGCAGCGGGACGACGGTCTCGCCGTCGACGAGCGCGAGGAGCGACGCCTCGTCGCCCGCGAGGACCTCTTCGAGCACGACGGGACCGGACGCGAAGGCACTGCTCCGCAGCGCCGCCTCCGCCGCGCCGCGATCCGCCGCGACCACCACGCCCTTCCCGGCCGCGAGGCCATCGGCCTTCACGACGATCGGCCCATCGCTGAGGGCCGCGCTCGCGCTCGCCGCGTCGGGGAAGGCGCGGTACTCGGCGGTGGGCACCCCCGCCTCCGCCATCGCCTCCTTCGCGAAGGTCTTGCTCCACTCGAGCCGGGCCGCCGCGCGGGTCGGGCACACGACGCTCGCTCCGGTCCGGTGCAGCGCGTCGCCGAGCCCCGCCGCGACGAGGTCGTCCGGCCCCACGACGACGAGATCGACCTCGGCCGCCGCGATGTGCTGCTCGAGCCGTGCGACGTCGTCGGGCGCGAAGTCGAGCAGCCGGGTGAAGACCCCGAGGCCGGCGTTGCCGGGAACGGCGTCGATCGGCCCGACGTTCGGGCACCGCGCCAGCCGCCACGCGATCGCGTATTCGCGCCCGCCCCCACCGAGCACCAGGCACGCGAGCCCGGGCTCGCCGCCGCGTCCCGGGCTGCGCTGGGCGCGCTGCTCGCGGATGATCTTGTGGACCCGGTCGCCGCCGCCGAACAGATCTTTCACGCCTGCTCAATCTCGCGGCTACGCCGCGGAGACACGCTCATGGCTGGCGGTGTTCGCTCCCTGCTCAATCTCTGGCCTTTGGCCAGAGACACGCTCAAGGCTGGTGGATTCGCTCCTCGCGGCGAAGCCGCTCGTCGCTCATTCCAATTGCGGCGAAGCCGAATCTCGCTCACTCCCATTCGATCGTCGCCGGCGGCTTCGACGAGACGTCGTACACGACGCGGTTGACCTCCGGGATCTCGTTGACGATGCGGGCCGAGACGCGCGCCAGGAGGTCGTAGGGCAGGCGGGCCCAATCGGCGGTCATGAAGTCCTCGGTCGTGACGGCACGGAGCGCGACGAGGAAGCCGTAGGTGCGGAAGTCGCCCATCACGCCGACGCTCTGGACCGGCGTGAGCACGGCGAACGCCTGCGCGACGGCGCGATAGAGGTCGGCGGCGCGGAGCTCCTCGAGGAAGATCGCGTCAGCGCGGCGGAGCACGTCGAGCCGATCCTTCGTGAGGGCACCGATGATCCGCACCGCGAGGCCGGGGCCGGGGAACGGGTGACGCCACAGGATGTCCTCGGGGATGCCGAGCTCCGCACCGACGCGGCGCACCTCATCCTTGAACAGGCGCCGGAGCGGCTCGACGACCTCGAGGGACATGACATCGGGCAGGCCGCCCACGTTGTGATGCGTCTTGATCCGCGCGCTGGTCCTGCTGTCCTTCGCCCGCGACTCGATGACGTCCGGGTAGATCGTGCCCTGGACCAAGAGCTCGATCGGCCCGAGCCGCGCGGCCTCCTCCTCGAAGCATCGGATGAACTCCTCTCCGATGATCGCCCGCTTCAGCTCGGGATCGGTGACGCCCTCGAGCCTGGTGAGGAAGCGCGACTCGGCGGCGACCGGGACGAGCCGGAGCCGCGGACCGAACGTCGCCACGACCTGCTCGGCCTCGCGCTCGCGGAGCATGCCCGTATCGATGAACACGCAGGTGAGGCGGTCTCCGATCGCCCGGGCGACGAGCGCGGCCGCCACGGCCGAGTCCACCCCGCCGGAGAGCGCGCAGATGGCGTGACGGCCGCCGACCGTGCGGCGGATCTCGGCGACGCTCTCCTCGACGAACGCCGCGGGCGTCCAGTCGCCCTTGCAGCCGCAGACGTTCAGCACGAAGTTGCGCAGCACCTCCGTCCCGTGCGGCGTATGGGCGACCTCCGGATGGAATTGCACCCCGAAGCGGCGGTCGCCGTCGCCCATCGCGGCGATCGGCAGGCGCTCGCTTCGGGCGAGCGGACGGAAGCCGTCCGGCGGTCGCCGGACCGAGTCGCCGTGGCTCATCCAGGCGCGCTCGGCCGGGCTCAGCCCGTCGAAGATGCCGCCCTGCTCCTCGATCACGACGCTCGCCGGCCCGTACTCGCGCTTCCCCTCGCTCACCACCTCGCCGCCCGGAAGTACGTGGGCCATGAGCTGCATCCCGTAGCAGATCCCGAGTACGGGGAAGCGCCCGTCGAGGATCGCCGGATCGATGCCCGGCGCGCCCGGCTCGTAGACGCTGGCCGGCCCGCCGGACAGGATGACGCCGGCGACGTTCCGCGCGGCGAGCTCGGCCGCGGTCACGTCGTGCGGGAAGATCTCGCAGTAGACGCGCGACTCGCGGACGCGGCGCGCGATGAGCTGCGTGTACTGGCTGCCGAAGTCGAGGATCGCGATCAGCTGTCTGCTCTGGACACGCTCATCGCGCTCGACCGGTGTCGACTCGGCCCGGATCACCGGATCAGTACTGCGTCGCGCCGGTGAACAGGAACGACGCAAGGCGCAGCGCCGGGACGCGATAGGAGCTCAGCTGCAGGCCGAACTGCTCGCCGGCGCGAAGGAGGGCGAGGTCGCGCCCGATCCCGAGCGTCCCGCCAAGCGCGTCGCTGTACGACTGGGTGAAGCGGAAGTTCTTGACGGGGTAGGCGATCTCGCCGTCGACGATCGCGAACGTGCCGTCCCTCGTCATGCCGGTCACGATCGTGCGGAGCTGATGGACCCAGCGGGTGTAGTGGAAGCGCGTGACGAGCACGCCGCGCTTCGTCTCCTCGATCAGCTGCTCCCGTGTCCTGTCGCCTGGCTCGAGGCGGAGGTGCATCGGGGCCGCCGGCATGAACGGGTTCGCCGGGAGCGCGTGCCCGGTGTTCGGCTGTCCCGCGCGGTGGGCGGTCGCTGAGTCGTACACGACCGCACGCGCGACACCCCGCTCGATGAGCGTCAGGGGAGTGGTGGGCTGGCCCTCGAGGTCGAACGCGCGCGGCATCCCATCCGGGTCGAAGGGGTCGTCGCGGAACGTGACGTCGCCGGTGACCCGCTGGCCGAGCCGGCCCCCGACGAACGATTTCCCCTCCTCGACGGCGCAGCCGGTGAGCTGCGAGCCCAGGAAGCCCGCGATGTCGCGCACGGCATACGGCTCCAGCACGACCTCGTGCTCGCCCGCCGCGAGCTCGCGCGGCCGCTGCGCCGCCCGGGCCTTGCCCACCGCCTCGTGCGCGACGCCTTCGACGTCGAGCCGGTCGAAGTCGAGGGCGACCCGCTGCGCGAACGCGGAGCCCGCGTCGCCGATGGCGACGAGCTCGGCCTCGCTCGTCGTCTGCGGCGCGTACGCCCAGCTCCCGAGCGAGTTCGCGACGGCGATCTCCTGGACCGCCGTCGATACGAATCCCGCGGCGCTCAGCGAGGCGGCGCGGGCCGCGTCACAGAGCGTCTTCGCCGCCCGCGCCCGATCGAGCGGGGTCGCGTCGGCGGTGCGCTCGGCGTACGCGCTCGGCGCCACCCGTTCGACGCGCTCGCCGGGGAGTCCGCCGAACGTGGGGTTCTCTGGGACGAGCGCGGCCAGGTCGGATGCCTCGCGCGCCGCGCGGGCGATCCCCTCGCCATCCACGCGGTCCGTCGACACGATCGCGACGCGCGTCCCTCGGACGACGCGGATCCGCGCCTCGGTCTCGCGGCTCACGACGTTCTGATGGATCGCGGCGTTCGCGAATCGGGTCAGGGCCGACGTGTGCGCGATGAGCGCCACCTCCGCCTGATCACCCTCGGCGGCGGCGAGCGCGCGACCGCAGACGGCGCGCAGCTCGCCCTCCCCGAGGAGCACGGGCGCGCTGGTGAGGGTCATCGGACGACACCGACGCGGATGTCGCGGAACCGCGCCGGCGCCGCGCCGTGACCGGTGTGAACGGCCTGCCCCGGCTGGCCCTTTCCGCAGTTCGGCGTGCCCCACATCGTCCACTCCGACTCGGAGCACACGGCGTCGCAGCTGCCCCAGAACTCGGGCGTGATCGCGGTGTACGTCGGATTGCGGAGCATCGCACCGCGCTTGCCGTTCTTGATCTCCCAGCCGATCTGCGTGCCGAATTGGAAGTTCAACCGCTTGTCGTCGATGG
>WNGF01003262.1_pt1 | contig 22238 bp, 15 predicted proteins | sample 5400641 | NCBI WGS metagenome assembly WNGF01 (sample SAMN13153371, study PRJNA577476) | soil metagenome | isolation source: 80 cm soil or saprolite under grassland replicate 2 | place: USA:California | collected 2016-06-15 | reverse complement strand
CCAGAAGCCGTTGCGGGAGATCGCCGCGGAATTGAGCGTGGCTACGGTTCTGGAAGGGAGCGTGCGGCGGGCCGGAGACCGGGTCCGCATCGTGGGCCAGCTCGTGGATGCCAGGACCGACCAGCACCTCTGGGCCGAGACCTACGACCGCGAGATCAAGGACGTCTTCGCGATCCAGAGCGAAGTCGCCCAGCGGATTGCCGCTGCCCTCAAGGCCACTCTCTCCCCGGCGGAGAAGAAGCGGATTGAGCAGGGTCCGACGCAAGACCTCGCCGCATACGATCTGTATCTGAAGGGCCGGGAGCTCTACAACCGCTACCGCAAGGCCGACAACGAAGCCGCCATCGAGCTCTTCCAGAAGGCGCTGGAATTGGACCCGGCGTTCGCGCTTGGGTACGCGGGACTGGGAGATGCCTACGCGCAGCGGGCTCTGCGCTTCGGCTTCCCGCAATCCTGGCTGGACACGAGCCTGGAAGTAAGTCGAAAGGCGATCGCTCTCAATCCGGAGCTTGCCGAGGGGTACAAAGCGCTCGGCCTCGCTACTTCTACCTTCACCAGCGCCGCGACAGCAGACCCGCTCCGCCGCAACCCTTGTTTCGAACTTTCCTCAGGGGTCTAACGCCGCGGCCATCACGGAGCTTGTGACCGGCAACCTGCCGCGCGCTCAGCAACTCTTCGAGCAGGTTCTCCCGTCCTTCCGAGGGCTACGACAAGGAGTCCGGAATGCCGGAGCGGGGGCCGAGACCTATCTCGCGCTTCTTCTCCTTCGAGCCGGGCGGCGCGGCGAAGCCGAGGCACTCCTCGAAGAGAGCCTCGCGACGGACCGCCGGGCCGCCGACGAAGGCAATCAGGACTGGAGCGTGCCGTACGACACGGCCTGCGTGCACGCCTTGCGCGGGGAGAAGGACGAGGCATTTCGCTGGCTCGACAAGACCATCGAAGCCGGCTGGCGCGGCTGGCCCCTCGGCACGCGCAGTCCGCTCCTCGATTCGTTGCGAAGCGACCCGCGCTTCCATCAAATCGAGACCCGTCTCGAAACTCTGGTCAACCAGATGCGCCGCCGCGCCGGCTTGAGCTGAGACGTCCGGTCCACTTCTGAATTCGCGGCGCGACCCGCTCCCTTGCTCCGGGAAGGACCAGTCGACGACGCCCACGCTACGAGCAGTAGAATGAGCGCGATTCAGAGCCGAAAGAGGAGATTCAAGTTAGGAGGTGTGATATGCGTTGGGTAATCCGAACGGACACCATCACAGTCGCAGGTACCAAGCCGAGAATTCATACTCCGGGCTTTCATCGAAGCGCCCGAGTTGGGTGGCTGTTCTTGACGGGACTGCTGATGATGTTGCCGGCTCTCGCTCTAGCTGGTCCGACGGAAGACGCGAATGCGGCAATCGATCGCTGGTCGGCGGCGTATAGCGCGAATGACGTGGAAGCCGTGGTGAAGAGCTATTGGCCGGACGCCATCCTGCTGGGCACAAAAAGTCCAGTCATATCCAAAGGCGCGGACGCGATCAGGAAATACTTCACCGACGTGAAGTTGCAAGGGAGCGGCAACAAGAACGTGATCCAGGAGCGGCACACCATTCCAATTGACGATAACGCCGTGCTGGTCACCGGGTTTTACGAGTTCACAAGGATGCAGGAGGGCAAGCCGGTACCGGGTCCCTCGCGCTTTACCATGTTGGTCACGAAGCGCGGCGGCGAATGGCGTATCGCCCATCACCATTCTTCGCCCCACGTCGAGGCACCGAAGTAAGATGTTCCGCACTGTGCGCAGGTGGGCGCGGACAGCTCTTGCAGTTCATGGTCGCGGGCGGAAGCGCCCGCTCGGAGGTCGCGCGGTGAACGGGGACCGGAATTCTTGTTTCGGGAACTCTAGATCTCGGTTGCGGAAAGCTGCCAACTCCCCACGTCGCGGTGCTCAGGCGGTCACAACGCTCTGTCCCGTCTCGCAGCAGCGAGGAGTCTCCCAGAGGCGAGGAGCCTCGCGCTGCGGGAGCGAGAGCGCCGCGGGGAATCAGGCCGAGCTGTTGAGGCCGCATCCAGCCGAGCCACTGGCCGGTGGCGCAGCCAGGTCCCTCGCGAAGCGGAAGCGACGTTTGGCCTGCCGTTCGAGACACGTTTCGAAATCTTCTCCGATCGGTTCTCGGCCTTGGTTCGCGGCGCGAGGAGTCTCCCAGTGGGGAGGAGCCTCGCGCCGCGGGAGCGTAGCCCCGGAGCTGATGAGCCCGGAGGGCGAGATCCAAGCGGAGCGGGCGAAGCGACGGTTTGGCCTGCCCGGCTGGATTCGAACCAGCGACCTACGGCTTAGAAGGCCGTTGCTCTATCCGGGCTGAGCTACGGGCAGCCCGGCAATTATCTGCGAAGCGGACGCCCCGCGTGGCGCCCCGCGTATAGTTAGCCCGTGCGAGAGGGGATCGGCAGGGTCTGGCTCGGCCTCCTCCTGGCCGCAGTGGCGTTGGTCGCGGCCTGCGAGAGCTCCGGCGGCGTCACGGTGACGGGTACGGGCCGTACGAATCAGCCGGTGGCCGGCGACTATCCGCCACCCACTCCCGAGTGGACCACGCCCCGCCCCACTCCACAGCCGACGCTTCCACCGCCAGGGACCTTGCCGACGCCCACTCCGTCTCCGTAGGCGGCTGGGGCTGCTTATCGATCCCGGGTCGCCGACGCGCCAAAGCCGCTATGGCGACGGCGCGAGCGAGCGATGGGGATCTACTCCATGTGAAAACGAGAGCAGATCCTTCGCTGCGCTCAGGATGACAGGGATCTCTAGAGCAGATCCTTCGCTTCCTCCTTCGCTGAAGTCGCCGACGCGCCAGCGCCTCCGCCGAAGCGGCTACGGCGCTCCAGCGAAGGCGGAGAGCCGCTATGGCGACGGCGCGCTTCGGAGGACAGGTCGCTCGGGACGACAGGGGACTCAGTAACGTCGTTCCGGAGGCGGAGCGGAGGTACTCGGACCATTGGTGGTGTCCGGCGGGGCCGAGGCGGTGATGGCACCGCCGTAGGGGAGGTCTGAGGCGCGCCATCCTCCGCCGAGGGCTTTGATGAGGTTGACGGCGGCGGTCATGCGCCGGGTCTGGATCTCGACGGCCGCCCGCTCGTTAGACAGGGCGATGGTCTGGGCCGTGACGACTTCCAGGTATGTCGTCGTGCCGGCGAGATAGCGGTTCCTGGCGATCGTGAGCGAGCGCTCGGCGGCGGCCACCGCCGCGGCCTGCTGCGCGGCCTCTTCGGAAAGGATGCGCAACGCGGCGAGGTTGTCTTCGACCTGCTGGAAGGAGGTCAACACGTCGAGGCGATAGACGGCGACGGCTGCGTCGTAGGACGCCCGCGCCTGTTCCACGCCGGCCCGGCGCTTGCCCCCGTCGAAGATCGTCGCGACGAGTGAGGGCCCGATCGACCAGAACCGGCTCGGGAGAGAAAACCAGTCCGCGAGCTTCGTGCTCTCGTATCCGCCGGTCGCGGCCAGAAGCAGCCTCGGAAAAAAGGCGGACGTCGCCACGCCGATCTGCGCGTTGGCCGCCGCGGCGCGCCGCTCTGCGGCAGCGATGTCGGGACGGCGCTCCAGAAGCTCCGACGGCAGCGACATCGGGATGACGGGAGGCGCGGGAAGACCCGGAGCCGGCCGGAACGTGAAGTCGGCAGGCGGTTTTCCGATGAGAGTCGCGATCGCATGCTCGAGCTGCGCCCGCGAGAGACCCAGGTCGGTCGCCTGGGCGCGCGTCGTCTCGAGCAGCGTCTGCGCCTGAGCCACGTCCACGCCCGAGACCACTCCCTGGTTGAAACGGTTCATCGTCATCTGCAGCGCCTTCTCGTACGCGGCGACGCTCGAATCGAGCAGCTGCTTCTGCGTGTCGATTCCGCGCAGCTCGAAGTAATCGAGCGCCAGCTCTGCATGCATGGTCAGCCGCACGGTCTCCAGATCCGCCGCGGAGGCCTGTGCGCCGGCGACGCTCGACTCGACGTTGCGCCGGACGCGTCCCCAGACGTCCACTTCGTAGGAGAGATCCACGGGAAGCGCGTACACGGTCGTCGGCGCGGCCGGGGTGGGAGAAGAAGCGTTCGTCGTCGAACGGCCCGCCGAGCCCTTCGACCGCGTCACCGACGCGCTCGCGGTCACGGTCGGGAAGAAATCCGCGCGAGCGCCTCGGACGGCGGCGCGGGCGCCTCGAAACTGCGCCTCGGCCTGCGCGATGTTCTGGTTGGAGATGTCGACCTGCTCTTCGAGCGCGTTCAACTCGGGATCCTCGAAGAGCTCCCACCATTTCCCGCGGCTGGCGTCATCTCGCGGCTCCGCGGTCTTCCACTGGGCCTCGGCCACGGCGTCGGCGGTCGGCTGCTCCTCCTTGTACGCCGCCGGCACCGGCGCGGAGGGCTTCTTGTAGTCGGGCCCGACCGCGCAGGCCGCGGCGAGGAGGGTAGCCGCAACCGTGACGACGCGGGCCCTCATGCTTTCTCCGCCGCCGGCAGGGGGCGGCGCCGGTGGGCGCGGCGGAACGCTTCCCAGCGCAGCCGGAACCGGTCGAGATAGAGGTAGACCACGGGCGTCGTGTAAAGGGTGAGCATCTGGGAAAAGATCAGGCCGCCGACGATCGAGATCCCCAGAGGACGCCGCAGCTCCGCACCGGTTCCGACCCCGATGGCGAGCGGAAGCCCGCCGAGCATAGCCGCCATCGTCGTCATTGAGATCGGACGAAAGCGCAGGAGGCATGCCTGGAAGATCGCGTCCTCGGGGCTCTTCCCCTCCTTGCGTTCCGCCTCGAGCGCGAAGTCGATCATGAGGATCGCGTTCTTCTTCACGATGCCGATCAGGAGAATGATCCCGATCAACGCGATGACGGAAAGATCGTTCCCGGTCAGGAGCAATGCGAGGAGCGCGCCCACCCCGGCGGAGGGGATCGTCGAGAGGATCGTCAGGGGATGGATGACGCTCTCGTACAGGACGCCGAGCACGATGTAGACCGTCAAGAGCGCCGCGGCGATCAGGATCGGCTGATTGGCGAGCGACGCCTGGAAGGCCTGCGCCGTGCCCTGGAAGCTTCCGCGGATGGAGGCCGGCAGGCGGATCTCCGCCTCGGCGCGGTCGATCGCGTCCACCGCGGTTCCCAGCGCGACCCCCGCCGGCAGGTTGAAGGAGATCGTCACGGAAGGAAACTGCCCGTGGTGGTTGACGGCGAGGGGAGCCGTCGAGCGCTCGTAGTGCGCGAAGGCGTCGAGTGGAACGAGATCGCCCGCCTTCCCGCGGACGTAGACGAACTTGAGGCCTTCCGGGTTCTGCCAGAACTTCGATTCGACCTGCATGACGACGTGGTACTGGTTCAGCGGCGTGTACATCGTCGAGACCTGGCGCTGGCCGAAGGCGTCGTAGAGCGTGTCGTCGATCATCTGGGGCGTGATGCCCAGGCGCGAAGCCGTCGCTCGGTCGATGACGAGCGACACCTGCAGCCCCTTGTTCTGCTGATCGCTGTTCACGTCGGTCAGCTCGGGCAGCCGGCGCAGCCTCTGGAGGACCCGCGGCGCCCACGCGAGCAGCTCGTCGGAGTTGTCGCCCCGGAGCGTGTACTGGTACTGCGCGGCGGAGGATCTTCCTCCCACGCGCACGTCCTGGACCGGCTGGAGGACCAGGGTGGCGCCCGGCACGTGCGCGAGCTTGCCGCGCAGCCGCGCGATGATCTGATCGGCGGTGGCCTTGTCCTTGCGATCCCAGCGGGACTTCAAGGAGATGAACATCCGGCCGGCGTTGACGGTCCCGCCGCCCAGGAATCCGTTGGCGCTCTCGACGTCGGGATCCAACATGACCGTATCCACGAATTGGGCCAGCTTGTTCTGCATGGCCTGGAAGGAGGTGTCCTGGTCGGCCTGGATTGTGCCCGTCAACCTCCCCGAGTCCTGCTGGGGAAAGAAGCCCTTCGGCACCTTGGCGTACAGAAAGATCGTGGCGGCCATGGTCGCGAGGGTGACCAGGATCGTGAACCGCTGGTGCTTCAGGACCCATCCGAGCGACCTCTCGTAGACGTGCAGGATCGCGTCGAAGCCCTTCTCGCTCGCCTGATAAAGACGGTTGTGCGAGGTCTTGCTCTTTGGGCGCAGGAGTCTGGCGCACATCATCGGCGTCGCCGTCAGAGAGATGACGAGCGAGACGCCGATGGCGATGGACAGCGTGACGGCGAATTCTCGGAAGAGCCGTCCGACGATGCCTCCCATGAGGAGGATCGGCAGGAACACCGCGACGAGCGAAAAGGAAATCGACATGACCGTGAAGCCGATCTCCTGCGCGCCCTTCAACGCCGCCTCGAGCGGCTTCATGCCTGCCTCCATGTGCCGCGTGATGTTCTCGATGACGACGATCGCGTCGTCCACGACGAAACCGGTCGCGATAGTCAGCGCCATGAGGGACAGGTTGTCGATCGAATAGTCGAGCAGGTACATGGCGCCGAAGGTTCCGATGAGCGAGACCGGAACGGCGACGCTCGGAATGAAGGTCGAACGGATGTTGCGGAGGAAGACGAAGACCACCAGGATGACGAGCACGATCGAGACCCCCATCGTGATCTGGACATCCCGGACCGACGTGCGGATCGTGCGGGTGGCATCGATCGCGACCGACAGCGTGATCGTCGGCGGAATAGACGCCTGAAGCTGCGGCAGCAGGGCCCGGACGCGGTCCACGGTCTGGATGATGTTGGCCCCCGGCTGGCGAAACACGATGATCAGGACCGCCGGCTTACCGTTGGAGAGTCCTCCGGTCCGGATGTCCTCGACCGAGTCGGTCACGGTGGCGATGTCGGAGAGCCGCACCGCCGCGCCGTTGCGGTAATGGATGATCAGAGGCCGATACTCCGAGGCCTTCAAGAGCTGGTCGGTCGTCGAGAGCGAGTAGGCGCGGTCGCCGTTCGCGAGCTCCCCCTTCGGCCGGTTGGCATTGGCGGTCGACAGCGCCGCCCGGACGTCTTCGAGGCCCAGGCCGTTGTTGTAGAGCGCCGTGGGATTGACGTCCACGCGCACGGCGGGCAGGGCTCCGCCTCCGACGAAGACCTGCCCCACCCCCTCGGCCTGTGCCAGCTTCTGCTGAAGGATGGAGGAACCGATGTCGTACATCCGGGCGCGTTCGATGATGTCCGAGGTCAACGAGAGGATCATGATGGGCGCGTCCGCGGGGTTGACCTTGCGGTACCGCGGGTTGTTTGGCAGGTTGGCCGGGAGCTGGCCGCGAGCCGCGTTGATCGCCGCCTGGACGTCGCGCGCCGCCGCGTCGATGTTGCGGTTCAAGTCGAACTGGATCGTGATGTTCGTCGAGCCCAGCGACGAGGTGGAGGTCATCTCGGTGATCCCGGCGATGCGGCCGAACTGGCGTTCGAGCGGCGTCGCCACGGCGGAAGCCATGGTGTCCGGGCTCGCCCCGGGCAGTCCGGCCGAGACACTGATCGTGGGGAACTCCACCTGCGGCAGGGGCGAGACCGGAAGGAACTTGTAGCCGATGGCGCCCGCAAGCGCGATGGCGACGACCAGGAGCGTCGTCGCGACCGGGCGATGAATGAAGGGGGCCGAAATGCTCATCGTGTTCTTGCCGGGGCCGGAGCAAGGTCGGCGGCGGGCTCTTTCCGGCGTCCTTTCGCGAGGCGGCTGGCGAGGCGGTCGAACGCGAGGTAGATCACGGGCGTCGTGTAGAGCGTCAGGAGCTGCGAGAAGATGAGTCCTCCGACGATCGCGATGCCGAGCGGCCGGCGCAGCTCGGCTCCGATGCCCGAGCCCAGGGCGAGGGGCACGCCGGCGAGCAACGCCGCCATCGTCGTCATCAGGATCGGGCGCAAGCGCAGGAGGCAGGCCTGGTAGATCGCGTCGGTCGGCTTCTTCTTCTCCTTGCGCTCGGCGTCGAGAGCGAAGTCGATCATCATGATCGCGTTCTTCTCGACGATGCCGATGAGCAGAATGATGCCGATCAAGGCGATGACGGAGAAGTCCGTCCGGCAGATCATCAGGGAGAGGAGAGCCCCCACGGCGGCGGAGGGGAGTGTAGACAGGATCGTGACCGGATGGATGTAGCTCTCGTACAGAACGCCGAGCAGGATGTAGACCGTGATGACGGCCGCCAGGATCAGGAACACCTCGTTGGACAGAGAGGCGCGGAAGGCCTGGGCGGTTCCCTGGAAGCTCCCCTGGATGCTCGCCGGCATTCCCAGCTCCTTCTTGGCCCGCTCGATCGCGCGGACTGCCTGCCCGAGCGACGTACCCGGCGCGAGGTTGAAGGAGACGGTGACGACCGGGAACTGTCCCTGGTGGTTCACCGACAGCGGAGCGTTGGACGTCCGGACCTCCGTGAACGCGCCAAGCGGCACCGAGCCGCCTCCGGAGGAACGCAGGTAGACGCTCTTCAGGTCTTCCGGATCGTCCTGGAAGCCCGGCTGCGATTCCAGAACGACGCGGTACTGGTTCAACTGCGTGAACATGGTCGAGATCTGCCGCTGGCCGAAGGCGTCGTAGAGAGAGTTGTCGAGGTCGAGCGGCGTGATCCCCAGCCGCGAGGCGGTCGTCCGGTCCAGGATCAATCGGGCCTCAAGCCCTCCGTTCTGCTGGTCGCTCGCGAGGTCGCGAAGCTCCGGCAACGATTGGAGTTTGGCGAGGAAGCGGGGGACCCAGATCGAGAGCTCCCGCGAATCGGGATCTTCGAGGCTGTACTGAAACTGCGTCCGGCTCACCCGGTCCTCGACTGTCAGGTCCTGCACCGGCTGGAGATAGAGGGTGATCCCCTCGACCTTCGCGAGCTCGGGCTGCAGCCGGCGGATGATGTCCGTCGCGCTCGCCTTGCGCTCGGAGAGGGGCTTCAGGTTGATCTGGATGCGGCCGCTGTTCATCGTCGTGTTCGTGCCGTCGATCCCGATGAACGACGACAGGCTCGCGACGCCCGGGTCCTTCAGGATGACGTGGGCGAGAGAGAGCTGCCGCTCCTTCATAGCGGTGAAGGAGACGGTTTGCGACGCCTCGGAGATGCCGAGAATCACGCCCGTGTCCTGCACGGGGAAGAATCCCTTGGGGATGACGAGGAAGAGCAGCACAGTCGTCACCAGTGTCGCGACGGCGATGACGAGGGTTGCCGTCTGGTGTCGCAGCACCACGGTCAACGTCCTTCCGTAGAAGTCGATGACCTTCTGGAAGGCGCGCTCGGAGGCCCGGTAGAAGCGGGTCTGCTCGGAGGGCTCCTTGTGGCGAAGCAGCTTGGCGCACATCATCGGCGTCAAGGTCAGCGAGACGAAGGCGGAAATCAGGATCGTCACGGACAGAGTCACGGCGAACTCGCGGAAGAGGCGGCCGACCACGTCCCCCATGAAGAGGAGCGGGATCAGGACCGCGATGAGCGAGACCGTCAGCGACATGATGGTGAAGCCGATCTGTTCGGAGCCCTTGAGCGCCGCCTCGAGCGGCTCGACCCCTTCTTCGATGTACCGCGAGATGTTCTCGATCATCACGATCGCGTCGTCCACGACGAAGCCGGTCGAGATCGTCAGCGCCATCAGCGTCAGGTTATTCAGGCTGTAGCCCAGGAGATACATGGCGCCGAATGTCCCGACGAGCGAGAGCGGCACGGCGACGCTCGGGATGACGGTGGCCGCCAGAGTGCGCAGGAAGAGGAAGATCACCATGACGACGAGTGCGATCACGAGCATCAGCTCGAACTCCACGTCGTGGACCGAGGCCCGGATCGTGGTCGTGCGGTCGGTCAGGATGGTCACGGAGACGGCGGCCGGCAGAGAGGCCCGCAGCTGGGGCAGGAGCTGTTTGACGCGGTCCACGACGGCGATGATGTTCGCGCCCGGCTGCCGCTGGATGTTCAGGATGACCGCCGGGACGTCGTTCATCCACGCCGCCTGCTTCACGTTCTCGGTGTCGTCGATCACGTTAGCGATGTCGGAGAGATGGACGGGCGCGCCGTTCTTGTAGGCGACGACGAGGGGCTTGTATTGATCGCTCGTCAGGAGCTGGTCGTTTGCCCCGATCGAGTAAGACTGCAGGGCCCCGTCGAAGGTGCCCTTGGCCTGGTTGACGTTGGACTGCGCCACGGCCGTCCGGACGTCCTCCATCGTCAGGCCGTAGGAGGAGAGCGCGGTCGGGTTGACCTGAATCCGGACGGCCGGTTTCTGTCCGCCGGAAATGGAGACCAGCCCCACGCCGGGCAGCTGCGAGATCTTCTGGGCGAAACGGGTATCGGCGAAGTCTTCGACCTTCGAGAGGGGGAGAGTCTTCGAGGTGAGCGCGAGCGTGATGATCGGGGCGTCGGCCGGGTTGATCTTGTTGTAGATGGGTGGGTTCGGCAGGTCGCGCGGCAGAAAGGTGCCCGCGGCGTTGATGGCGGCCTGGACCTCCTGCTCGGCCACGTCGATGTTCAGGTCCAGGTCGAACTGGAGCGTGATGACCGAGCTGCCGCCCGAGCTGTTGGAGGTCATCTGCTTGAGGCCGGGGAGCTGTCCGAACTGCCGCTCCAGCGGGGCCGTGACGGCGGACGCCATGACGTCCGGACTCGCGCCCGGGTAGAACGTCACGATCTGGATCGTCGGGTAATCCACCTGTGGCAGGGCCGAAACGGGAAGTTGCTTGAAACCGATCGCTCCCGCGATCAGGAGGCCCGCCATCACCAACGATGTCGCGATCGGCCTCAGGATGAAGGGGCGGGAAGGGCTCACGGGCCCACTTTCTTGCGCTGGCGCGCCACTCCCTTCCCGCTCTCCGGCTGCTCGCGGCCCGGCTGCTCGGGGGAAGCCGCGCCGCCCGTCGCGAGCGCGACCTTTATTCCGGGCTGCAGCTTGTCCACGCCGTCCGTCACGACGGTCTCGCCGGGGGCGATCCCCTTTCGGATCGTGGTGTCGTCTCCCTGGGTCAGCTCGACTTCGACGTTGCGCATGTCTACGGTCGAGTCGGGCTTGACCACGTAGACGAAGGTGGACTGTGGGCTTCGCTGGAGCGCGGCCGTCGGGACGATCACCGCTCCGCGCAGGGTGTCCACGAGCAGGCGCGCGTTGACGAACTGGTTCGCGAAGAGCGCCAGGTTCTCGTTGGGGAAGATGGCCTTGATCTTGACGGTCCCCGTGGTCTGGTCGATTTGATTGTCCAGCGCCAGGACCGAGCCCGTCGCGAGCTTGTTCTTGTAGTCGCGGTCATAGGCGTCCACGGGAAGCTGCTTGCCGGCTTTCGTCTGCTGCAGCACCTGCGGGAGGTGGTCGGCGGGGATGGTGAAGACGACCGTGATCGGCTGGATCTGCGTGAGGACGACGAGCCCGTTGGGGTCGTTGGCGTGCACGATGTTGCCGGTGTCCACCAGCCGGAGCCCGATTGTTCCGGAGATCGGCGCGGTGATGCGGCTGTACGTCAGGTTCAGCTTCGCGCTTTCGACCTGAGCCTGATCGCTCTTGAGCGAGGCCTCGAGCTGGTTAACCGTCGCGGCCTGCGTGTCGAGCTGTTGCCGCGAGATGGAGTCCTCCTGGACCAGCACCACGTATCGCGCTAGGTCCACTCTCGCGTTTTTCAGCGCGGCCTCGTCTTTGGCCTTCTGCCCCTCGGCCTGCATGAGCTGAACCTGGAAAGGGCGTGGATCGATCTCGGCCAGCAGGTCGCCCTGGCGCACGAGCTGCCCCTCGCGGAAAGCGACGCGGATTAACTGGCCGTCCACGCGGCTCCGGACGGTGACCGTGTTCAGGGCCGTCACGGTGCCGAGACCTGTCAGGTACACGGCGAGGTCTCCCTTCCTGGCGGCCGCTGCGACGACCGGTACCGTCCGCTGAGCCGCCTTCGTTTTGGCCGCCTGGGCCTCGCTCTGCTTCTTCTGGCCCGCCCGCGTGAAGAGGAGAGCGGCAAGCAGGACGGCCACTCCGATGCCGGCCACCCAGGGCCACCGCCGGCGCCGCGGCTTTTCCTCGACGGAAGCGCGCGGGGGTTTGGGAGCCTCGTCGCTCGGCTGCGGGAGAGTCTCATCTCGAGGCACGAGCGCTTCGTCCCTGGCGACCGGAGCGTCGGATTTCATCTTCAAGACAGTTCTCTCCTGCGGCCCCGCGCGGCCTTCTCTAACTACGGACAACCCCGCGCCGAGATTACCCGCTCTTTCGATTCGCGCAACGTCTTGTCCTCATGAGGCTTCGAGCCGTCTTCTAGACGGCCAGGGCATACGGACTCTCCGCAATTCGCGTGCCGGAAAGTTTATCCCCAGCGCGCGGTCGAATTGGGATCCTCGCTGGCTACCCTAATCCGCCACGCCTATTTCGCCATGAACGAAGTTGACGCTCTTCCGCCGAGATCTCCCTCACGACATTCCCGAGCAGGACTCCGAGGATGCCTTTCATTGAGTCTCCCCCTTCGGTCCAGTCTAAAACCCCCTGCTATGGGCGTCTCTACAACTGCGTAGTGTACTGAGTGCGGCTTCTGCCTCATTTCGCTCCTACGCCTTCTCTCTATCCTCCTCCTGCTCCTCTCGCTGTGCCGACCGGAGGCGCCGCATACGCACTCATGACGTCGCTTCTCGTAACTGCTGTATTCGCACTACGGTGTAAGTCCTGGCTGCCCGGCACCGCTTACGTTTCAGTATTAGGCGTTCCGAATCTGGTCTGCTTACTGTAGCTGAGTGACACTTTATCGCGCAGTCACAATCACCAGTCTGAAGGAGTTTGGGAGAGCCGAGATTTGAGAACGACGCGCTCGTGAGAAGGTTCGGTTACAGCACGAACGCAAACTACTTTGGTACTAAACTATCACCGACCGAAAATGAAGGAGGACTCATGGCAAGGCGTCGCACGTCATCTCTGGCCATATCTGCGGATCACGCCCGACAGGCTCTCGCGGTTCTCGTCCAAGAAGGCAAGCTCACTGCGAGAGAGGTGTGGAAGGCTCTCCAGCGGCGGGACCGCCTGATCCGAGCGTTGCGAGACAGTCTCGCCGCCCTCGGCGAAGATGCGGGGAGAGTGGGGAAGCGGCTTTTGAAGGCGGGGACGCTTTCCATCAAGGCGCGGAGAGGCGGGGCCGCCAGGCCCAAGGTGGCGAGGAGGAAGCCGAGGATTTCGGCGGCGACTCGGAAGAAGTTCCAAACTCAGGGCCGATACATGGCCGCCCTCCGGAATCTCTCCAAGGGATCACGGGCCAAGATCAAGGCGATACGGAAGAAGTCGGGGGTCGAGGCGGCGATTGCGGCGGCCAAGGAGATGGCGAAGTAGACCCGACTGTCGGCCGCAGGCGTTCGCTTCGCGAACGGCGGCCGAGACAGTCTAGACCGAAGCCAGGCACCCTCCACGCACGCGCATACGACGAAGCGCGTCTTGCAGCCTCCGGCGGACAATCGCCCGGGCTAGCCCCTGACGGCCCGCCTCCGTCCTCTTTTTCCAAACGGTCCGCTGCCGGGTCGCGTCTAACTGGTCGAAGAGGTTGAAAAGAGGTGCAAATTGGGCCGCCACTGGAGGATCGTTCGCGTATTTCCTTTTTTGAGAAGGGGGGGAATCTGCCGGACTCGGATCGCCCGGGCGGACCGCAGGATGACGAGGCGAAACTCCTCGAAGAATGCCGGGCCGGGAACGTCTCGGCCTTTGAGCACCTCTACGAGATGCACGGGGCGCGCATGAAGAGCATCGCGGCGAACCTGCTCGGCAACCTTGCCGACGCGGAGGACGCGGTGCAGGACTGCTTTCTGAAGGTCTACCGTGGGGCGGCCTCCTTCCGCGGAGCCTCGCGCCTCTCCACTTGGATCTACCGGGTGCTCGTCAATTCCTGTTACGACATGTTGCGCAAGCGCCGGCGGTACCCCCTCGAAGCGCGATCGGAAGGCGAAACGTTGGTCTCCATTCGCGAGCCTGTGACCCCCGCCTCGGATCATCCGCTACGTCTCTCCCTGGAAGCGTGTGTGAAAGACCTGGAACCCCGGCGCCGGGCGGCATTCCTGCTCTTCGAGGTCGAGGGCTTCACTCACCGGGAGGTCGGGGACATCCTGGGCGTTCCCGAGGGGACGTCCAAAACTCTTCTCTTCGAGGCCCGGCGCGAACTGCAACGCCTTCTCGCCCGGCGCGGAGTCGTCGCGGCGGCCCGGTCATGAGCGCGGTCCCTCCCTTCCGCTGCCGGCGTTTCGAGGAGGCCCTCTCGCGAGGTGAGGAGGCCGTAGCGGCGCTGGAGGCCCACGCCGCGAAGTGCGCGGACTGCCGCGACGCGCTGCGTCTCTGGAGGCAGATCCCGGAAGCGGCTCCTTCCATGAAGAAGAACTGGGAGAGTCCGCACCTCTTCCCGGCGATCGCTCGGGCCCTCGCGGCGGAGAAGGGGAGCTCCCGGGAGGCTCCGTCTGCGCCGCGCTGGCGTTTCGTCTGGGTCCCAGTGGCTGCGGCCGCGTCGCTCTTCGTCCTCTCGATGATCGGGCTCTCCGTCTTCAAGCCCGGGGAGTCCGCGCGCAATCCTCTGATCCGTCCCTCCTTCGGCAAGGAGCCTCTCATGGGAGACGAGACGCTGAAGGAGGTCGAGACAGCGGAGGCCAATTACTTGAGCTCGATCGCGAAGCTCTCGCGGGTCGCAGAAACGCGCATGGCCAACCCCGACTGGCCGGTCATGGCCAGCTATCGGGAGAAGCTGCAATTACTCGACAGCGCCATCGGAGACCTGCGCGCTCAGCTGGAAGGAAACCGTTTCAACACGCACCTGCGCAAGGAGCTCATGGCCGTGTACCAGGAGAAGAAGCGCACGCTCGAAGAAGTCGTCAAAGAGGTCAAATCATGATGCTGTCCTGCCGCCGTTTTTCCCGTCTCGCGTCGCGGGCCGTGCTCGCTGCCGCGCTCGCTGCCCGGGTCTCGTCCGCCGCCGCCGACAGCGGCCGCGAGGAGGTGACCCGCAGCTTTCAGAAGTCCCTGCCGCTCAAGGCCGGTCAGAAGCTCTCCGTCGAGCACACCAACGGAGCCGTCCGCGTGCGGGCACGGGCCGAGTCACAGGTCTCCATCGACGCGCGGATCCGCGTCTCTGCTCGGGACCGCGCCGAAGCCGAAAAGTTCTCGAGCGCGATCGAGATCGAGGTCGAGTCCTCTTCCGGCGGGGTCTCCGTTCGCACGCGCTACCCCCAGGAGCGCGCCGGCTTCTTCCGCAACATCTCCTACTCCGTGGACTACGAGATCACGATGCCCGAGGCGGCAGCGCTCGCCGTGCGCAACCGCTTCGGTGACGTCGAAGTCGAGGGCTTGAAGGCTTCCGGCGACATCGTCAACAGCAACGGCAAGGTTTCCTTCCGCGCAGGGCGGGGCAAGCAGCGGCTGGAGAACTCCTTCGGCTCGGTCGAGATCGTGGACAACACCGGCGACGCCACGATCGTCAACTCCAACGGCCCGGTCACGGCGACGAACGTGGACGGCGACCTGGAGGTTCGCGGGCGATTCGGCCGCGTCACCGTCAACAAGGTGGGGAAGCGCTGCCAGGTGACCAACGGCAACGGAGACGTTACGGTCTCCGACGTCAAAGGCGAGGCCACGATCGCCAACTCCTTCGGCCGGCTCGAGGTCCGCAACGTCGGCGGGAGCCTCGAGGCGCGGGACACGAATGGGACGCTGACCGTCGAGGGCGTGGCCGGGCGGGCGGCCTTGACGGCGAGCTTCGGCGCGGTCACTTTCGCCGACATGCGCAGCGGGGTCAACGTCACCGCGACGACCGGTCACGTCAACGGACGGAAGGTGACCGGCAATGCCGGCGTGCGTAACACGTTCGGCGCCGTGGAGCTGACCGACGTCTCCGGCTCCGTGGATGTTGAGAACCGCAACGGCAGGATCATGGTCAAGGACGTCCGCGGCCCGGCCAAGCTCGTCAACCAGTTCGGCGAGATCGACGCTTCCGGCATCGGCGGCGACGCGACCGTGTCCAACAGCAACTCGAGGATCACACTCGCCGACGTCTCCGGCTCTGCCGACGTCAACGGCTCCTTCGGGGAGATCCGCGTCACGCACGTGAAGAAGGGAGTGAAGATCGTCTCGGGCAACGGGCGCGTCACGCTGACCGACGCCGGCGGGCCCTCTTCCATCAGGACGAGCTTCGGCGCGGTCGAGGCCGCCCGCATCGCGGGGGACCTGACGGCCGAGAACTCTAACTCCTCGGTGCGGGCCACTGACGTCAAGGGCGGCGCCTCCGTGCGCACCTCCTTCGGCGCGGTCGTCCTCGAGGGCATCGGCGGACGCATCGAGGTGGACGACCAGAACGGCGCGGTGGACGTCAAGGCCCACCCGCCCGGTGGCTGCCAGGACGTGACCGCAAAGACGTCCTTCGCCCCCGTTCGTGTCGCGATCCCCGAAGGCGCGGGCTATACCGTGACCGCCCGGACCTCTTTCGGGAAGGTCCGGAGCGAACTGCCGATCACCTCGACGGGCGCGCTCTCGGACGAAGGTATCACCGGCAAGATCAACGACGGCCGTTGCCGCATGTCCCTGACCAACAGCAACGGCAACATCGAGATCGTCAAAGCAAAGTAGGCACACCTGCTCTGGTACGCGCTTCGCATCTGTCGGGCCGGAGGGTGTGCATGAAGCTGGCAACCCGAATCGGCCATCTTTCGCTGGCATTTCTCCTGGCTGTTCGGCTCGCAGGCGCGGCCCAGACTCAGGCAATCACGATTCCCTTTCCGCGGAGCGGCTCGGCCCCGGTGGGACTGACCAACGGGCCGATGCTCATCCGATCCGTCGCGCTGAAGGGCCGCCCATCGGCCCGCGATCTCCGGTCGGCCCGGCGCGACCGGGACGACAAGACACTGATGCGCTGGGTCTTCCAGGTCGTCAACGCGGGCCGCAGGGACTGGCATGCCCGAATCCGTGTCCGCGTCTACTCGGCCGACGAGCGTCTGCTCGCCTCCAATGACCGCGAAGGGGAAGTGGACGCCCGCGACTGGCATGACCGGATCACCGTCTGGACGCGGATCCGCACACTCGCCTATCCCCGCGCGGACCACGTCCGCGTCGAAGCGGTCTTCTACCCCGATTGACCCGGGCCGGTCAGGAGAACGTGAGGCGCCCTGAGCCCATCAGCCCGCGTAATACAGCAATTCAGCGTTGACCCCATTTCTTCCCGGCTCATCCCGGCTCAACGTTTCACCTGGCATGTCGTGCATAGTGCCGAGTGTGTTCTCGAACGACTGACTACGGCGTGACCTTGCCAACGACGGTCCTCATGACGTTTTTCCCGCCTGCGATGTCCGCCGCGTCCGCATATTCCGAAATGATCCACGCCACGCCTTGATCGGCCGGGTCTATGTCCGCCGTTTGATAGTCGAGCAACGAACAGTAGTTCTTGGGCGACGCCCTCGCATACTCCCCGGACTGAAGCACCTGCGTAGCTCCAAGGCCACGTTCGTCTCCATAGAGCACTCTGTAGCGCGCTTCGGCCCGTAGCGCGGTGTAATCGAGACTCCCGTACACGATGACCGCGTGGCCATCCTTCGTGACGCTAAGTGCAGAGCATTCGCTCGTGGCGTCAGTAGAGCCGACGAGCTGGTAGAACGCTGGGCTCTGGGCCGTTGGCGTTCCGGAAAGGCTCTCCAGGGTAATGCGGGCTACGCGGACGCTGCGTTCGAGGATGCCCCCTTTGTTGGTGCCATCCTTGTTCCACGAGACGTAGACCCTGCCGTCGCGAAAAGCCCCGATGTAGTTCGAGTTTCCTACCTCAATGGGGTTGCTAGGGTGCGCCGGCATATCTGCGTGCGTCTTGTCTATCTTCGGGAAGCTCTTCCAGCCATCAGCGGTGGGCTGTACGAAGGAGTAGATGTCGAACCCGGCATTCTTCGCCTGAGCCAGGAAGGTTCGGTTGCTCGTCTCGCCGTAATGAGCCAAGACTCTGGGCGCCGCGTAGTTCTTGTCCTTGAGTCCATCGCCGTAGAGGTCTGCGGGATAGATCTTGTGGCTGCGGGGATACGGCGAGCCAGTGATCAGGTCATCCATTGAGAACGTAAACAGTAACGGTTTGACTCCGACATGGGGTATCCAGGCGCTGCCTTCAGAAACGTCGTAGCCAGCCATGAAGACGCCGGGACTTGTCGAGACGCGCGGAAAGTCATACGTGCAGCTGCTCTCGGTGCTCATCCACTGATGGAAGCCCAACCTCGGATCCTCGTCTTTAGACACGGCGAACGCCCAGTACCGACGAAAGAGCGGGTTGGCTTTGCAGTCGGTAGCGTACTGAGGCGTGCCCTTTGTGCATCCCGAGGACCCGCTGTCGAAATTCGTCAGGCTGTAGACGCACTTGGGCGGACGCGCAAACGCCGCGACGACGAAGCGCTTATGGCTTGCGTCGTAGTGGACACGCGTGTCGGTGAAGTCACGTAGGCAAGGCGGCGCAAAAACGGCCGCGTCGGGATCGCAGAGGTATTCCGCGCCCGGAATAAACCGATGCAGTGCCCCCTTGGGGGGAAAACCGAGGTGCCGCTGGATATTGTGTTCATTGCGCGACCCGTCTGGTAGAGCGGCTGTGGTGAAGGTCGAGAAGAAATCGTCCAGGTTCACCACGGGCCCGAGCCGATTGCCGGTCTTGTCGAAGAAGGCGAGCGAGCCTTCCTGAGAGATCATGAGAAAGTTGTGGCCGACGGCGATATGTGGGTCGATGCCCTCAATCTTTGGCTCAAATCGGATGTCAGATGGCGACCAGATGGGCGTTGGAGTCGTATCTGCAGGGGTCCACTCGCCCTTCAGCAGCGATACTGCGTGCTCCCGATGGGCAATCACCTTGAGCGCGTTGGACTCAGTTCTCACTGCGGCTGCGATCCAGTCGCTGCCAAGGGAGGCGATCGACAGCCGGTCGATGCTCTTGTCGCGCAGGGTGCCCAGACGGACCAGCCCGTCGACTGCGTCCCAGCTAATCAGGGCCAGTCGGCCACTGGCATCGCGGACCGCAGTAACCAGGCGGGTCGCGTTGAGGCTGGCTATTCCGACGTTCATCTCGCCGATCTCGCCCGCACTGGCGTTGGAGTGAAGAACTGGCTTACCGGCCGGATCGAAATCCCAGCTGCGCACGTCAAGTCTGTTGTTCGCAGTGCGACCTGCGGTCGCGATGCGCCGGTGGCTCAATGAGGTTGCTGCTACGTCCTCGAGGACAGGCCCCTCGACATCGCCGAGGGGTTTAAACGTACCTGAGTCGTCGACCGACCAGGAGGTGATCTTGAGCTTTCCGTCGGATCCCGTGACTACACTTGCCAGACGGCCGGTGTCGGGAGGAAACGCATCGTAGGTGGCAAGCGCGATCTGTACGGCGTCTTCACCGACGGCGCCGTTGAGGGGCTCGAGCGATCCGTCTCCGCCCACTCGCCACGAGATGAGCTTGAGCTTGTCCTGTGCATTGCGGAAGGCGGTGATGACCAGGTTGTTCTTGAAGGTCGCAACGGCGAACTCGCCTTCGACCATTTCCGTTTTCCGGCTTGCCCGTCGAAGGATCTCTCCGTCCTGGGTCGCAGTCCAGAGCGTGAGCTTGAGCCGTTTAGTACTCAAGCGCACGACCGTCACGAATCGATCCCGGCCCAGCGGAGCATCGGGGTGGTGCTGCAAAGACGCTATCGCCGTGACGCGCTGCGGGATGATCTCACCTTCCTGCCCGGATAGACGCTTCACTGAGCCGTCGAGCTGAAGCTCCCAGAGGATGACCTTCAGACGACCCTTCCCGTCACGGACTGCGGTTACGAGTCGGCGCCCTCCGAGGCCCGTCGTAGCGACTGCGTCGATGAAGCCGCCCTGAATGGAATCGGTTTGCTCAAGATTGCTCCAACCTGATGGCGGTGAGGGAGGTGGCGGTCCCGGTGGCGCGCCTGCGGCCGCGCTCGGGACCTCAATCGGCGCCAGGGCAGCCACGGTTACGAATGCCCCGAGGACGACCGAGAGGCGACGGCGCGTCGCGTCTGCCCCGCATTGCAACTTCCCTTTTTGTCGCATTTGTCACCAGCGTGAGCAGGATTTCCGGGCAAGCTAGCAGAACTCAGAATATCACGGCAATAGGTTGTACTCATTCAGTCGATGCCGTACACCCGTTATTTCAGGCATGGGGGGAGGGCCGGGGAGGGGTTGAGCGGCGAGGGATTGGGAAGGGGTCAGGTGGCCGAGGGCTTGGTGAGGTCTGAGCTGGTTGTAGGTAGCTTCCCATTTTTGGAGTGCGCGGTTGAGAGGGATCAGCTGGAAGGTCCCCCGGTAGAGCTCGTAGAACTCCTCGGTGTGAGTGCGCTGAACCCGCTCGACGGAGCCGTTGAGTTTAGGGCTTCGCGGGGGGAGCACGAAGAGTCGGATGTTTCGTTCTTGACAGGCTCTTTCGAAAGCGGCAGCGAACTCGCTACCGCCGTCGACCTGGCGTGCCCGGACGGGGAAGGGCATTGTTTTTCGATCTGATCGAGAAAGGCGGCGGCGGCCGTGGAGGTGGCGCGGCGATGGGCCTCAAGGACGTCCCAACGGGAGACAACATCGCGCGCGGTGAAGTGCTTGAGCACGATGCCCGGCAGGGGCCTGACATCCAACGTGTCCAGCTCGACCAGATCACCGGGCATGCGGGCCTGATATTGCTTGGGTTTCCTGATGGCGTAGGGGCGTAGCCACCGGCGTTTCTTTGCCGAGATCGCTTGCCGGGGCGGCTCTAGCAAAACCCCCGCGGGTGTGCGACGAACTCGCGCCAAGAGAGGTCCGGCCCCGGGCCTCGGGGACTTTGGTGGCTGGGACCCTGGAGCAGGCGGCGAAGGCGGACGCGGATCCGCACGCTCGACTATCCCCGCGCGGACCCACGTCCGCGTCGAGGCGGTCTTCTATCCCGATTGACCCCGAGGCCGGTTACTTCCTGCTGCCGCGGCGACCGCGGGCTCGCTTGACGAAGATGAAGATGCCGGCGAGGACGACGGCGACGGCCAGGAACAGGAAGATTCCCGCGCGCTCGGTCCAGCGTACGATTTTTTCGAGTTCCTGTCCGCCGAAGTAACCGAGCAGGGCGGAACCGGTTCCCCAGAGAACTCCTCCCGCGACGTTCCATGGGAGAAATCGCCGGTAGGGCATCCTGGCCACTCCGGCCGCCGCCGGAATGAACGAGCGCAGGAACGCTACGAAGCGTCCGAAGAAGACGGCCGGTGCGCCCTTCGTCTTGATCCAGTTCTGCGCCCTGGCCCAGCGCTTCTTGATCTTCCTGTGGGATACGTTCTCTCCGTAGCGGCGCCCGATGTAGTAGCCGATCGAATCGCCCAGGATCGGTCCCGCCACACTGGCCGCGATGACGCCCGCCAGAGGCACGTGAGCACGCGAAGCGAGAACGCCTCCCAGGATCACGGCCAGCTCCCCGGGAATCACGAACCCGACGAAGAGCGCCGTCTCCGCCGCGGCGAGAAAAAAGACTGCGCCCACCGCCCACGGGCCCGGGATCGAGAAGAAAAGTGAGATGAATCGGTCGAGCACGGATTTTCGTAAGTCGAGCCGGTTCGCGCACCGCTACCAGCGGCGGCAGCCGAGCAGGGCGGCGATGCCGCCGTTCAAGATTCCGTTGAGGGCCTCGTGATGCGGCTCCGGCCGCCACCCGGCCATGGCCTCCTCGCCGGAGTCGGCGACGAAGCTCTTGACGCGCAAGCCTCTTTCGTTGGCCGGTCCGCAGCCAAAACAGCGGTTGGCAGGCCCGTAGCGGTCCTGGAGGCTTTCCATGACAAGAGGTTACAGGAGACCCGCCGCCAACGACCAACCTTCTGAAAGGAAAGCAAGAACCGACCCAGAAATTGGTTCGAATTGCTCATCCGCCACGGGGCGAACCTCGTCACTATAATGCCGCTCTCGGCGGCACCTCCGCCCTCGCTGTTCGAGAGCGGAAAAGGAGCTGCCTATGGCGGTCGCAGAAATGGAAATGCCAAAGACTCTCGGAGAGCCCGGAAAAGAAAAGGTCGAAGCGCTAAGCATCACGGATCGCCGGACCGGACGTGTCTACGAGGTCCCGATCAGCAACGATACGATCCGCGCGATCGATCTGCGTCAGATCAAGGTCAACCCCGAAGACTTCGGGCTGATGTCCTACGACCCGGCCTTCATGAACACGGCCAACTGCAAGAGCCGGATCACGTTCATCGATGGGGAGAAGGGGATCCTGCGCTACCGCGGCTACCCGATCGAACAGCTTGCCGAGAACTGCACGTATCTCGAGGTGGCGTACCTGCTGCTCTACGGGGAGCTGCCCAACCGCAAGCAGTATCAGGAGTGGGAGCGCAACATCACCTTCCACACGATGATCCACGAGTCCCTGAAGAAATTCATGGACGGCTTCAACTA
>WNGF01007481.1_pt1 | contig 22268 bp, 17 predicted proteins | sample 5400641 | NCBI WGS metagenome assembly WNGF01 (sample SAMN13153371, study PRJNA577476) | soil metagenome | isolation source: 80 cm soil or saprolite under grassland replicate 2 | place: USA:California | collected 2016-06-15 | reverse complement strand
TAGGGCGGCCAAAGTCAGGGACCTTCCGCACTTTCGATCTCGTCGGACTCGACGTGTTCGCCCACGTCGTCAAAAATCTGCACGAAAATCTTCCTGATGATCCCGATCGCGAAATGTTTGTCATGCCCGAGTTCGTGACGCGAATGATCGAACGCGGTTTGCTCGGCAATAAGACGAAGCGCGGCTTCTACAAAAAAGAAAAGGGCGACGGCGACAAGCGCGAGATCTGGGCGCTGGATATGGCCACACTTGATTACCGGCCCACGCAAAAAGTGAATTTGCCGGCGCTCGATATGGCCAGAAACATCGAGGATAACGTCGAGCGCCTCAGGGCGCTTGTCTGGTCGAAAGATCGAGTGGGTTCGTTTCTTTGGAAGACTTTTTCGCGCACCTTATGTTACGCCGCCGATCGGATTCCTGAGATTGCCGATACTGTCGTCGAAATCGATCGAGCAATGCGCTGGGGTTTTAACTGGGAGCTGGGACCTTTTGAAGCGTGGGACGCAATTGGTGTCGAGAGGTCCGTCGCGAAATTGAAAGAAGAAGGCCGCCAGGTTCCGGCGAACGTGCAGAGCATGCTGGACGCGGGTATCAAGTCTTTCTACAAAAAGAAGGATGGTAAGCAGTTCTATTACGACTTTGCATCCGAAGAATACGTCCCGCTCGCCGACCCGCCGGGAACCATCATTCTCAAATCGCTGAAAGATCGCACGCCGGTAATCAAGAAGAATTCCGGCGCGTCGTTGGTCGATCTCGGCGAGGGAGTGGCCTGTCTCGAATTTCATTCGAAAATGAATTCGATTGGCGGCGATACGCTGGAGATGTTGAAGTTCGCGCTGGGCGAAGTCGAAAAAAACTTCGTTGGCCTGGTTGTCGGAAATCAGGGCCAGAATTTCTCTGTCGGCGCAAATCTGATGCTCATGTTGATGGAGGCGCAGGACGAAAACTGGGAAGAGCTGGACATGATCGGGCGCTTCTTCCAACAATCGGTGATGAGTCTTCGTTATTCACCAAAGCCGGTGGTGGTCGCGCCGTTTCAAATGGTTTTTGGCGGGGGCTGCGAAATGGTCCTGCACGGCGACCGGGTGCGCGCCGATGCTGAGACTTACATCGGTTTAGTCGAGGTCGGCGTGGGCATCATTCCCGCCGGGTGCGGCACCAAAGAAATGCTGATGCGCGCGCTGGATTCGATTCCCGGTGATCTGAAAGACGCGGATCCGTTTCCGTTCGTCAAACGCGCATTTGAAACGATAGCGCTCGCGAAGGTTGCGACTTCCGCTGAAGAAGCGCGTAACCTTGGGTTTCTGAGAGAGGAAGATTCGATCTCGATGAATCGCGACCGGGTGATCGCAGATGCCAGGAAGGAAGTGCTGTCGCTTGCCGCGAGCGGTTACGTGCCGCCGCAGCAACGTACTGATATTCGCGCCCTGGGCATGCCGGCGCTGGCGACGCTGAAATTGGGAATTCACCAGATGAAGCGCGCCGGATACATCTCGGATCACGACGCTCTGATTGGAGAGAAGCTGGCGCGAATTTTGACCGGCGGTGATCTAAATCACGAGACTCGGGTTTCCGAACAGTATTTACTCGATCTGGAGCGCGAAACATTTTTGTCGCTAATTGGCACGCGCAAGACGCAGGAGCGCATTGCGCATATGTTGAAAACGGGGAAACCCCTCAGAAACTAGTCCAAAGTCCCGCGTCCAAAGTCCAAAGTTCTTTGGTCGGCGGACGTTGAACCTGGGACTTTGGACATTGGACGAAATTATGAAAGAAGCAGTAATCGTATCAGCAGTGCGCACAGCCGTTGGGAAGGCGCCCAAGGGAACTTTGCGCGACACGCGGCCTGATGAATTGGGCGCGACGGTGATCAAGGAAGCGATCGCGCAGGTTCCAAATCTGCAAACCAGCGAAATCGAAGACGTGATCATGGGTTGCGCGATGCCCGAGGCGGAACAGGGGATGAACGTTGCTCGGGCGGCGGCGATTCGCGCGGGCCTGCCGGTTGAAACCAGCGCCATGACAATCAACCGCTTTTGCTCTTCGGGCTTGCAAACGATCGCCATGGCCGCCGATCGCATTCGCACCAATGGCGCGCAAGCGATCGTGGCCGGCGGACTGGAATCGATGTCCATGATTCCGATGGGCGGACACATCATTCGTCCGAATCCGTATCTGGTCGAGCATTACCCGGATTTCTATTTGAGCATGGGTTTGGCGACAGAGAATGTCGCGCGCAGGTACGAAGTCTCGCGGGAAGAACAGGACGCGTTTGCTTTGCGTTCGCATCAACGCGCGGTAGCGGCCCTGGACGCAGACAAGTTTAAAGAAGAAACGGTGCCGTTTACCGCAGTCCTTGAAGAGCTGAATGAAAAAGGCAAGAAGCAGCAGCGCGAAATTGTTTTCGACAAAGACGAGGGCCCGCGCCGCGATACTTCAGCGGAAGCGCTGGCAAAATTGAAACCGGCGTTTCACGTTAAAGGGACAATCACCGCCGGCAATTCTTCGCAGATGTCCGATGGCGCGGCGGCCGCGGTGGTTATGTCAGAGGATCGCGCGAAGGAGCTGGGCGCCAAACCGATGGCCCGGTTTGTGGCTTACGCAACTGCTGGTTGCGCTCCTGAAGAGATGGGGATTGGACCCGTTTTTGCCATTCCGAAGGTTTTAAAGCTTGCAGGGTTGACGCTGGATCAGATTGATGTGATTGAGCTGAATGAAGCTTTTGCGGCTCAATCGCTGGCGGTGATTAAGATGCTCGAGCTTAATCCTGAAAAGGTCAACGTTAACGGCGGCGCTATTGCGCTCGGTCATCCACTCGGATGTACTGGCGCGAAGTTGACTGCTTCGATCTTACGAGAGCTCGCGCGCCGCAAGGGTCGATACGGCATGGTGACGATGTGCGTGGGCGGTGGTATGGGTGCCGCTGGAATATTTGAAAGAATGTGAATTGACTCCAAACAACGAGAAAGGAAGCCAGCAAATGTCAGCCGCAGTCGAACAAAAGGAAATCATCAAGGGCGGAAGTTTTTTGATCGAAGAGCGCGCCCCAAATGAAGTCTTCACTCCCGAAGACTTTAATGAAGAGCATCGCATGATCGCCGAGACGACGCGCCAGTTCGTAGATGCCGAAGTTGTGCCGCGCATCGACCAACTGGAAAAGAAAGACTGGCAGCTCGCGCGCGATTTGATTAAGCAGGCTGCCGATCTCGGTTTGATTGGCGCGTCGATCCCGGAAGAGTACGGCGGGCTGGGTCTCGATCAAACCAGCGGGGCATTAATCGGCGAAAACATCGGCCGTTCGGCGTCGTTTGCCACGACGCTGGGGGCGGAGAGCGGCATTGGTCTATTGCCGATCATTTACTTCGGCACCGAAGAAGCCAAGCGGAAATATCTGCCGAAGATCGCCGCCGGTGAATTAATCACCGCGTATGCGTTGACTGAAGCGGGGTCAGGCTCTGACGCGATGAACGCGAAGGCGACCGCGAAGCTGAGTGACGACGGTACCCACTACATTCTCAACGGCGAGAAGATGTTCATTACCAACGGCGGATTCGCCGACGTCTTCATCGTGTTCGCGAAAGTCGACGGTGACAGGTTTTCCGCTTTCATTGTCGAGCGCCAGGAGGGCTGCAAGAACGGCGCGGAAGAACACAAGATGGGAATTCGCGGATCCAGCACGACGCCGCTGATTCTCGCGGACGCGAAGACGCCGGTCGAGAATGTGCTTGGCGAAATCGGAAAGGGCCATAAGATCGCGTTCAATATTCTGAACATTGGCCGGTTCAAGTTGGGCGCGATGTGCATCGGCGGAATGAAAGTGATGAACACGGAATCGGTGCGCTACGCGAACGAGCGCCAGCAGTTCGGCAAACCGATTTCATCGTTCGGCGCGATCAAATCGAAACTCGGTGAAATGGCGATCAAGACCTGGGTGGGCGAGTCGATGATCTATCGCACGCTGGGAATGATCGAAGCCGGTATTGCCTCGATTGGTGACGCGCGGGATGCCGACGCCAAGTTGCGCGCGATCGAAGAGTATGCAGCGGAATGTTCGATCATCAAGGTCGCGCTGTCAGAATACTGTGATTTTTGCGCGGACGAGATGGTGCAGATCTTCGGCGGCTACGGTTATTCAGCTGATTATCCGGCCGAGCGCGCTTACCGCGATTCGCGCATTAATCGCATTTTCGAGGGTACGAACGAGATCAATCGCATGCTGATTCCCGGCCGTTTGATGAAGGCAGCGTTGAGCGGGCGGCTGGGGCTGCTTCCCGCGGCGAAAGGACTGATGGACGAGATTCTTTCACCTTCAATGGGCAGTTTCGATCTCGATGAAGGCTTGCTCGCTTCAGAACAGAAGCTGGCACAGAACGCCAAGAAGGTGGCGTTGATGACGCTCGGCACGGCCGCGCAAAAGTACATGATGGGTCTGGCTGAACAGCAGGAAATTTTGATGGGCGTCGCGGACATCATCATCGATACCTATGCGATGGAGTCTGCCATCCTCCGCACGCTGAAGATGGCCGCATCGAAAGGCGAGAACGCTGCCACGCCGTATCTCGACATGACCCGCGCATTTTGTAATGACGCGGTGGAACGTATCGAAGCGCACGCCAGGAACACCTTGGCGGCCATGGCCGAAGGCGACGAGCTGCGGACCTTGCTCGCCGCATTACGTCGCTTCACGAAAATGACCCCGATCAATACCGTCGCCGTCCGGCAGCGCATCGCGAACGCGATGATCGAGGCGAATAGATACGTGTATTAGTTCATTGCCGATTGCCAATTTCCGATTTCCAATTTGGCGGGCCTCTGATCGTACTTGATTTCGATTAGCAAAATTATTTTCTGAAGCAGCAGCCGCCGTCTGGGCGAAGGTTTCAATCGGCAATCGGCAATCAATAATCGGCAATGAAAATCGTCCCCATCTCGCTTCCCACTCCCTTCTACATCGGCCCGGTCAACGTGTACCTGATCGCGGAAGATCCGATAACGATCATCGATACAGGTCCGAAGACTTCCGAAGCAATCGCAGCCCTGCGAACAGGACTGAAAGATGCGGGATTGCGGGTTGCCGATTTGCGGCGCATCGTGCTCACGCACGCGCATGAGGATCATTGCGGCCTCGCCCGCGCGTTGCGCGATGAAGCAAAGGATGCGGAAGTGCTCGTGCACAGTTGGGAGACGGGTCATCGCGCCGGCCGGCTTGAACATGAAGACAATCTGCGATTACTTCAGCGCGCCGGCGTGCCCGACGATGAGATTGGCGCGATGAGACAGCTCTATGAAGGTGTGCGCCAGTACGCCGATTCGCTCGAAGACGATCATTGCCGAGAATTGAACGACGGCGCGGAGATGGAATTCGAAGGTGGCGCATTGCGGATCGTGCACACGCCGGGACACACGCCCGGCTCGTGCTCGTTCGTGCGTGAAGCTGACCGCACAATCATCGCGGGCGATTGCGTTTTGAAACGAATCACGCCCAATCCGGTGATCTCGCCCGATCCGATTGATCGTTCTCGCCGCTTCCGGTCGCTCGCCGAATACCTCGTAAGTCTGGCGCGCGTGCGCAGCTTTGCTCCGACCCTCGTCTTTGGTGGTCATGGAGAGCCGATTCGGGATTTTGAAGAGCTCTTCAATCGCTATCTTCGCCTGATACGCGAGCGGCAATCCCGCATAATCGATCTGATTCCGAAAAGTGGCGCTACTCCGTGGGAAGTTTCCCGTAGTTTGTTTCCGGATACGGACGATGTTCATCGCTTTCTGGCTGTTTCGGAAGCGGTTGCGCACCTCGATTATGCGCATTCAGAAGGAAAGCTCGAGTTAGAGATGAGTGATGGTCGCGAAGTTTACCGGCAAATATCGAGTGACTGAGGAGGGCGATGCATCATTTGGAGGGCGGGCATCCTTGCCTGCGGTTCGCCGGCATCTTTCCCGGCAATGCCGCTCGCTGATCTCAATGCGGGCAGGATGCCCGCAAACCGCCGACAGGATGTCGGCGATCCCTTTGAAAAATTCTGGAACCTGGCTGTTGGGCGTGCGTGAAACCTGAAAATTCTACCCGGAGGACTACAAATGACCATCAAGAAACTGCTCCTGACACTCTCGATCATTCTTAGTTGCGGGCTGATTGCCGTTGGTATTGCCTGTGCCCAAACGCCTTCCCCCCAGGAACCATTGACCCGCGTTGAGCCGCGAGAGTTTTCGATTTTGATAAACGGCGGTTCATTCCTCGGTGTCTATGCCGAGGATATCAGCAAAGAGAACATGGGCCGATATGGCCTCAGCGATGTTCGCGGCGTGGGTGTTACGGAAGTTGTCAAAGACAGCCCCGCGGAAAAAGCCGGATTAAAGAAAGATGATGTGATCGTCAGGTTTGATGGCGAATCAGTCAGCAGCGCGCGAAAGTTGACCCGCCTGGTAAGCGAGTCAGCGCCGGATCACACCGTGCGTTTGTCGTTTATGCGCGGCGGAGTGGAGCAGGAAGTGAGCGTCACCCTGGCGAAACATAATGAACACCTCAATGTTTTTGGCGAGACAATGCCGCCGGAAATCTTTCGTGACTTTCCTAAAGGTGGACTAAAAATTAATCCGGGACCAATGGAAATCAATCCCGGCCAGGATGGTCCGTTTGTCTTTTCGTTTGGGGGCGGGCGCCGCATCGGTATCAGCACCCAGTCGCTGACAAAACAGCTCGCCGATTACTTCGGGGTAAAAGAAGGCGGGCTGCTGGTAACTTCCGTCAACGAAAATAGTCCCGCCGCGAAAGCAGGATTGAAAGCTGGTGACGTGATCACGGCCATCGATGGCGAGAAGGTGGAATCCTCCGGTGATATATCTCGGGCGATTAACAAGAAGCAGGATGGTGATATCACTTTGACCGTCGTGCGCGATCGCCATACCCAAACGATAAGAGTCACTCCGGAAAAGGCGAAAGACACGCCATTGATGAACCCCGGTCGCATTTCTGTTTCTGAACCGGTTATTCGGGCCCAGGTGCGGAATGCGATCCGGCGAGGGGCCGCTAATGGCCAGATCGTTATCCCGCAAATCGATCTTCCGGTAATTCCCGAGATGGATATCCAGCTGCCGAAAATTCAGACACCGCGGATCGTGCTGCCGACAATCCCGGAGATCAACGTTACGATGCCTCAGATCAAAGTAATCAGAACACCTATTTAAGCTCTACAACCACAACCCGGGGGTTGCAGAAAGAAGCAAAGAGCATAAGTCTCTGAGCTTCTTTCTTTTTTGTCTTGCCGGAGTAGTAGACCAGCGGCTAAATCACGAGTACTCAACCCTCCTCGTAATTCCTGATCGGAGCGGCGTATAATTCGCGTCCAACACTATCGAATCAATTTGAGAGTTATTGCCACGTCTGTAGGCCACGCGCCGGCGCGGTCTCGCAGGGGGATTTCGGGAGGAAAAGGATTTGGTGGCCCAGGTTCCGGGCCGGCCGCGTGAGCGACTGGTCTTACAAAATCTGCTTCGCAAGAACGGTCACGCCGAGTTCGTGGAAGATATTCGCCGCGGACTGTCGGCGCAGCCGAAACAGCTTTTCGCCAAGTATCTCTATGACGACCTTGGCTCGCAGCTCTTCGACGCGATTTGTCAGCTGGATGAGTATTATCTGACGCGCGCGGAGGACGAGATTCTCTCGAACTATGCTGAACAAATCATTGAAGCTATTCCCAATTGCGAAACGCTCATCGAACTTGGCAGCGGCAGCGCCGTCAAGACCCGCAAGATTATTGAACCTCTAATCCGGCGGCGAGGCGAATTGCTTTTCTTTCCGGTGGACATCTCACCTTCGGCGCTGGAAGAGAGTTCGCATTCGCTGCTCAATTCCTATCCGGGTTTGCGCATTCACGCTTACGCCGCTGATTACTTCCAGGCTCTGGAAGCATTGCCGCCGCTTGGGCCGAAACCGGCGTTGATCTTGTTTCTCGGGTCAAACATCGGCAATTTTGAAACTAAAGACGCGCTGGAGTTTTTGCGAGCAATTCGCCGCGTGCTGCGCCAACAAGATGCATTGTTATTAGGCGCCGACTTGAAAAAAGATCGCGCGACTCTTGAGGCTGCTTACAACGACTCTCTGGGAGTTACACGCTCATTCATCGTCAATGAACTGGAGCGAATCAATCGCGAACTCAATGCCAACTTCGATTTATGGGCCTTCGGTTTGCGGTCCTTTTATAACGAAGAGGTTGGCCGCGTCGAAGTTTATCTGGAAAGTTTGCGCGCCCAGACGGTTGATCTTCGCGCCTTGGATCTGTCGATCCAGTTCCAGGCCGGCGAAAGAATACACGTGGAAAATGCTTATAAGTATGACCTTGAGACCTTGCGAGAGCTTGGCAGACGCACCGGTTTCGAGTTGGAACGTACCTGGCTGGACAAGGAAGAACGATTCAGCAGTAATCTATTTCGCGTGACTGAAACCCAGACGGCCGAGGCTTCCTCGGGATTTGGTCCACGGCAAGTATTAGAAGACACATGATCCGCGCGAGCCCGCTATTGTTCCTCATGCGAGATTGGCCGCGGCGGATTCCTCATCGGGGAACTTTGGTTTTTCAATCAGTTCCATCCGCACCTGCAGCACGCGGCGACGCTCTACCTTCTCGACATAGAAACGCAGGCCGTTGTGAATGACAACTTCACCGGGCTGCAATACGTGTCCGGCAACGCTCATCAGGAAACCGCCAATCGTCGTATAACCTTCGGATTCGGGAATCGCGGTCTTTAGTCTCCGATTCAAATCGCGCACGGCCAGTGACCCGTCCAGGGCATAGGTTCGCTCGTTGATCTCAGCAATCTGTTCGTTAACTTCTTCATCGTGTTCGTCTGAGATTTCACCCACGATCTCTTCCAGCAGATCTTCCAGAGTGATGATGCCTTCGACGCCGCCGTGCTCATCCACGACAAAACCAAAATGTGTCTTGGCTTTTTGCATCTGCCGCAGAACGTCCTCCAGCCGTGCAGTGTCGACGACGTACATGGGCGGCTGCAGGACTTTTTCCAGCGCGAACCTTTCCGGATGGGTAAGAAAAGAAAGGACATCTTTGACGTGGACAAAGCCGAGCACGTCATCAAGCGATCCTCGATAGACCGGGACGTACCGACGATTTCTTCCAGGGAGCTGTTTTGCGCCACCGCCGCCATCGCCGTGCGCGGCACCATCGCTTCGCGGACCAGGGTCTCAGAGAATTCGAAAACGCGATGAATCAGCCGGCGCTCTTCCGCGCGCAGGTGACCGCGCTCGCGGGAAATATCGATTAGTTGCCGCAGTTCCTCCTCGTTATAAACTGCCGCGTGCTCCAGCGAGGACTTAAGGCCGATCAGGCGGCCGAGCGATTTTCCAGTTTGATTAAAGGTCCAGAGCGGCACCCGAAAGATGCGCGCGAATAATTCCAGGGGCCGGGCAGCAAACAGCGCCAGGGTCTCGGCCCGCTCGAGCGCAATCATTTTTGGCATGAGTTCGCCCAGCACGATGTGCATGAATGTTATGCTCGCGAAGGCAATCACGATCGCCACCAGATGCGCCGCGTAAGCCGCTTTGCCCTGAGGCGCAATCAGCGACGCGGCCGGCTCCAGCAGCGAAGCAATTGTTGGCTCGCCGATCCATCCCAGCGCCAGCGACGCGATCGTAATTCCCAGCTGGGTTGCCGAAATGAAGAGAGTAGGATTCCCGAGCAGGCGCAGCGCTGCCTGCGCCCGGCCGCTGCCGCCCTCTGCCCGAACCTGAAGCCGCGGGCGCCGGACTGATACCAGAGCAAATTCAGAACCGACGAAAAAAGCATTAGCGGCGACAAAAAACAGAATTGCCAACAGCTTCACAACGACATTTCGCAAAGTTAGCTGGGCTACGTTTTCCGGAGCGATGAAACCAAGGAAGTTACTGGCAGGATCGTCCATCTGTCTTATAGGCCGGACCGAGGGAACAACTCATTATAAGCGGCTTTGCGATGCATATCCGAACACACTACTCGTACGAATACCTGCGGCGCGGAAAGAAGGCTAAACAATTCAGTGACTGGCAGCGGCGGCGGCGCGGGTCTTGGCGATAGGTCGATGATCGTGTTTCGAGCATGCCTGTGCGAGCGCCTGGTCAACGCGTGGATTGATATTACATTCCGGCTGGCGGCACACCGCGGCCAACTCTGAAACCACCAGATACCTGGCGCGCTCGAGCATGCGCTGTTCGCGGAAAGATAAAGGCTTGCTGTGACTTAAATACGTAAGGTGTTTGAGAACTTCTGCTACCTCGAAGATATTGCCGGTCCTCATGCGTTCGGAAAAATCCTTGAACCGGTCCTTCCAGTCATTAGCCGGGGAGCTGAAATCACCACTCAAAGTTTTCAGCAGCAACTCGCATTCGTTGAAGGAGATCGTGTGCCGCAAGCCAACCTCAGAGGCGTTTGACACGGGCACTAATACAAGTGAATTTGTCGATGCCAGGCGCAACGTATAGAAAGGAAGCGACACGGCACCGATCTGCTTCTGCTCGATCTGTTCAATTATTCCAATCCCATGGTTCGGGTAAACAACCTTCTGGCCGATCTTGAAGCCCACCTTTTCACCTCCGTCTAATTACGACAACGTCGAGATACGATTACCGGCAAGTCGCATGTGCGGATCCCGTGGATCGACAAACGCGGTGACGCAGAAGCGCGTCAGGTTGACTGTAAATCTGAAACGAGTCTAGCAAGCACTATCACGAAGCGTCAAGGCCTTATGAGGGAACTAAATCCTGCGATAGCAAACGTTGGGCCACGGGTCCATGATTTCGAGCGCGCGCCGTCCAACGAGCGAACCTTCGTTGCTAGGCTGAAACCGCCTTTGCTTGTAAAATCAATTTCCATTCCGGCGTCCAGTTGAGTTTTCGGCCCGGCTTTGCGCTCGCAGACGAGATCTTATGGCTTCTCTGAAAATTACCGACGCGAGTGGTCGCCAGTCGCAATATGATTTGAACGCCCTCGTACCCTGTATGATTGGGCGGGCTCCGGATAATCAGGTGGTCCTCGATGACCCCAGGGCTTCTCGCTATCACGCTCACATAAAAGCCGGCGAAGACGGTTCGTTTACCGTCATTGACGGCATCCTGGTCAATGGCGAATTAAAGCGCAGTGCCAACAAGGTTTACATCAATGGTGAGCAAAAGTTCGACCATGTTCTCAAGGACGGAGATCGGGTTACGATTGGAGCCAGCACGCTGCGCTTTGAGCAATCGAAGGAAGAACGCACGGCATTACCCTTTGACGATAAGCCGCTCGGCCATACTCAGGTCTTAATCTCCCAGCAGGATGTCCTTTCATCTGTGCTGCGCAAAACCGAAGCCGCCGCAACTCTTCCCGGGCAGCGCGACAAAATTCTCGAGACACTACAGAGAAAGGCCAACATCCTGGCGGAGATTTACGAGATGAGCAAAGCGCTCGGCGCCGGCTTTGACCTTGATAAGATTTTCACCAAGGCCACAGACATAATTTTTCGCTCGACACCGGCGGATCGGGTGGTCGCACTGCTGGCTGACGGCGCCGTCAAAGACAATACCGACGAGGTAAACCTCACGCCCATCGCGACGCGCGCGCGCGATCGTTTTGGCGAAGCGATTGCGCGGAAGATGACTATCGGTCGCACGATAACGCGGAAAGTAATGAAAGAAAAAATTGCTTTGCTGTCGCAGGATGCGGCCGCAGACGAGCAATTCGCCGGCGTTGATTCCATCGTATCGCAAGGCGTGCGCTCGACGATCTGCGCTCCGCTGCTTACGGAATCCGGCGTCCATGGCGCGCTTTATGCGGATCGCCTTGATCCTTTTGCAGCGTTCAAGCCCGATGATCTGGAACTGGTGAGCGCCGTGGCGGCACAGACAGCGATTGCCGTTGAAAACGTGCGCACGCACGAAAAACTCGCGCGCGAAGAAGTTGCGCGAGCGAACTATAGCCGGTTTCTTCCGGAATACGTCGTCAAGCAAATGCTCGACAACCCCGAGTCTTTTAAGCTCGGAGGGGTAATGCAGACGATTACAGTATTATTTGCGGACATTCGCGGTTTCACCCGAATATCGGAACATGCGGCGCCCGAAAAAATCGTGCAACTGCTGAACCGGTATTTTTCCGCAATGACCGACATCATTTTTGCGCACGGCGGCACCCTCGATAAATATCTCGGCGACGGAATAATGGTTCTGTTTGGCGCGCCCACTACCACGCCAAAAGATGCGGCCAATGCGCTAAGTGCGGCAGTGGCAATGCAGCGACGGATGTTGAGTATCAATGATGAATTAACGAAGGAAGGCTATCCGGAAATCGGGATCGGCATTGGTTTGCATACCGGTGAAGTGATCGTTGGTTACATCGGTTCCGAGAAACGATCCGAATACACAGCCATCGGTGATGCGGTAAATACCGCTTCCCGTTTGGAGTCGAATGCCAGAGGCGGCCAGATCCTAATCAGCGAGGCGACCGCGCAGGCCGCCCGCACGCGCTATCACCTCACGCCGCGCGACCCCATCAGCGTCAAGAACCGCGAGCAGCCAGTCCCGCTGTTCGAAGTCGAGTGGCAGCGCGCCACGGGAACGTAAGCAAGGCAAAAGGAAAAAGGAAGATGGCAAAAGAAGAAATAAAGGGAAAGTTATTGTGACCCAGGGATTTCGATTTTAGACGAAGCATCCGGCAGATCAGCGACTTACGTTTTTGCCCTTTACCTTTTGCCTTTTTCCTTTTCTCGATGAACCTCAAATCTTTCTTCAAACGCCAGATAATGGTTGCCCGCGTTTATGGGATTCCCGTGCGCATCGATTATCGCTGGTTTGTTATCTTCGCGCTCTGCGTGGCAGTGATTGCGGCCAATGTTCGCAAGCACCCGATGCAATTGTTTATGTTTCGAATTCCGCCTACCGGAGATTTGGTTGCGTGGATGCTCGGAATAGTTACGACCCTGGGATTGTTTCTCTCGGTTTTCGGCCACGAGTTGTCACACGCATTGATGGGCCGCACGGAAGGTATCGAAATCGATGAGATCGTTTTGCATCCATTCGGCGGCCTGGCGCGCTTGCGCAGCCAGCCTGAAAGTCCCGGAGCTGAATTCAGGATTGCGGTAGCCGGTCCCGCCGCCAGCTTTCTTTTTTCGATAATCGCATTCGCTGGAATGTGGCTGGCCGCAATGATCGGTTTCAATTCAGGCATTGCTTTTTTCTTTTTCGTCGGCGCCGGCAACCTGTTGCTTGCCGTGTTCAATTTGTTTCCCGGCTATCCGCTTGATGGAGGCCGAGTGTTACGTGCATTCATCTGGAAGCGCAGCGGAAATATTCGTGAAGCGACACGAATTGCGGGATTCTGTGGGCAATTAATGTCGCTCGTGCTAATCGTTTTTGGCGTCTATATGGCGGTTGCGCCGACATTTCACGCTTACTTCATGGGGCTGTGGTCTGTCCTGGTTGGGATTTTTCTGTTGGGCGCGGCGACAAATGTAGTCAGGAGCACGCGCAGTTCCATACCGGCGACCGTGGCCCAGGTAATGTCGCCGCCTATTGCCCTGGAACCAGACACCTTCATAAGCCGGCTGGTGGATGAAGTTCTTCCGTTGCATCGCTACCCAACCTTTCCGGTCGCGCAAGATCGACACCTGCTGGGAATTCTCTCGCTGGAAGACCTGAAGAAGGTTCCCCGTGACCAGTGGCCGACGCGCCGCATCCGCAGCGTGATGCGCGTTGTGACGCCCCAACTTTTTGTTTCTGAATCTACTCCCATGAGCGAGGCGAACCGCCTAATGCAACAAAACGAGGTTGACGCAGTTGCGATTGTTAATCCTGCCGGGGACCTCGTTGGTTTCCTTCGGGCCGGACGAATCGCGCGCAAGAAGTAAACGGACCCTCTGACGGAAGTCGGCTCGCATTCTAAACTCAATAAACGTTGCCTCACATCTGTTTTTACGCGATAATCCGAATGGAGCATTCAATACCCCTTAGCTGGGCGTAACCGTTAGGTTTCGGCTGCAGGTTCCGCTGTCAATTTCACACTTCGGTTTACGCTTTTTGCTCGATCGAAAGCTGGTTTCGCTGGTTTGAAGATCGAAGAGTCGAGAACTACAAAACGCGAGCATGCTGTTACTGGTGCTTCCCCTAAACGAATATCTGACGCGCCTGGCAGAGCCGCGTTCGATCGCGGACATCGCACTGGTTTTTCTTCTGGTCTACGGCATTTTGAAGCTCGTGCGCGGAACCCGCGCCGCGCCCATGGCCGCCGGGATTGCCGTGTTTGCGTTGCTTTATTGGCTGGCGGTAAACCAGGCACTGGCCACGTTGGAGTTTGTCTTGCGGGGTGCCTTGCTCTATATCGGTGTGGCGATCGTAGTTCTCTTCCAGGCAGAAATCCGCCGGGCGCTAATCGGATTCGGCAATCGGTTTCGTTTGCCGTTTACCATGCACGGGCGCGGCGAGTCTGGTGAGAACATCTACGATGAAATCGCACTGGCAGCAACCACGTTGTCCTCAACCAAGACTGGAGCGCTGATTGTAATCGAACGCAATGTCGGCCTCAAAAGCATCATAAACGGCGGCGTAAAACTTGATGCTCAACTCAGCTATGATCTGATCGTCGCGATCTTTAATCCCGCTTCTCCGTTGCATGATGGCGCGGTTGTCGTCCGCGATCAAAGGATCGCAGCCGCTTCCTGCTTTCTGCCGCTTTCACTGAATCCGCGTCTCTCAAAAGACCTTGGAACGCGCCATCGCGCGGCGCTCGGAGTCACTGAAGACTCTGACGCAGTCGTTATCGTAGTGTCTGAGGAAACCGGACTGATTTCGTTTGTGCGACGCGGCCAGATTAAGCGCGCGCTCGATGCGACGAAATTGCGCACCGCTATCTTTCAAGCGATCGAAGGACGTTCGGCTGATCGAGGAACGGGGACAGGCGCTCAGAGACGATCGGATGAAACTGAAACAGAGGAAATTGCGTCGGCCTAAGATATGCAAACATCTCACAAGTTCGACACCGGGTCTTTACCTCTGGATCGCGCGCCGAGTGGAATTGAACGATTGCTGCGCCGTATCTTCGTCGAAGACTGGAGCCTTAAACTTCTGTCATTGGCCATTACTCTCGGCCTCTGGTTCCTGGTCACCGGCCAGCGGATACCGATCAAACGTCAATTTCGGGGAGCCCAACTGAATTTTCGGGTGCCGGCAGGAATGGAGATTGGCAATAACCCTCCCGCAGAGTGCGCGGTCACCCTTGCCGGACCACAAAGCGTTCTCGAGCAAATTAACGCTCGGGACCTGGTGACAAATATCGATGTGACCGATCGCAAACCCGGGCAGCGCGTGATTCAGCTCCTTTCCAGTCATATTCAGATCGATTTACCCGGCGGTGTCAGACTTGAAGCGATCGAACCCAGCAGTGTTTCATTGAAGCTTGAAGCAAATGAGCAGCGCGAGGTTCAAGTCGAGCCTCGTCTGGAAGGCCAACTGGCGGACGGGTACGAATTAAGGCAGGTCATAGTTACGCCTGATCGAGTCAAAGTTCGCGGACCCTCCAGTCACGTTTTAGTTCTTCAGAAGGTACCTACTGAAACCATTTCGATCGAGGGCCGGCGCGAGACATTCGACGTTCCGCAGGCTGCCATTTATATTTCTGATCAGAAAGTCGATACGCCTGAGACAGTGAACGTGCACATCGAAATCGCCAGGTCTGCCGATCTCAAAAAGAAATAACTTGGGCCTGAACAAGATAAACAAGCTCTTCGGCACTGATGGTATTCGCGGAGAGGCCGGAAAGTTTCCGCTCGATGCCATGACGATTCGGGTGCTGGGTAAATCGCTTGCGCGCCGTTTGGCGGGGCGGACTGGGAGGAACAGGCCACGAATTATCATCGGCCGCGACACGCGCGAATCGGGCCCGTGGATAGAACGCGAGCTGATCAACGGAATTCCCTCCGCTCAAGCTGAGGTGCTGTCGGCGGGCGTGATTACGACGCCTGGGGTTGCATTTCTGGCGCGGTCTCTTCCGGCCGATGCCGGAGTCGTAATCAGTGCCTCGCATAATCCATTTCAGGATAACGGGATAAAAATTTTCGATCCTTCCGGCCGCAAACTGGATGATCAAACAGAGCGCTTGATTGAGGCGGACATTCACACCGCAACGAATCACGGCGATGTGGACGCATCATCTCTCAACAATGGGGTTACTTTTGAAGCCCGCAAAGCCAAGGCATTCCAGTCCCGTTATGCCGATTACCTGGCGCGGGAAGTTGGGAACGATCTCTCGGTGGAGGGTCTTACCATTGTAGTTGACTGCGCGAATGGCGCGTCGTTCGAAATCGCGCCTCAGCTTTTCGAACGGCTCGGTGCGCGGGTAATCGCAATCAACAACGAACCTGACGGTCGAAACATAAATCTTGATTGCGGATCCCTTCACCTCGACGCATTGAGGCGCGTGGTAATTGCCGAGGGCGCTGACCTGGGTGTTGCTTTCGATGGTGATGCTGACCGCGCTTTGTTCGTCGATTTCAATGGTAATCTTGTCGACGGGGACGCCACGCTGTGGATTATGGCAAGTTACATGCAAGAGAGCGGCGCACTCGATCCTCATAGCGTGGTCGCAACTGTGATGAGCAACATCGGATTGGAAATTGCGTTGCAGTCTCGGGGAATTAAGCTCATTCGTACAGATGTCGGCGACAAATACGTGCTTGAAGAATTGCTTCGCTCCGGAGCGAAGCTGGGAGGTGAACAGTCGGGTCATATCATTTTTCCAAAGCTAAGCCTCGCCGGCGACGGTCTCATTACGACCTTACAACTCTTGCGTGCCATGCGTGATCGCGATCGATCCCTGCCTGACCTGACAAAAGGATTTCATCGCTATCCACAGGTACTGGTTAATGTTCGAGTCAGCAATAAGAAACCATTCGACGAGCTACCTTCAGTTAAGCGTCAGGCTTCGGAGACCGAACGCAAGCTCGGCGACCGCGGTCGATTGCTTCTGCGCTACTCGGGAACAGAGCCACTGGCGCGCGTGATGATCGAAGGCGAACGCCAGGAAGAAATTGACCGTTACGCGACCGCCCTGGCTGATACGATCCGATCGGCGCTGGACACTTAGTGCACCACTTTGGGCGACTCGTGATGCGACATTCATAGGCATCCTGCACAGAGGCCATCGCAGCTTTTACGTGCAAGTTTTACACGCTCTCAGTGCGAACAATTTACACGATGATTTCTGCGAATTTGCTCCGGAAATACTCGAGTTTATGACTTTGCGCGGGTTTCGAAACGCGAAAGCGATCATTCTTGCGCGGCATAAGCGTTGCGATGTATATTGTGGGGCAAGAGAGACGGTTGGTGGATCCTCCGTCTCAAGTGGTTGCTGGGGTGAGGACAGTAACCACGAAAATGGATGAGCGCTGCGACGCCCACGTTGCAGCGCTCATTCGCTTTTTGGACCTCAATTAGTCTAATGCTTTCAACCGCATTCGTGGGATCGTTTCGACCTCCCGACCCTACCACATCAGTCATAAATCTAACGAAAGCTGATACCGAGATTTGACTAACGCGGCGCTTTCGGCGTAGAAGATTCGCTTCTCCCCGATTTACTGACTCAATGAAACGACTTGTCGCCTTGATACTCGGAGTTATGGCTGTGTGCGCGCTTGATGCGTGCCGCAGAAATTCCAACAAGCCTCCCACATCAGCGAACGCTAATACTCAGTCCGGCACGGAAGCTATTCAGCGCGAGGCTCAGGCGCTGGTGGAAAAAGGCAAAGAACTCTATTTGAACAACGAGGACAAGCAAGCGGTTGACGCCTTTCAGCAAGCGATCAAGTTGAATCCTGATTTCGCCGAAGCGCATTTTCGACTGGGCCTTGCCTTCAATGCGCTCGAAAGAAAGCCCGAAGCCGACGAATCACTGAAGAAATCAATCGCGCTTTATAAGAAGACTGTCGAGGCGGATTCAAAAGACGCTGACGCACTGTTCAATATGGGAGTAGCATACACCCTCCTTCATCTGGACGAAGAGGCCGCGCGCTCCTTCCGACAAGTAGCCCGCCTGCGCCCTGATGATGAAGAAGCCTTCTATCAATTCGGAAAGGCAGAAACCCGTTTGGCTCATTACGATGAGGCCGCTACAGCTTTTCAAAAAGCTCTCGAGCTTGATCCGGATGACACCCGCGTCAATGATGCGCTGGACGACGCGCGTGAAGGTGTAAAGCGTATCAAGGAAGGGAAGAAGCACGCTGAAGACCAATTAAAGAAACAGCAAGCAAACGCGAACGCTAATGGTAACGTCAATACAAATTCGAATTCCCGGCCACCAAAGCGAAATCCTTCGAAACCTTGGTGATCGACGCCCGCTCTGGTTATTATCTGTACTGATATTTGGAGATTTGAATGGCCACCCAGACACCACCGCCTTATTTCCCGCAGAGTTCTCTTTCACCGCCTGACGAAAATAGATATCGAAAATTTAAGTTAGCCGTCGTGGGCGTTGCCGTGCTGCTGATTTCGATTATCGGCGTCGTTGTGGCAGTCGCCGTCTATCTGATTAAGAGAGTTCTGTAGTTCTCTCGCACCTGACTGAGTTCTCGCGACCTGCCCGACTGGCAGGTTCCAAACTAACTCGCGCAACGAGTTACGACTGAGAACGCTCACCGTTTTTCAATGGTTCTTCGCTTGACATCCCCATCCGGCTACTCGTATAGTTTCCCGTTTCGGACTCCGGTCTGATTCTCAGAGTGCAACGCTGATACTGGTTCTGTCGGTGCGGAGGCGTTGCCCGGCTGACTTAAGATTTAACTAAGCCCAGCCGTCTGACATCTATTGTGGCGTAAATGCTCGCGCAAGTTGCAGCCGAACACCGCTGCTAAAAGAGCACGCGAAGAGCTTTTCAGCTCACTCGCCAAATGCGACGCCACAGAAAAGTTTCGGCTTAAGGGAAGCCACAATCCGCGCCCGCCTAAGCGAAGTCAGAACATCCCTCAATAATTATTACCAGCAGGGCAGTTGCCTGCGCTGACTGCCGGACATGTTCCGGAAAGAGGCAGGTAAGGGCCTTTTGCGCTTTGCCGGAAGAAGCGATCAGACGTTAGAAGAGGAGAACCGAAAGTGCCGACGATTAATCAATTAGTTCGCAAGGGACGCCAGCGGGTGAAATACAAGACCGCCAGTCCGGCCTTGCAAAGTTCACCTCAGAAACGCGGCGTCTGCACTCGCGTCTATACGCAAACGCCCAAGAAACCTAATTCCGCGCTACGCAAAGTCGCGCGGGTGCGTCTGACCAACGGCATTGAAGTTACGACTTACATACCCGGTGTCGGTCATAACCTACAGGAACACTCGATTGTTTTGATTCGCGGGGGGCGCGTCAAAGATTTGCCGGGTGTTCGGTATCACGTGATTCGCGGGACACTGGATTCTGTCGGCGTGTCGGATCGAAAAAAGAGTCGTTCCAAATACGGCGCCAAGCGCCCGAAAGGAGCGGCCAAATAGCTGAATCGTTATGCCCAGACGAAGAGTTGCTGAAAGACGAGAAGTGCTGCCGGATCCAGTCTACAACAGTGCCTTGGTGACTAAGTTCATCAACGGCATCATGTGGGGAGGCAAGCGGTCAATCGCAGAGAGGACTTTTTACGATGCTTTGCGGCAGGTTGGCGACAAGGCGGGCGAAGAGCCTCTCAAGATTTTCAAGCGCGCGATCGAAAATGTTCGACCTACAGTTGAAGTGAAGTCGCGGCGCGTCGGCGGCTCGACTTATCAGGTGCCGGTGGAAGTTCACCAGGAACGCCGCGGTGCTTTGGCAATTCGCTGGATCGTTTCTTATGCGCGCGGGCGAGGCGAGAAAACGATGACGGATCGGCTTGCTGCTGAATTACTTGACGCGGCAAACAATCGCGGCAACGCCGTAAAGAAGAAGGAAGATACGCATCGCATGGCTGATGCGAATAAGGCGTTTGCGCATTACAAGTGGTAATTGGTCAGTTGTTAGTAGTCAGTCGTCAGTTGTTTTTCCAACTGACAACCGACCACTGACGACGGACAAATAGAGATGGCAAAGTACGACTTAAATCTGTTCCGGAATATCGGCATCATGGCGCACATTGATGCTGGTAAGACCACGACCACCGAACGTGTCCTTTATTACACGGGCGTCTCGCACAAAATCGGCGAGGTGCACGAGGGCACGGCGACCATGGACTGGATGGAGCAGGAACAGGAACGCGGCATCACGATCACCAGCGCCGCGACTACCTGCTTTTGGGAGCGCGATAGCGAGGACTATCGAATCAACATCATAGACACGCCGGGTCACGTCGACTTCACCATGGAAGTCGAACGATCCCTGCGCGTGCTGGATGGCGCCGTAGCGGTCTTTGATGGCGTGGCAGGTGTCGAGCCTCAGTCCGAAACGGTTTGGCGACAGGCCGACAAGTATGGCGTGCCGCGAATCTGCTTTATCAATAAACTCGATCGCGCTGGAGCATCATTCCGGCGTTCATTTGATTCGATCATTACTCGCCTCGGCGCCAATCCCGTCGCGCTGCAAATACCCATCGGTCTGGAAGATAAATTCAAGGGCGTCGTCGACCTGATCGCCATGAAAGGCCTGCTCTGGAAAGACGAGACCAAAGGCGCGGAATACGAAACGGTTGAAATCCCCGATGAATTGAAAGAAGAAGCTGCCGCAGCGCGGGAAAAATTGATCGAGGCCGTGGCTACGGTCGACGATGATTTAATGCACAAATACGTCGAAGGCGAGAAAATCAGCGAAGACGAAATTCGCGTCGCATTGCGCAAGGGCACGATTGCCCTGCGATTGGTGCCTGTCGTGACCGGATCGGCTTTTAAGAATAAAGGTGTGCAATCCCTGCTTGATGCGGTAGTCGATTATCTGCCGTCACCGCTGGACATTCCGCCGGTCGAAGGAGTCAATCCAAAGACGGGTCATAAGGAAGCGCGTCCGGCCGATGCGAGTGCTCCCTTTAGCGGGCTGGTGTTCAAGATCATGGCCGACAAGCATCTCGGGCAACTCTCGTTTGTGCGGATTTACAGCGGCATGATTAAGTCGGGCTCTTACGCCTATAATTCCGCCAAAGATACACGCGAGCGGGTCGGCCGGCTGATGCGCATGCACGCGAATAAGCGTGAAGATATCGAGACGGCGAGCGCCGGGGAGATTATCGCCATCGGGGGCATGAAGCAAGTGACCACCGGCGACACTATATGTGACGAAAACAAGCCGGTGATCCTGGAAGCGATTGAGTTTCCGGCGCCGGTCATTCGCGTCGCAGTTGAGCCGAAGACACGCCCCGACCAGGACAAGCTGGGAATCGCACTTGGGCGTCTGGCGCAGGAAGACCCTTCGTTCAACGTTTCCACTGATCATGAAACCGGTCAAACCATCATCGCGGGCATGGGCGAGCTTCATTTGGAGATCATCGTTGATCGGATGAAGCGCGAATTCGGCGTGGAAGCGAATGTCGGCAAGCCGCAGGTTGCCTATCGCGAAACGATTACGCAGCCGGCGACGGGCAAGGAAGTTTTCAAAAAACAGACTGGTGGCCGCGGCCAATATGCCCATGTCGAAATTGAAATCGAGCCCGCGCCCGGCGAAGGCTTTGTCTTCGAAAATGAAATCAAAGGCGGCGCGATTCCTCGGGAGTTTATTAAGCCCGTCGAAGAAGGCGTTAAGGACGCGATGGAGCGCGGTTTTCTTGCCGGCTATGAAATGGTTGATATCAAAGTTCGGCTGCTCGACGGCGGCTTTCACGAAGTCGATTCTGACGAGCGTTCGTTTCATATTGCCGGCTCGCTCGCATTTCAGGATGCGTTGAAGAAAGCGAAGCCGGTTTTGCTCGAGCCGATCATGCGGCTGGAAGTTGTGACTCCGGAAGATTACATGGGTGCGGTGACCGGCGACTTGAATCGCAGGCGCGGACAGATCGAAAAGATGGAACCGCGGCCGGGCGGCGTGCAGGTAATAACGGCGTACGTGCCGCTTTCCGAAATGTTTGGCTATACAACCGACTTGCGTTCTGCCACGCAGGGTCGCGCGACTTCGACGATGCATTTCGAGCGCTATGATCAGGCGCCCAAGCATGTCGCCGAAGAAGTGATCGCGAAAGTGCAGGGCGTAGCGAAATAAGTAGCACAGAGTCAAGGGTCTGTGCAGTTTTAGTTTAGAGGTGGGCGAGGGCCCGCCGTTAGCAGGCGAGGCAGAAGAAACAAAGATGAGCAAAGAGAAATTTGATCGCAGCAAGCCGCACGTGAACATCGGGACGAT
>WNGF01007188.1_pt1 | contig 22270 bp, 19 predicted proteins | sample 5400641 | NCBI WGS metagenome assembly WNGF01 (sample SAMN13153371, study PRJNA577476) | soil metagenome | isolation source: 80 cm soil or saprolite under grassland replicate 2 | place: USA:California | collected 2016-06-15 | reverse complement strand
CGGGCAGCGCGATCTTGCGCGTGAGCGGATCGAGCGTGGCGAACAGTTTGTCCTCGGCCAGCGCACCCGCCTGGGTCAGCCGGTTGAACAGCGTGCTCTTGCCCGCATTCGTATAGCCAACCAGGGCCACGACGGGCACCCCGGCGCGCTCGCGCGCGGTGCGATGCGCCGAACGGTGGACGCGGATGCTGTCGATGTCGCGTTTGAGCGCGCTGATGCGCGTGCGAATTAAGCGCCGGTCGATTTCGATCTGCGTCTCACCCGGGCCGCGCATCGCCGAGCCGCCCATGCCGATGCGGCCCGATTGGCGTTCCAGGTGGGTCCACGCGCGGGTCAGGCGCGGCAGCAGGTATTCGAGGCGCGCCAGGTCGACCTGGACGCGACCCTCGTGCGTGCGCGCGCGCTGGGCGAAGATGTCCAGGATGAGCAGCGTGCGATCGACAACGCGCCGGCCCAGCAGCTCTTCGACAGCTTTCTGGGCATTGGGCGCGAGCTCGTCGTCGACGATGACTACGTCGGCTCCCGCGGCACTGGCCAGATCGCGCGCTTCGAGCAGCTTGCCGCGGCCCAGATAGGTGCGCGGGTCGGGGTGATCCAGACGCTGCGACAGTCGGCCAACGACCTCGGCGCCGGCGGTACGGGTGAGCTCTTCGAGCTCGTCGAGCGACTCCTCGACGGTCCAGGGCGCCGTGCCGGAGTCGACGGCGAGCAGCAGCGCGCGTTCGGGTCCTGGCGCGCGACCGTCGCCGTTCATGCTCATGGCGCGGATTGTAAGGGTTGGTTAGGTGCTGACCCCAAAGTCGCGCAGGGCATCGTTGAGCGAGGTCTTTTCGTCGGTGGACTGTTTGCGCTGGCCAATGATGAGTGCACAATTGACCTGGTAAACGCCAGCCGCGAACTCCTTTGGCCGACTGCCTGGCACGACCACGGAACGAGCTGGCACCCGACGGTAGTGGGTCACTGGCTCGGACGCCGTGACGTCGATGATCGGCGTGCTCGAGGTCAGACATACCTGCCCGCCCAGAACGGCGCCCTGCTCGATCAGGACCCCCTCGGTGACGATGCAGCGTGAGCCAATGAAGGCGCCATCCTCGACGATGACCGGCCGTGCCCCAGGTGGCTCGAGCACGCCGCCGATGCCCACCCCGCCCGCAAGGTGCACATCGCGTCCGATCTGCGCGCCGCTGCCGACCGTAGCCCACGTGTCGACCATCGTGCCCGAGCCAACACGCGCGCCGATGTTAACGTAGCTGGGCATCATGATCACGCCCGGCTCGAGGAAGCTGCCAAAGCGCGCGACCGCGGGCGGCACGACACGCACGCCCAGACGCGCGTAGTCGTGCTTGAGCGGCAGCTTGTCGTGATACTCGAACGGGCCGACGTGCCACGTCTCGAGCTGACGCACGCGGAAGTAGAGCAGGATCGCCTGCTGGATCCAGCTGTGGACGGTCCAATCGCCCGGGCCTGGCTCGGCCAGGCGCAGCTCGCCCCGATCGAGCGCGGCGATGGTCGCTTCGACGGCTTCGCGGTTTTCAGCATGCTTGAGGCGCGACGGATCGGCGAACGTCGACTCGATCGTGGTGCGCAGATCGCTGGCGGTCGTGGTCACAGGCTGATTGTCTCCCAGACCGCGAGTGCGCGGTCGATCTGCTCGAGGGTCGGCACCAGCGCGATACGAAAGTAGCCTTCGCCGCCCTCGCCGAACGACTCGCCGGGGCTGACGACGATGCCCTTCTCGAGCAGGCGGGCAAAGAACGTATCGCGATTGCCCGTCGGAACACGGATCCACAGGTAGATCGCGCCCACGCTGCCGGTGACCGTGTAGCCGGCGCGCTCGAAAAACGCGCTGAGGCGGTCGCGTTTGGCGCGGAAGATCGCCCGCCGCTCCGCCGTATGGGCATCGTCCGACCAGGCGGCCGTTGCCGCGGCCTGGACGAAGTTCGGCGAGGCGACGCCGAAGTTCGGGCGTGCCTTCTTGAGCAGCGCGATGGTCGCCGCATCGCCGGCGATGTAGCCACTGCGGTAGCCGGTCATGCCCGAGCGCTTGCTCAACGAGCCAAAGCTGAGGACGCCGGTCTGGGTGACCTGCAGCAGTCCGGGTGGCGGACTCGACTCGTCGAAGTAGAGGTCGAGGTAACAATCGTCGCCGCACAGCAGGATGTCGTATTCGCGGGCGACAGCGACCTGCTCGCGCAGATAAGCCAGATCGACGCTGGCGCCGGTCGGGTTGTGCGGGTAGTTCAGCCAGGCGATGCGCACCTGCTCGAGGACGGCATGGCCGAGGGCGCGCAGATCGAGCCGAAAGCCGTTCTCCTCGCGCAGCACCACCGGGTGCGGAATGGCGTTGGCGAAGCGCGCCGAGCCGTCGTAGACGGGATAGCTCGGCGACGGGTAAACGATGCGTCGGCGCTTTTCGTCTGGGCCGAGCAGTGCCAGCGGCAGATGAAAGATGGCTTCCTTCGAGCCGGATGCGGGCAGCACCTGCGTTGCCGGGTCCAGCGTGACGCTGAGTCGTCGCTCCGTCCAAGCCGCGATCGCGGCACGCAGCCGCTGCTGGCCGACCACGGTCGGGTACTGCGAGACGGGATCGAGCGCATCGATCAGCGCCTGGCGAATGAACCGCGGCGTCGGCTCGACCGGATCGCCCACGCCGAAGTCGAAGATCTCGACGCCGCGCTGCGCGAGGTCTTCTTTAATCTGGTCGAGGGCGGTGGCGAAGTACGTCGTGGTGGTCGAGGCGACCATGCGGGTCATGGTAACGCCTGGAGTCGAGCGATCAGGTCCGGGCTGAGGGTGACGCGGGCGACCTCTTCGACGGGTCCGCGCATCCAGATATGGTCCTGCTCGTCGAGGCGAAGCAAGAGCTCGCCGCCGGGCATGCCGGCGGTGACGGATCGGTCGACGCGGCCGAGGTGATGCATGGCGGCGAAGACGGCGCACGAGGACGAGCCCGAGGCCTGGGTCTCGCCGGCGCCGCGCTCCCAGATGAGCAGCTCGACTTTGTCTCGCCGGTGCACGCGCGCGAGCTGGACGTTGGTGCGATTCGGGAAGACGGGGTGGCGCTCGATACGCGGGCCGAGTCGGCGCAGCTCGGTTACGTCAAGTTCCTGGCGAGGCACGACGCAGTGCGGGTTGCCGATGCTCAGCGCCACGACCTCGAAGACCGTGCCGTCGACGTCCAGCGACGTCAGGTCCGAGCGGAAGGTGGCTGGTCCCATGTCCGCGGTGACGTCGTGGCCGTCGACGACGACCGGTACAGCGCCGCCTGGGGTGTGGATGACGAATTCGGGCGATCGCGAACGGCCAGTGGTGACCAGCCAGCGGGCGAAGATGCGCACGCCGTTGCCACTCTTTTCGGCGTCGGAACCGTCCGGGTTGATGATCCGCAGCCCGAACTGGCCTGGCTGGAGCAGCAGGAGACCATCAGAGCCGACGCCGTAGTTGCGGTCGCACAGCAGGTGCACCCGCGCGGGGCTGACCTCGAAGGGCAGGTCAGCAGGGTCAGCGACGAGGTAGTCGTTGCCGAGGCCGTGGCTCTTGGTCAGCATGGCGCCTCGGCGAGGCGGCGCGTGAGCAGCGACTGCTCGGCCTGATTCTGCGTCAGCGCCAGGGCACACTGCTGCGCCGCCTGCGCCTTATCGATGCGGTCCACCCCGGTCACGGGCGACGGCGCAATGCGCACCAGCATCTCGTAGAGCGCCAGGATCTGCAGCCAATCCGTCGCCGCCCAGGACTCTGCGGCGTAGCGCTCGAACAAACGCCTTCCGCGCGAACATCTCAGCCTGGGCCTCGGGCGAGAGGGCATCGTAGCGGGCCTTGTCAGTCTCGTTGCCGTAGAAGAGAAGCACGTATTTCATACTCACCAGGTCGAACGGGCGAGCGTTTAGTTCGACAGCACAACCTTGCCAAATTGCTCGCCGGCCTCGAGGTGGGCGAATGCATCGGCGCCCTGCTCGAGTGGGAACACGCGGTCCACTGGCGGCCGCAGGCCGAACTGGTTCACATCGTCGAGCATGCGGCTGAATTCACTGTGATTGCCCATGGTCGAGGTGATGAGCGCCAGATGGCGGAACCACAAGCGTGGCAGCAGCAGCTCGACCTTGGCGCCGCTGGTGGCGCCGACGGTCAGAATCATGCCCTCGCGCGCGAGCGATCGAATCGAGTCTTCGAGCGTCGCCGGCCCGACCGTGTCGACGACCGCTCGCGCGCCCGCGCCGCCGGTCATCTCCTGCACGGCCCTGGCAAAGCCGCCGCTGGGCAGTGCAGCTTCGGCACCCAGGTCGAGGGCGCGCTGGCGCTTTGACTCGTCCCGCGAGGTGGCGATCACCCGCAAGCCGTGCGCTTTTCCGAGCAGCAGACACGCCGTCGCGACGCCACCGCCGATCCCGACCAGCACCACCCAATCACCTTCTGTGAGCTGGCCGCGCGTGAACAGCAGCCGCCAGGCGGTAAGCCACGCCAGCGGTAGCGCCGCGGTTTCGTCCCAGGACAGGTGCGCCGGCCGGGGGTGGCAGATCGCTGCCGGCACGACCAGCGCCTCCTGGAACGTGCCATCGGTGTGCTCGCCCAGAATGGCCATCTGGGGACAGTGCACTTCCTGGCCCGCCTGGCAGGCCGGGCATTGGCCGCACGCGACGATCGGGTACAGCACCACCTCATCGCCGACCGTGATATCGGAGACATCCGGGCCGATGGCTTCGATCGTGCCGGCGCCGTCGGAGCCGAGAATCGCCGGCAGCGGCCGCTTGGGCAAGCCGCGGGTGATGAAGACGTCGAGATGGTTCAGGGCCGAGTTTCTCAGCCGCACGCGCACCTCGCGGGCGTGCGGCTCTGAGGCTTCGCGTTTGCCAAGCTGCAGAGAAGCAGGACCGTCGAAGCCGACCAACTCGAGCGCGCGCACGAGGGACAGGGTAGACGCTGTTGGGCCGGAGGCGTCCAGTGGCCGATGATTAGTTCATGAGTCGCGATCTCGAGGCGGAGCTGACACGCCTCGGCCAACTCACCGACGGCTGTATTCGCCAGGTGCTGACCGAAACGATGTCCGAGCCGGCGGCGCGGTTCGCGTCGATGCTCGAGTACCACCTCGGCTGGCGTGCGCCCGATCTGTCGCCGCTCGACGTGCCGGCGCCATCGGGCAAGAAGCTGCGCCCAGCCCTGGTCCTCCTCGTATGCAGCGCGGTGTGTGGCGACGAAGCACGCGCGCTGGCGCCTGCGGCAGCCGTTGAGCTGATCCACAACTTCTCGCTCGTCCACGACGACATCCAGGACCGCAGTCCGCTGCGCCGCCATCGGCCGACGTTCTGGTCGCTGTGGGGCGCCGAGCAGGGCATCAACGCGGGCGACGCGCTCTTCGCGCTGGCCCAGATCGCCATGCTGCGTGATCCGAGCGAGCGCTCGGCGCGCATGGTGGCCGAGCTCAACCGGACGGCGCTGCTGCTGGCCGAGGGCCAGTACCTGGACATCGAGCTCCAGGCTGGCGGCACCGCGGCCACACCTGAAGCGTACGCGGCGATGATCACGCGCAAGACTGGCGTGCTGTTCGCGTGTGCCTGTCGGTTGGGCGCAATTGCCGCCGGCGCGGCCAAGGACGTTGAAGAGGCGTACGCCGCCTACGGCCTGGAGCTCGGCCTGGCGTTCCAGGAGCAGGACGACCTGCTCGGCGTCTGGGGCCGGGCGGCCGAAACGGGCAAGCCAGACGCGCTGGACGTCCTCGAGCGCAAGCGCGGCCTGCCCGCGGCGATTGCGCTCTCGCGGGCCGACACGCCAGCGTGGCTCACGGCGGCATACGACGACCGCGAGGGCGATCGGCCCATGCCGCCCGAGCTCGTCAACCGCGTGATCGACTACTTCGATCGCATCCAGGTGCGGGATGAGGTCGAGCGGCGCGTCGAGAGCCGTTATCGCAGGGCGCTGGACTGCCTGGAGGTGGCCAGGCCGCGCGAGCCGGCCCAGTCGCTGCTGGCGGCGTTGTGCGAGGCGCTGGTCGCGCGGCGCGCGTAGTCCTCGATGGGCTCGCGCAGGCGGGCCAGGATCTCGTTCAGGATCAGCTGGTGCTCGGTGGAAACCCGCAAGCGGTCGCCGTCGACGACCTGCAGCACACCGTGTTCAATGAGCAGCGCACCTTCGCTGCTCAGAATATTGAGCAGTTGCTCATTATATTGAGCACGGAATGAGCAGAGCGCGACGCCCTCGCGCAGACGCAGCCCGAGCGTCACGTGGTCAAACAACTGCATGGCCAGGTCGGGCTGTTCATCCTCGACGCGCTGCGCAGTGCCGGACGCCATGACGGAGGCGATGTACCGTTCGAGCGCGGGCGAGTTCTTCCAGCGCCGCCCGCGGTAGGACGAGGCGGCGCCCGCGCCGAGGCCGATCCACTCGCCGTTGCGCCAGTAGGTCAGGTTGTGGCGCGACTCGCGGCCCGGCTTGGCCCAATTCGACACCTCGTATTGCTCGTAGCTGGCCTCGGCCAATCTGATGCGCGCGGCGGTGTACATTTCGGCCAGGTTGTCGTCATCGGGCAGGACGAGCGCGCCGCGTGCCACGTCGCGACCCATGGGCACCTTCTCGTCTAGGGTCAGCAGATAACACGACAGGTGATCTGGCTGGAGGGCTACGGCCTGGTCGAGCGTCTGCTGCCAGTGGACGAGGGTCTGGCCGGGCAGGCCGAACATGAAATCCAGGTTGAACTGGAAGTCGGCCTGACGGGCCCAGCTAGCGGCCTGACGCGCCTGGTCACTCGAGTGGCGTCGGCCGAGCATCGGCAGCATCGCGTCGTCGAGCGACTGCACGCCGAAGCTCAGGCGATTGGCGCCCGCCGTGCGGAAGGCCTGGAGCTTGGCGAGATCGGCGTCGCCCGGGTTGCACTCGATGGTGATCTCGGCATCGGGTTGGACCTCGAACCGCTGCTCGAGTGCGCGCAGGACCACCGCGACCTGTTCGGGGCGCATCAGGCTGGGCGTGCCGCCGCCGAAGAAGATGCTGTGCACCTGTTCATGTCGGTCGTACTGCTCCAGTTCCCGCTGCACGGCTGTGAGGTAGGCGTCGATGCGGTCGAAGCCGGTCGCCTGGCGATCGAAGTCGCAGTAGGGACAGATCGACAGACAGAACGGGAAGTGAACGTAGAGCGCGATGGAGGTCATGTGCAGGCAGCCGTCAGCGTCAGCAGAGTGTACGGGCGGGTCGAAACAGTAAGCTTCTGACAGGGCTGATCGCTGAAAGCTGATCGCTGAAAGCTTGTATGAGACGTAGCATGATGTGCGGCGAGGTGCGCGCCGAACACGTCGGGCAGACGCTGTGCTTGCAGGGCTGGGTGCACACGGTGCGCGACCATGGCGGGCTGATCTTTATCGATCTGCGCGATCGGGCGGGCCTGGTGCAGGTGCTGGTCAATCCCGCGACGGCGCCGCAGGCACATGCCGAAGCCTCGGGTCTGCACGACGAATACGTGGTCGAGATCCAGGGCACCGTGCAGCTTCGCCCAGCGGGCAGCGAGAACCCGCGCATTGCCACGGGCGACATCGAGATCCACGCCGATCAGGTCACGGTGCTCAATCCGTGTTTGCCGCTGCCGTTTCCGGTCGCTGAAGAAGCGCAAGTCGACGAGCGCGTGCGTCTGCAGTATCGGTACATCGATCTGCGTCGGCCGCGCATGGCGCGCAACCTGGTGCTGCGCCACAAGGTCATCAAATACATCCGCGACTATCTCGACAGCCAGGGCTTTCTGGAGATCGAAACGCCGATCCTGGCCAACCCGACACCGGAAGGCGCGCGCGATTACCTGGTGCCGAGTCGGCTGCACCCGGGCAGTTTTTACGCCCTGCCGCAGAGCCCACAGCAGTTCAAGCAGTTGAGCATGGTCGCGGGCGTCGACCGCTACTTTCAGATCGCGCGCTGCTTTCGTGACGAAGACCTGCGCGCCAATCGGCAGCCCGAGTTCACCCAGCTCGACCTCGAGATGTCGTTCGTCGAGCAAGAGGACGTCCTCGGTGTGTGCGAGGCGCTGTTCACAGGCCTGACGGAGGCGCTGTCGTCGAAGAAAGTGCTGCGCAAGCCGTGGCCGCGCATCACCTGGCAGGAAGCGGTCGACCGCTACGGGTCGGACAAGCCTGACTTGCGTTACGACCTGCCGATCGTCGACGTCTCAGAGGTGGTGCGCAACAGCGAGTTCAGCGTGTTCTCGGGCGCGATTGCCAGTGGTGGCGTGGTGCGCGGCCTGCGCGTGCCTGGGGCTGCCGCGTTCACTCGGCGCCAGATCGACGAGCTGACCGAGTTGGCTAAAGCGCAGGGCGCACGCGGGCTGGCGTGGGCAGCGCTCGGTACGGAGCTGCGCTCGTCCTTTGGCAAGTTCCTGTCTGAGGGTGAGCAGTCAGCGCTGTGGCAGGCGCTCGAGGCGGTTGAAGGTGATCTGGTGCTGCTGGTCGCAGACAAAGTAGAAACAGTGCGCGCCAGCCTGGGCACGTTGCGCAGAGACCTGGCGAAGCGGCTCGATCTGATCCCGAATGACATCATGGCTTGGGCGTTCGTCGTCGAGTTTCCGTGGTTCGAACGCGACGAGCAGAGCGGTCGGCTCACGTTCATGCACCACCCGTTCACGATGCCTTTCGAAGAAGATATGCACATGCTGGATTCCGATCCGGTCAAGGTCCGCGCACGCGCGTACGACGTGGTCGCCAACGGCGAAGAGCTGGCCAGCGGCAGCATTCGTATTCATCGCGCCGACATTCAGTCGCGGATGTTCGAGCTGCTGGGCTTTATGCCTGAGCGCATCCAGAGCAATTTCGGACACATTTTGCGCGCGTTCCAGTACGGCGCCCCGCCGCATGGCGGCATCGCGCCAGGCATCGACCGCGTGGTCAGCATGCTCGCCGACGAGGACAGCATCCGCGAAGTGATCCCGTTCCCCAAGAACCAGAGCGCCCAGGATCTGATGATGAACGCGCCCACGGTGGTCCAAGCTGACCAGCTTGAGGACCTGCACATTCGGGTCGTGGAGCCAGTCGCCGTGTCATCCTGAGCGCAGCGAAGGATCCGCTTGTCGAAACCGTTCCAGCAGGCGGATCCTTCGGCTCGTTCCTCACCTCAGGATGACAGGGAAGCCACTGCGTTAGGATTCTGCTGAGCGCCGCGGCCCATGTTTCAGCCTGTCTCCGACAAGCCGGATTTTCCTGCCCTCGAGCAGCGCATGCTTGCGCTGTGGGAGCGGACGAACGCGTTTGAGCAATTGCGCGCGAAGCTGAAGGGCTCGCAGAAGCGCTTCTCGTTCGTCGACGGGCCAATCACGGCCAATAACCCGATGGGGGTGCACCACGCCTGGGGTCGCACCTACAAGGACCTGTACCAACGCTACAAGGCGATGACTGGCCACAACCAGCGCTGGCAGAACGGGTTCGACTGTCAGGGCTTGTGGGTCGAAGTCGAGGTCGAGCGCGAGCTAGGTTTCAAGTCCAAGCGCGACATCGAGAGCTACGGCATCGACGAGTTCGTCCTGCGCTGCAAGGAGCGCGTGCTCAAGTTCGCGCGGGTGATCACCGAGCAGAGCATTCGACTCGGGCAGTGGATGGACTGGTCGGACTCGTATTACACGATGTCGGACGAGAACAACTACACGATCTGGCGCATGCTCAAGGCGTGCCACGAACGCGGGTGGATCTATCGCGGGCACGATGTCATGCCGTGGTGTCCGCGCTGCTCGGTCGGCATCAGCCAGATGGAGATCGACACCGAGGGCTACCAGGACACCACGCACACCAGTGCCTATGTGAAGTTCCCGCTGCTCGATGCCCAGCACGAGAGCCTGTTGGTGTGGACGACCACGCCGTGGACACTGACATCGAATGCCGCCGCGGCGGTCCATCCTGAGCTGACCTACGCCCGCGTCACTAAGAACGGTGAGACACTGATCCTGGCCGAGCCGCTGGCGCACAAGCTGGGCGACGGTTGGCAGGTGCTGCAGCACATGCGCGGCGTCGAACTGCTCGATCGTCCCTATCGCGGACCATTCGACGAGTTGCCGGCCCAACAGGGCGTGGCGCATCGGGTCATCCCGTGGGACGACGTCAGCCAGGACGAAGGTACGGGCATCGTCCACATTGCGCCGGGCTGCGGCGAAGAAGATTTTCTACTAGGCAAAGAGTTCAAATTGGCCGTGATCGCGCCACTGGACGAGCTCGGCGTGTATGTCGATGGGTTCGATTGGTTGACCGGCCAGTCAGTCCAGGATGTCGCGAAGCCGATCGTCGAGAACCTGCGCGACAAAGGTGTGCTGTTCAGGGCCGAGCCATACAAGCACCGCTACCCGCACTGCTGGCGCTGTCGCACCGAGCTCGTGTTCCGCCTGGTCGACGAGTGGTACATCGGCGTCGACGGGCTGCGCGAGATGCTAATGGGCGTTACGCGCCAGATCCACTGGATCCCCGACTTCGGCCTGGAGCGCGAGCTGGACTGGCTGCGCAACATGCACGACTGGATGATCTCGAAGAAACGCTACTGGGGCCTGGCGCTGCCGATCTGGTACTGCGAGGGCTGCGGGCGCTTCGACGTCCTTGGCGGACGCGAGGAGCTCAAGGAGCGGGCAGTTTCTGGTTTCGACGAGTTCGAAGGGCACTCGCCGCATCGACCCTGGGTCGACGCCATCAAGATTGCCTGCCCCGGCTGTGGCCAGCCGATCTCGCGCATCCCGGACGTTGGCAATCCCTGGCTCGACGCGGGCATCGTGCCGTATTCGACCCTGCACTACCGCACCGACCAGGACTACTGGCGGCGCTGGTTCCCGGCTGACTTCATCACCGAGAGCTTCCCCGGGCAGTACCGCAACTGGTTCTACTCGCTGCTGGTCATGAGCACCGTGCTTGACTACGCCGCGCCGTTCATGACCGTGCTCGGCCATGGCACCGTGCGCGACGAAAAAGGCGAGGCGATGCACAAGAGCCTCGGCAACGCTATCGCGTTCGAGGAAGCCGCCGAGCGCGCGGGGGCGGACGTGATGCGCTGGATCTTCGTCCAGCAGAACCCGGCCGCCAACTTGAACTTTGGCTGGAAGCTCGCCGACGAGACCAAGCGCCGCCTCATCAAGCTGTGGGAAAGCTACAAGTTCTTCGTCCTGTACTCGTCGCTCGAAGATTGGCACCCATCGGCAGCCGAGCAGGGTACGCAGACAGAGCTCGATCGCTGGCTGCAAGCACGCCTGAACACGTTGATCACGACGGTCCGCGAGCGTCTCGACGATTGGGACGCGATGGACGCCGCGCGGGCCATCGAAGGTTTCTTCGAGGATCTGAGCAACTGGTACATCCGCCGCAGCCGGGCGCGCTTCCAGGCGCCTGGCGAGCACGCCGATCCCGCCGCGATGGCGACGCTCTACGAGGCGCTGGTCACCGTGACCAAGTTGCTCGCGCCGTTCCTGCCGTTTCTGGCCGAAGAGCTGTACCAGAACCTGGTGCGCGGCGCGGACTCGTCCGCGCCGGACAGCGTACACCTGACCGATTATCCCGAGCCCTCGCCACAGCGCGCGGACGCGCGGCTCGAACGCGACATGGACCTCACACGACTCATCGCCAGTCTTGGCAACGCCGCGCGCAAGGGTGCCAGCATTCCGTCACGCCAGCCGCTGCCCTCGGTGCGCGTGGCCGGTGGGTCGACGTTCAGCGAGCTCCCGGCGTGGGCGAGCCAGTTGATCCAGGACGAGTTGAACGTCAAACGGCTCGAGTATGTCCAGGAGCTGACGGGAGCGGTTCGCCAGCGCGCGGAGGCGAACGTGAAGATCCTCGGGCCCAAGTACGGTAAGGACTACCCGCGCATCCGGACAGCCCTGCAGGCGGGTCGGTTCGAGGTGGTCGACGGGCGCGTCCACGTGGAGGGGTTCGTCCTAGAACCCGACGAAGTTACGCTCTCGCTGGAACCTGCACCGGGCTATGCGGCGGCGGCCGATCGCGGCGTGCTGGTCGTGCTGGATACGACGCTCACGCCCGAGCTCCAAGCCGAGGGGCGAGCGCGCGAGGTCATACGCCTGATCCAGGATGCGCGCAAACGAGCCGGCTTCAACGTCTCGGACCGCATCCGCGTCCGCTATGTCGCCTCGGACAGCGTGGCCGACGCCTTCGAGCAACACGCTGCCTACATCCAGCGCGAGACCCTGGCGACGCGGCTCGAGGCTGGCCTGGATGGGGTCACCGATTGGCCGCAGGTCGAGGCCGAGATCGATGGCGTGCCGGTCGTCGTCGCCGTCCAGCACGAGCGCGCTTCGTGAGCGACGCGGCCCCGGCGATCGGGGCGCGGCCGCGTCGGACCCGCTCGTTCCCGGTGCGCGGGCTGCTGTTTCTCGGACTGGCCGTGCTGGTCGTGCTGCTCGATCAGACCACCAAGCGCCTCGCCGAAGATCGTCTGGAGCGCACTGGGGTGCGCTCAGTGCCCGTGCCTTTCGTCGGCGACGTCCTGCGGCTCACGTATGTCGAAAACCGCGGCGCCGCGTTCGGCCTCTTACAAGACCAAACCGCGTTCTTCGTCCTGATCGGGGTGATCGTGATTGGCGTGATCGCGGCCAGCTATCGCTATTTGCCGCGCTCGGGGTTTCGGCTGCATCTGGCGCTCGGTCTGCAGCTCGGCGGGGCCGTGGGCAACTTGATCGATCGCATCCGCCAGGGCTACGTCGTCGATTTCGTCGATTTCGGCTACCACTCGAACTGGTGGCCGGTCTTCAACGTGGCCGATTCCGCCATCGTGATCGGTGTGGCGCTGCTGGCGTTGAACGCGCTGTCGCCGACGCCCAGCGAGGAATCCGCGTCTCTCCAGGATGCCCAGCGCTGAGCGCACGCGAACGCCGCTACGCGCGGTAATGCGCGACCGACCGGACGGGCGGCTCGTGGTGGTTCCGCCGTTCGCCGCGGGCGACCGACTCGACGGCTTCCTGGTGCGCTTCGGCGGAGAGCCGGACCGCTCGCGCGCCGAATGGCAGCGCCTGATCGGGATCGAGGCGGTGCGCCTCAACGGCTTACCGAGCAAGCCGAGCCAGCGCGTCGCGGCCGGCGACCGCGTGCTGATCGTGCCCTCGCCGCGCCGCCTCGACCTGCCATCGCAGGAGGAGGTCGCCTTTACTGTCGTCTACGAGGATCCAGCGATGGTCGTGATCGACAAACCCGCGGGCATCGTCGTCCACCCCGCGCCAGGCAATGAGTCGGGCACGCTGGTCAACGGACTGCTGGCGCGCTTCCCTGAGCTGCGCGACGAGAGCGGCGACTTGCGTCCGGGCATCGTCCATCGTCTCGACAAGGACACCTCGGGTCTGCTGGTCGTCGGCCGGACACTGACCGCGACGGCGGACTTGCAGCGCCAGATGGCCAGTCGCACCACCGAGAAGCGCTATGTGCTGCTGGTGCGTGGCAACATCTCGGAGGACGAGGGGCTCGTCGACGCGCCCATCGCGCGCGACCAGCGCAATCGCCAGCGCATGGCGGTCCGCGCGGGCGGCCGCGGCGCGCAAACGCACTTCTGGGTGCGCGAGCGGTTCGGCGACTTCACCCTGGTCGAGGCACTGCGTGTGCACTTCTCGTCGATCGGGCACCCGGTCGCCGGCGACCCGACGTACGGTCGCGGTCGGTCGTTACTCGGTCTGCGGCGCCAGTTCCTGCACGCGGCGCTGCTGCGCCTGCGCTCCCCCGCGGATGGCGCCGAGCACACCTTCCGCAGCGAACTACCAGCTGATCTCGCCGACACGCTCGAGCGGCTACGCAGACGCGGAACGCGCTACATTTAGCTGTGCCTGTCCGCACTCGGACCGCGCCCTCACCTACGGGCGACCCACACATCGGCACCGCCTATCGCGGGCTGTTCGACTCGGTCTTTGCTCGTCACTCTGGCGGGCAGTACCTGCTGCGCGTCGAAGACACCGACCAGACGCGCTATGTCGAGACCAGCGAACAGCAAATCTACGACTCGCTGAAGTGGCTGGGCGTCGAGTGGGACGAGGGGCCGGATCGCGGCGGCCCGTTTGCGCCCTATCGTCAGTCCGAGCGACTTCCTCTTTATAAAGAGCACGCGGAGCGCCTGGTCGCCAGCGGTCGCGCGTATTACTGCTGGTGCTCACCCGAGCGGCTCGAGCACGTCCGGACAGAGCAACAGAAGCTGAAACAGCCGCCGCGCTACGACCGGTTTTGCCTGGGTAAATCGCGCGAGCAGCGCGCGACCGAGGTGGGCTTCTCCGAGCCGCCCGTGATCCGCGTGATCGTTCCTGATAACGTCGCGCTCGAATTCGACGACATCATCCGTGGTCGGATCAGTGCGCCGCGGCCGAACGATCCGGTCATTCTCAAGTCGGACGGCTTCCCGACCTATCACCTGGCCGTGGTCGTCGACGATCACCTGATGGAAATCACGCACGTCACCCGTGGCGAGGAGTGGATCAGCTCCACGCCGATTCATCTTTTGCTCTACGAAGCCTTCGGCTGGCACCCGCCCAAGTTCGCCCACTTTCCTTTACTGCGCAATCCGGACGGCTCCAAGATCAGCAAACGCAAGAACCCCGCGGGTCGGCTGCTGTGGTTCATCGAGGAGGGCTTTCTACCCGAGGCGTTGATGAACTACCTCGCGCTGATGGGCTGGAGCATGCCCGACGAGCGCGAGATCTTCACCTATCAGGAGATGGTCGAGCAGTTCACCTGGACACGGTTCAGCACGGGCGGACCGATTTTCGACGTCGCCAAGCTCGAGTGGATGAACAACAAGTACATCCAGAAGCTCAGCGACGACGAGCTATTGGAGCGCATGCGCCCGTTCCTGCCCGGCTCGGGCCAGGAGGACGCGTTGCGCGTTTTGGCGCCGGCGTTGAAGGAACGCCTCCATCGTTTGAGCGAGGTCTCTGACCAGGTTGAGTTTCTCTTTGTCGGCGAGATCGATCTGGATCGTGACGTGTTGGTGAAGCAGGGCTCGGAGGCGACACCCGCTGCTGACGCTTTGCGCGCGGCTGAAGACACGTTGCGCCACGTGGAGCCGTTCACCGTCGAGGCTGTTGACAAGGCCCTGTTGGGCGGTGCGGACGAGCGCGGCTGGAAGCGCGGCCACGCGCTGATGCCGATCCGCTACGCGATCAGCGGCAAACTCAAGACGCCACCGCTCGGGCACATGCTGGTCGCGCTGGGCCGCGCGCGGGCGCTGCAGCGCATCGAAGACGCCCTCGACGTCCTGACCAGCAGCTGAATGCTGAAGCCAAAGACGGCGCCGCGATCGCCCTATGGCAGCGATCGCCGTGGCACATGCGGTTCACTGACTGCCGCTGAATGCTGAAGCTGTTGCTCGGTGCGCTGGTCGTTGTTCTGGCGGGCATTGCCTACGTGGGCGGCTCGGCCGCCATTCCCCAGGGTATGAGCCAGTTCGCACCCGCGCCGACGCCCGCCGCTGGCGAGGTCAGCTTCGAGCTCACTCAGTCGCAGCTGTCCGAGCGCATGCGTCAGCAGCTCGTCGGACAGTCGCTCGGCGAGACGCCGCTCGGCACAGCCACGCTCACAAAGCTGAACTGTGAGCTGAAGCCGAATCAGCTCATAGCCAACGGCGATGCTGAAGTTGGTGGCAAGACCGTGCCGGTGTCGATGACCGGCCACGTTGATATGCAGGCCAACAAGCCGGTCGTCATCGTCAACGACGCCAAAGCCGCCGGTGTCCCGCTGCCGCAATCGACGCGCGAGTCAATTCGCAAGACTGTCCAGGACCAGGTCGATCAGGAGATTGCGCGGCTGCAGATGCGCGTGACGTCGGTGACGATCGGCGAGGGCAAGATCCTGGTCATCGGCACCCGCGCCCGCTGAATGCCGCTCACGCGTGCACGGGCTCGTCCAGCGCCTAGTCGATCGCCTGCTCCAGACCCAAGTCCGCGGCCCTCGGCAGTAGCCGCGCTAAAAGCGGCGTCGCCCAGACGAGTACGCGCGGCATCTCGGTCGCGCTCGAAGCGCGCGCGCGCACCCCATTGCAGCGTCCCGCCGACCATCTCGAGCAGCGCCTCGACGCTGCCCAGCAGGCGCGCAGCGTCGGCAGGACGATCATGGGCCAGGGCAACGCCCCCCACCCTTCGAGGCAATTTGCGATGCCCAGCTTGTTGCCCGTCTGTCCCAGCACCTGGCCGCCGTGCCCAGCGGCGCACAAACGTGCGGCGCGTTGCACATCAAGCCCGACATACACCCCCCGTGGACAAGGTTGGTTCGCCAGTGTGCAGGGCCATGCACACACGCAGCTCAGTGCATAAGCGCCAGGCATTCGCGGTGAGCGCTTGCTGCGCCTCGCAGGCCACCTTCGCCGCGTTGAGCACACTGGCGAAGACGATGAAGAAGCTGTCGCCCTGCGGGTGGACCTGGCGACCGTTGTGGTTGGCGAGGGCGGCGCGCATAAGCCGATGGTGGTCGGCAAGCACAGCTGAGTAGCCGTCCCCGAGCTGCTGCAGGAGCCGCGTCGAGCCCTCGATATTGGTAAACAGCAGGGTTGACGGTTTCGGTTGGCAACTCCGTCTGGCCGGTGGTTCCCGACGCGCGCTTTTCGCAGTCACGCCAGCCTACGGCCGAGATAGCCCCCGTCAACGCACGCTGGGCGCTTACCGCATCAGGTGGCGCTTGAGAAAATCCACGGCCAACGGGTACGCGAGCAGCTTGTTCTTGAGCTTGGCAATCTGATGGCCTTCATCCTCGAGCCGTAGGAACTCGACCGTGCGACCTAGCGCACGTAGCTGGTCGACCATCTGTTCGGCCTCGCCGATCGGCACCCTTGGGTCGTTGGCCCCGTGCATGACCAGCAGCGGTGCGCGGATCTTGTCGACGTGGTTGATCGGCGAAATCTGGATCAGGAAGTCGCGGTCGCGCTCGAGGCTGCCGTACTCCGCCTCACGTAGGTGCCGCCGCCACGGACCGGTGTTCTCCAGAAACGTGACGAAGTTCGCGATGCCGACCAGGTCGACGCCCGCGGCCCACAGCTCGGGATAGTGCGTCAACGCGGCCAGGACCATGAACCCGCCGTAGCTACCGCCGTAGACCGCGACGCGCGACGCATCGGCCCGCCCGCTATCGCGCAGCCAGTACGCCGCGTGCGCCAGGTCGTTGACCGAGTCCATGCGCAGCCGCACGTCGTCGAGGTGTTGATAGGTCCGCCCGTAGCCCGAGCTGCCACGCACATTCGGCGCCAGAACTGCGAACCCAGCCGAAACGAGGTACTGCACGAGTGGCTGAAACGAAGGTCGAAACTGGCTTTCGGGTCCGCCATGCACCCACACCACGCATGGCGGCTTCTCGCCCGCGTTCGACGCCCGGTAGAACAGCGCGGGTACCTGCCGACCGTCGAACGTCGGATAGCTGACGGGCTCGGGTTCGATCATCGTGCCGAGGTCCACGCCCAGCCCGCCCGCGCTGGTCACTTGTTTGGCCGGGCCGCCGGCCCAGAGCCACACATTGGGCGACGCCGTCGAGGCCGTCCACGAGATCGCTAGACGTTCGCCACGACTGTCCCAGGCCAGCGCGCGCTGCCAGTAGTCGTACAACGTGCCTGGCGGCAGCCCCTCAACGGCGATCTCTGCGCCTGAAGCCAAATCGCGCACCATGACCTGCGCGACACCGTCACGGTTACACGCGTACGCCAGCCGCCGCCCGGACGGATCGAGCGTCGCCTCGTCGACGTCGAGGTCAGGCTGCACCACAAAACTGAGCTGACCGGTCGCTACGTCGATTCGGGCGGGTGTTCCGAACTCACGTTGGTAGTCGGTCACGCAGAAGATCGCGCTGCCGTCGGCACTCCACTCGGGTCGTTCGTAGAACGCTTCGCTGTTCAGGTCGGTCAGCAGCCGCGGCGGATCGTCACCTCGTGCGTCGACGAGCCACAGCTCCTGATGCTGGGCGGAGAACGCGCGGACCACCGCCAGCCAGCGCCCATCGGGCGAAAACGGGCCGGGGCGATTGGTCGAGTCGTGCTCCAGGACACATTGTGTTTCGCCGCTGGCCAGGTCGCGCACATAGACGTCGAACCAGCGTCCAGTGCGGGTGTTGGCCGCGTAGCTGATGCGCTCGCCGTCGGCTGACCAGTCGCCGAAGTTGTGAATGTGCCCAGGATCGTCCGTCAGCGGCTCCCAGACAGTGCCAGGCTGGCGCGACAGCAGCAACTGCGTGTGCTCGTTACCGCCGACGTCAGCGCCAACCATGAGCATCCCCGGGCGCGGGCCAGGATAGATCGTCTGCGCCCGATCCGGCGGCGCGACCAGCAGCTCGGGCCAGGCATCGCCCGCGACACCCCACACCTGCGGCACGCCCGCCAGGTCGCTGACAAAGACGAGATGCTGGCCACTGGCGTCGAATCGGCCAGCTGAGGCGGAGCGGACCCGCAGGAGCTGACCAAGATCGAGCATCTCGGACGAGGCTAGCACGGTACCCTCGGCAGATGCTGACCACGCGAGCGAGCGCTCTCTTTGGCATCGAACATCCGGTCGTGCTGGGCGGGATGGGCAGCGGCACCAGCCCCGAGCTGGTGGCCGCAGTCTCGAACGCGGGCGGCCTGGGCATTCAGGGCTGCGCGGGCCGCTCTGCGTCTGAGATTGGCGCGCTAGCGGATGCGATTCGCCGCTCGACTTCGAAACCGTTTGGGCTGAACCTGCTGCTGTTCCTGGCGAGCGAAGACGCCGTCGACGCCGTCCTGGCCGCCCGACCGCCGGTGGTCTCGTCGGCTTGGGCGTGGCCGGAGACCGACCTGCGCACGCTCTTTGCGCGCGCGCACGACGTTGGCGCGACGGTGGTGCACATGGTCTCGACGGTGCACGAGGCGCAACGCGCCGCCGAGGCGGGCGCCGACGCGATCGTGGCCCAGGGCACCGAGGGCGGCGGCCACGTGTGGCTCATGGGCACGATGGTCCTGGTCCCGCAGGTCGTGCGCGCGGTACCGCCGCTGCCCGTGCTGGCCGCGGGCGGCATTGCCGATGGGGCGGGCCTGGCCGCGTCGCTTATGTTGGGCGCTGAGGGTGTGCTGCTCGGCACGCGCTTCCTGGCGACGCCCGAAGCGCCGCTGCCGCAGGCCTACAAAGAAGCGATTTGCCGCAGCGACGGCCACGATACGATCTTGACCGAGGTTCCCGATATCGCCGCCTCGCAAGTCTGGCCTGGCGCCTACGCGCGGGCGTTGCGGACGCGCTTCATCGAGTCCTTCGTGGGTCGAGAAGATGAGGTGCGCCGCCGCCACTCCGAGCTTGCCTTGAGGTTACGTCAAGCCCGCGAAGCTGGCGACGTCGACAACGGCGCGCTGCTGATCGGCCAGGACGCGGGCCTCATCGACACCATCGAGCCCGCGGGCGCGATCGTCGAACGCATCGTCGCCGAAGCCGAGAGCATCCTCGCCCGCCGCGGCGCCGACGTGCTGTCTCCGATCGGCCGGTCGTGATCTGGTAAAATCCCCCGGTTCAAGAACGATTGCCGGATGGGGTAACGGTAGCCCGCCACACTCTGGATGTGGTTGTCTAGGTTCGAATCCTAGTCCGGCAGCCTGCGCCTGGTGAGTTTGATGTGCCTTTCTGGTGATCGCCAGGAGGGCTTTTTGCTGGTTGGCCGCGATCGCCTGGGGTGGCGGGCGCTGTGTGCCGCCCTTACATTAGCCATCTTGGCATGTGGCGCGCCTCAGCCGCCCCCCAGGCTGTACGTAGTCAAGAGCGGGCCGTATCCCCTCTACGAGCACAACGGCGACTGGCTGGCCACTCGCCTGAGCGGCCTGCCGCTGGCGGAGATCGAGGAGCGGATCATCCGCGAGGCGCGGATGACGCAGGCGCAGAACCGAGCTACGAGTACTACGGATGGTCCGTGGCTGCACAGCGGCTGCATCTTTGATGTGCAGCGCACAGCGCCCGACGCGCAAGACGGAAGCTACGTGTGGGCGTACGGCAAGGTTGTGCGCTGTGATGAGCCTGTGGTCACGGGCCTGCCCGAGCGCCGTGATGGCGCAGACGTGTGGTACTTCGGTACCAGTTCAGACGCCGATCGACCCCTTTCGGCTTCGGGAGGCCTTATTACCCGCAGCCCCACCGCGGAGATCGACCACGACCATGCCCCGCCTGTGCATCAATTGTCTCCTTGCCGAAGCGCCGTGTGCGATGCACCTGCCAACTGACCAGGCACGCGGCACGCAACCGCGTCGGGACGCGAAGGGCCAGCGCCAGGTCACGATCGAAGGCGGCTTAAGGACCTCTGCGAGCTCTAGCTGCCGCGCCGCGCTGAAGCGTCGGCGAAGGCGTGGTCACGTGGCTGCTCACGCCCAAACGCGGGACCGAACTCGATCTAGCGACAATCGTTGGGATCGCGTAACAACCGCAGAGGTAGCCGACCTACTTCGGGCATGGACTCTGTGAGCACGCTGCTAGCGACACTGAACGCAAGGGCTGCAGACAACGCGAAGCCGATTGAAGCCGGAGAGCTTCGAGTGACTCGAATCGCGGGCTTGAGCGCGATCGCGCTGATCCTCGCGATTGCCGTAGCTTTACCTGCGCTGTATAGCCATCTCGTCGAAGCGAAGATGGAGCCAGCCGTGATTCAGACCTCTTTCTGGATCACTGGTCTCCTACTGCTCGGTGCGCTGTTGGTCGGCGCGGTCGATGTACTCGCACGCGCATGGGTGACCACAGCCGTGAAAGGGCGCGGCGATCAACCACCGCCCAGCATTGCAGGCATCGTTAGCCAGTCAGCAACGGTAGCCGAGCCACACGTGGTTACCAGCGAGAGCCGCCTCGCAGCCGCGGTCGAGGCCATGAAACAAGATCTCCACGAACTGTCGACGACGGCGGCGCGAGATCGCGCGAATTGGGCGAACGCGTTCGCTGAGCTCAATAAACAGGTGCTGGCTCTGCGAATCCCGAATGGTTTCGTGCACAACCCGGATGCCTGACGGCCCGACCACCTGTTTGCTCGGCGAGACTCGTGCCAGAAGCACGCGACTCGAGCAGCGCCGCGAGTTCTAAACTCAGCAACGGGTGGCCGAGAAGGACTACAGCCATCGTGACGTGGTCGACAAGCTAGGCATCAAGCCCGGCTTTGCCGTGGCCTTCGCAGCCGAACCGCTCGCCGTCGAATCTGCGTTGCGCAGCCGCGTGCTGGAGCGCATCGGCCGCGACGCTGCTACTGACGATGAGCCGCTCGACGTAGTGTTGGTCGGAGCTGATGCCTCGACTGATGCCGAGGCCGTGCTCAAGCGCTGGCGAGCGCGCATCGACCAGGCTGGCGGCATCTGGCTGCTGACGCCGAAGCGCGGCCAACCAGGCTACGTCGATCAGCGCGATCTGATCCTCGCCGGCCCGGGCGCGGGCGTGGTCGATAACAAGACGTGCAGCGTCTCGGACACGATCAGCGGCATCCGCTTCGTCATCCGTAAAACTGATCGCGTATACTCCTGAGCGCTCCGTCTACGCCGCACAAACACGCCCAGGCCCGTTCGTCTAGCGGCCCAGGACGCCACCCTCTCAAGGTGGAGATCGCGGGTTCGAATCCCGCACGGGTCACCTTGTCTTGAAGTCAGGAGGGCCTCTTCGAGGGGCTCGCTCAGAGTCTTCGGGGCTTCTGGGTAGCAACGTGGGTAGCAACCGAGGCGTAAGCGTGCCCGAACGGCACCAACTCCGCTCGTCCGTTCACCCGTGGACGTAAGCTCCTGCGTACGCTTGAAGGCGGCGTCCGCTCCTGCACCTTGTGGAAAAGCGCCGCGTCGCGTATCTCCACTATTCGTACGAGCGCATCGGCAAGGCAGCGCATATGGGCATGCCGTTCCGAGGCTCGCTGATCCGAGACCGTTGACCCCCCGCGGTACCACGCGTCAGGAACCGGGGAGAGTCGCGGCCGCACCCAGCGCCCGCGAGGCAGCCTGCTGCGGGACGCCCCTTGACAACTTTGTGAGCAGCACTCACAATGTGAATGCTGCTCACGCTGTGAACATAACTCACAGAAGGCGGAGTCATGGATGCCGAAGATCTAGTGGGTGTGTTCGAGATCGCCGAGATGGCGGGAGTAACGACTCAGGCCGTCGCGAATTGGCGCGTGCGAGGGAGGGATTTCCCTGCTCCTGTCGCCGAGCTGCGCGCAGGACCTGTTTTCAAGCGGGATCAGATTCGGGCCTGGCTAAGGAGAAAACGCGTGCCATCGTCCACCATCGTTTCAACTATCAACCTCAAAGGCGGCGTCGCGAAGACAACGACCACCGTCGCGGTAGCCGAAGTAATGTCTGGCGTCTTCAACAAACGCGTGCTGCTCATAGACCTCGACCCGCAGACGAACGCCACCGTTCTGCTGATCGG
>WNGF01003251.1_pt1 | contig 22279 bp, 19 predicted proteins | sample 5400641 | NCBI WGS metagenome assembly WNGF01 (sample SAMN13153371, study PRJNA577476) | soil metagenome | isolation source: 80 cm soil or saprolite under grassland replicate 2 | place: USA:California | collected 2016-06-15 | reverse complement strand
CGACGGAGATTTTCCCGGTGAGGTCCGCCCAGTCCTCCGGGCGCAGGTACTTGAACGAGAGGTCCTCGAGCTCGCTCTTGATCCACTGGATGCCGAGCCGGTTCGCGAGCGGCGCGTAGATGTCGAGCGTCTCGCGGGCGATCCGCTCCTGCGACTCGGGCTTCATCGCGTCGAGCGTCCGCATGTTGTGGGTCCGGTCGGCGAGCTTGACGAGCAGGACGCGGATGTCCTTCGCCATCGCCACGACCATCTTGCGGAAGTTCTCGGCCTGCTTCTCCTCCTGCGAGTTCGCGGCGCTGTACTGCGAGAGCTTCGTGACGCCGTCGACGAGGTCCGCGATCTCCGGGCCGAACAGCTCGGCGATCTCCTGCTTCGTCGCGAGGGTGTCCTCGATCGTGTCGTGGAGGAGCCCGGTGACGACGGACGATTCGTCGAGCTTCAGCTCCGCGAGGATGCCTGCGACCTCGAGCGGGTGGACGAGGTACGGCTCGCCGGACTTGCGGAGCTGACCCGTGTGGACCTTCGCGCTGTAGACGTAGGCCTTCTTGACGAGGTCGAGGTCGGGGTCGGGATGGTAGGAGGCTACCCGGTCGAGGATGTCGTTCAGTCGAAGCAAGCGATCCAGCGAGCGTAACGGTTCGGATTAGCGCGCGGCAAGCGCGCCCTCTCGATCCGTAACGCAACGCGCCAGCCGGCGCCAGAACGCGCCCTCGCTTCCCAGACGCTGCGAGGGCAGCGCGGCGCCGCCGGCGCGTGCTCACGGCTTACCCCGAGCGAGTGAGGGCCCCCCCGTCCGGATGCCAGGGCTCCCTGGGCGCCCGCGCACCCGTTGCCGCCGGCGAGACGCTCGCGCTGCTCGGCGAGCCCGACCGCGTGCGCCAGTTGAGCGCCGAGGTTCGGGCGGGATAGGGTCGGGATCCATGAAGTGCAAGAGCTGCGGGGCGAACCTGGACGTCACGACGAGCAGCTGCCCCGCCTGCGGCGGGCAGGTGGAGCTCGGGCGGCTCACCGGCATCCTCGGCATCGTCTGCCGCGCGTGCGACGCGTACAACGAGCCCCGCGCGAAGACCTGCATCGGCTGCGGGAAGCCGCTCGGCGTCGCGGAGCCCGCCGCGCCGGAGCCGTCCGCGCCGCCTGCCGCCGCGCTTCCCCCGCCGATGGTGGCGCCCCCGGGCTCACCGGTCGTCCGATCGTTCCAGAAGCCTGCGGGCGGTGCCGCGACGCGGTTCGTCCCGTCGGTGCTGCACCCTTCCGGCGCCCCGCCCGCTCGGGCCGCGGCGGCCCCCGGTGCCCGGACCACGCCCGCCGCGCCCCCCGCCGGCGTCTCGCCGACCGGCACGCCGATCCCGCTCGTCGCGAGCTGCCCGCGGTGCGGCGCGGAGGGCGGTCCGGGACGGTTCTGCGCGCAGTGTGGCCAGGCCCTCGGCGCGCGCGGCACGCAGGTGACGATGAAGCCGCCCGCGCCGGGCCGGACCGCGACCCAGGTCTTCGGCGCGCTCGCGCCGGGACGGGCGAAGCTCGTGCTCGAGGGCGGCGACGCGTTCGAGGGCGCCACCTTCCGCCTCAACGCCGAGTCGGTCGAGGCCGGGCGCACGAAGGGGGCGGTCCTCTTCCCCTCCGATCCTTGCCTCGCGCCGCACCACGCGACGTTCTTCTACCGCGGTGGCGCGCTCCACGTGCGCGACGAGGGCGCCCCCGGCGGCGTTTACTTGAGATTGCGTGGCCTCTCGGTCCCGCTGCGGCCCGGCGATTACTTCGTCTTGGGCGAGCGCCTCCTCAAGTTCGCGGGGCAGCTCCCGTCTCCTCCCACGGGCCCGCCGGACGGGACGAGGCGGCTCGGCGCGCCGCGCCCCGCGCCCCCCGCGCTCGTCATCGAGGAGTGGCTCGAGGGCGGCACGGGCGGACGGGTCTTCATCCGCTCGGGCCCCACCGTCACGATCGGCCGCGGCGGCTGCGCGGTGAGCCTCGGCGACGACCCGCACCTCTCGCAGTCACACGCCGAGATCGTCGTCGAGCAGGACGGGACGGCGCGACTGCGCGACCTCGGCTCGTCGAACGGCACGTTCGTTAAGGTCCCGCCGCACGGCGAGCGGGAGTTGCGCGACGGCGACTTCGTCCGGATGGGGCACGAGGTCCTGCGCGTCGCCGTCGCCGAGTGAGGTCCCCCATGGCCGTCGTCTTCGTCACCATCGCGCCGCTCGGGACCGGGACGTCCAGCCTCTCGCGGTACGTCGCGGGGGTGGAGAAGATCCTCCGCGCCACGAAGCTGAAGCACGAGCTCACGGCGATGGGGACCATCATCGAGGGCAACCTCGACGAGATCCTCGCGGTCGTCCGCGAGATGCACGAGCACCCGTTCACTGAGGGAGCGGTTCGTGTCTCGACGCTCATCAAGATCGACGACCGGCGCGACCGGGAGCACACGATCGCCGGCAAGATGAGGTCGGTCGAGGAAAAGCTCCGCTAGCGCGCGGGGTGCGCTCGCCGCTACTCGAGCGTCGAGAGAATGGCCTTCACGCGCTCGGCGTCCGCGGGCCTCGTCGCGAGGTAACGCCGGTACCGATCCGCGGCGCGCCGCGTGTCGCCCTTCAGCTGGTAGCAGAGCGCGAGCTTCTTCTGCGCGTCGGCGAGGTCCGGGTCGAGCGACTCGGCCGCGAGGTACAGCTTGATCGCTCCGTCGACGTCCTGGTCGGCGCGCCGCGCCTCGCCCTTCTTGTACAGGGCGAGCGCCTTCGCCGGATCGCGCTTCCCCGGAGCGGCGGCGGCGACCTTCTTTCCCTTTCGGATCCGCTCGGGGTGAACGGGCTCGGGAGCGACCGTCTCCGCGACAGCGGGGGTCGCAGTCGGAATCGGGGTCCCCTTCGACTCCGCCCGTTCGTCCTGAGCGTAGCCTCCCCGGAGGGGAGGCGAAGTCGAAGGACCCTCAGGCTGCGCGGCCGTCGGAGTCCCCTTCGACTCCGCGCCGCCTTCGGCGGCGCTACGCTCAGCGTGAGCGGACGTGGGGATCGCCGTCGCCGTCGGCGCCGGCGTCGCGGCCGCCTCCGCCTGCGCGGGCGAGACGACGTCCGGCGCACCCTTGCGGCCGGCGGCGTTCTGGCGCGCGAGGAACGTCACCGCGCCGCCACCGATGGCGGCGACGAGGACGGCGAGGGCGAACCCCCAGAAGACCGCCCGCGAGCGCCGCGGGGCCGGGGCCGCACCCGGCGCCCCGGTCGGCCGGGGCGCGCGCGCCGTGGAGATCCGCGCCGCCGGGGTCGCGGAGGGCGTCGACGCGGCAGGCGTCGCGACACGCGACGGCGAGGGCGCGGTCGCGGCGGCGGGATCGACGGCGAGGAGCGCCTCCCGCATCTCGTCGGCGGTCTGGAACCGGCGCGCCGGGTCCTTCTCCATCGCGCGCGAGATGACCGCCTCGAGCGCCTCGGAGACGTCGGCCCAGCGCTCCCGGGCCGGCACCGGCACCTCGGCGAGGTGCTTCGTGAGGAACCCGACCGGCGTGTCGGACTGGAACGGCAGCTCGCCGGTCGCGAGTTGGTAGAGGATGACCCCCATCGAGTAGAGGTCGGTGCGCGAGTCGAGCTCGGCGCCGCGCGCCTGCTCGGGGCTCATGTACTCCGGCGTGCCGCAGACGAGCCCGGCCTGCGTGAGCTTCGGCTCGTTCGCCCCGGGCGAGGTGATCTTCGCGATCCCGAAGTCGAGCACCTTCACGAAGTCCGGCTCGCCGCGGCGCGGCTCCACCATGACGTTCTCGGGCTTGAGGTCCCGGTGGACGATCCCCTGCACGTGCGCCTCGGCGAGCGCCGAGAGGATCTGCGCGCCGATGCGGACGATCCGCCCCTCGCCGAGCGGGAACTCGTCCGCGAGGATCCGGGAGAGGTCGCGGCCGGCGAGGAACTCCATCGCCATGAAGAGCGTCCCCTCCTCCGCCTCCCCGAAGTCGAGGACCGCGATCGAGTTCGGGTGGTTGAGGCGCGACGCCGCGCGGGCCTCGCGCTGGAAGCGCTGCACGACCTGCGGATCGGTCGAGAAGTCCTTGTGCAGCATCTTCAGGACGACCGGCCGGTCGAGCGTCAGGTGCTTCGCGCGATAGACGCGCCCCATCCCCCCTTGGCCGACGAGCGCCTCGATCCGGAACTTGCCGTTCACGACCTGGCCGATCCACGGGTCGACGGGCGCGTCCTGCGTCGCGGCCGAGGCGGCGCCGCAGTACGGGCAGAACCGGGCGGCGTCCTCGATGGCGTTCCGGCACTCGGGGCACTCACGCATGGGGCTGCATCTTACCGAAATATCCGTCCGTTCGGCGCGGAGCCTCGGCCGTAGGGTGAGCCCGAGTCGAGTGACACCCAGCGGCTGCCCCCGCGTTTGACCGTGGCGCGGCCACGTGGCGAAATGCCGAGATGGCGAAGCCGAACGGGTGCCCGCACTGCGGGCGGGAGAACGACGCGAGCTTCGCGTTCTGCCTCGACTGCGGGAAGCCGCTCGCGCAGGCGCCGGAAGCGCCCGCCGCCGCACCGCGCTGCAGCGCGTGCGGCGCGATCGTGCAGCCCGGGTTCCGCTTCTGCGGCATCTGCGGGAAGCCGGTCGCGGCCGCGGTCTCCGGCCCCACGCCGCGGCACGGCGCGCCGCTCCCGCCCGGCGTCCCCGCGACGGGCAGCCACCCCGCGGCCCCCGCGCCCGCGCGCGCCGCCCGGATCCGGCTCGCGGTGGTGCGCCACGACGGCCTCCCCGGCCGGGTCTTCTCGGTCGAGCGGGACGAGGCGCTCTGCGGCCGCACGGAGGGGGACGTCCGGCTGCCGGACGATCCGACCGTCTCGCCGCGCCATGCGCGGTTCACGCTGTCCGGCGGCGTCCTGCGCGTCGAGGACCTCGGGAGCGTGAACGGCACCTTCATCCGCCTGAAGGAGCCGTGTCGGCTCGCGGTCGGCGAGGAGCTCCGCGTCGGACGCCAGCTCCTGCGGCTCGAGCCGCTGCCGCGCCCGGCGCACGCGGACGCGCACGGCGTGCGCCCGTGGGGGACGAAGGATCCCGGCTACCGCTTCCGGCTCTCCCAGCTGCTCGAGGGCGGCGGGCTCGGGGAGATCTTCCCGCTGCACCTCGGGGAGAACGTCGTCGGCCGCGAGGCGGGCGAGGTCACCTTCCCGTCCGACCGCTACGTGTCGGCGCGCCACGCGCGGATCGAGGTGACGGCCGACGGGGTGACGCTCGCCGACGCGGGCAGCTCGAACGGCACCTACGTGAAGGTCGCGGGCGCGACGGAGCTCGCGGCGGGAGACCAGCTCCTCGTCGGCGCGCAGCTGCTCCGGGTCGAGTGAGGCTCGGGCGGCCGGGCGGCCGCCGGGTGCCTAGCCGAACGACTTCTCCTTCTGCTCCTGCTCTTCCTTGCAGCGGATGCAGAGGGTCGTGACGGGGCGGGCCTCGAGCCGCTTCGCCGAGATCTCCTCCTCGCACTTCTCGCAGATGCCGAACGTGTCGCTCTCGATGCGGGCGAGCGCCTTGTCGATCTTCGCGAGGAGGAACTTCTCGCGGTCGCGCAGCCGGAAGATCATCGACTGCGTGTACTCGCTCGAGGCGAGATCGATCTCGTCCGGAAGGTCGTCGGTGTCGAAGCTCGATTCCTCCGTGAGGGTCTTCTTCGCGGAGAGGAGGAGCTGCCGCTTCGACTCCTCGAGCATCGTCTTGAACCGCTTCAGGTCCTTCTTGTTCAAGAGACCACCTCGCGTGGACCCGCCGGGGGCGGGAGAAAAAAGAGCGGTGAACCTAGTCCGCGCCCACCGGCGTTGTCAAGGCGACGAGGGCGCGCTCGACGCCGCATAACCCAGCGACACGAAAGCTTTACTCGAACCCGCGCCGTCGGCAGACTTCGGGCATGCCCGAGGGAAAGTTCGACCGGGAATTCCTGCGCGGGGCACTCGTCCTGACGGGCCGGTCGGACGTGGACCGGCTGCTGCTCGTCTCGGACCACCCGCTCTCCCCGGCCGAGATCCGCGGCCGCCCGATCAAGAAGAAGCTCGTCTACGCGGTGACGGCCGAGGGGCTCGCGAACCAGCTCCGGGCGAAGAAGTACCTCGCCGTCCTGGTCCCGCCCTACGACTACACCCGCATCGAGAAGATCAAGGTCGCCGTCGTCGCGGCGCAGGCCGCCGGGCTCGTCCGGAACGGCGACACGATCCTCGCACTCACCGGCCCGGGAAACGACCGGGTGATGGACACGCTCGTCAAGGTGGACATCGGCTCCGAGGACCCGGAGGAGAAGATCCGGGTGGACACGCTGGGCCTGCCGCCCGAGTTCTCCTCCCAGGTCATCGAGAGCCTCATCCACACGGCGATGGAGATCGGCGCGGAGGGGTACGAGGGCCACCCCGTCGGGACGATCATCGTGATCGGCGACTCCACCTCGGTGATGGAGCGGAGCCGGCAGCTCAACCTGAACCCGTTCCAGGGGATCAGCGAGGCGGAGCGGAACGCGCTCGACCCGCCGATCCGCGACGCCGTGAAGACCTTCTCCGCCCTCGACGGCGCGTTCGTCATCCGCGAGGACGGCGTCGTGCTCTCCGCCGGCCGCTACCTACTCACGATGTCACGCGACGTGAAGCTGCCGATGGGGCTCGGCGCGCGCCACAGCGCGGCCGCCTCGATCACCACCGAGGCGAAGTGCGTCGCGGTCACGGTCTCCCAGACCACCGGCTCGGTCCGCGTGTTCAAGGAGGGTGAGATCGTCCTCGAGCTGCGGCAGAAGCTGCGGCGCGTATAGCGGCCGCGTCCACCGCGAGGAGGCCGACGTCTCGCAAGCCGTGTCCCCGCGAACGTCGGCCGCGTCTGGCAAGCCCTCCCTCGCCCCCGCGAAGCGGGCGACTTCTCGCAATCCCTCCCTCGCCCCCGCGAAGCGGGCGACTTCTCGCAATCCCTCCCTCGCCCCCGCGAAGCGGGCGACTTCTCGCAATCCCCCCCTCGCCCCCGCGAAGCGGGCGACTTCTCGCAATCCCTCCCTCGCCCCCGCGAAGCGGGCGACTTCTCGCAATCCCTCCCTCGCCCCCGCGAAGCGGGGGAGAGGGTCGGGGTGAGGGGGCGCCTCACGCCTCGACGCGCACCCCGAGCTTCGCCGCCTCCGCCACGAGATCGTTCCACGTCCCCGCCGCGACCGGGATGCCGCCCGCGAGCCGCGCCGCTCGGCTCGCCGCCTCGGGCTCGCCCGCGACGAGCACCGGGAGCGCGGGGTCGGCGGGGGGCGAGTCCTTGAGCCAGGCGACGGTGGCGCGGACGTCGTCCTCGAGCCCCGCGCCACCGGGGAAGCGGGCGGGATCGAGGAGAAGCGAGAGCATGTTGTTCCCGATGAGCAGGTCCTCGTACGGGACGCGCGAGAGGATCCCGCCGCCCGTCAGCGCGCCGCCGAGCAGCTCGCAGACGAGGGCGAGGCCCGAGCCCTTGTGCTCGCCGAACGGGAGGAGCGCGCCCTTCGGCGGGTCGAGGAGCGCCCCGGGATCGGTCGCGGGCCGGCCGCGCGCGTCGATGATGCAGCCCTCCGGGATCGGGTCGCCGCGCGCGCGCGCCTCGCGGACCTTGCCGAGCGCGACCCGGCTCGTCGCGAAGTCGAGGAGCACCGCCGGGCGGCCACCGGTCCCGGGAACGCCGACGCAGAACGGGTTCGTCATGTACCGCGCGTCCGCGCCTCGGAATGGCGCGACGAGCGGCGCGTGGCCGACCACGTTCACGAAGTGGATCGAGACGAGACCCGCGGCGGCGGCCTGCTCCGCGTAGGTGCCGACGCGGCCGACGTGGAAGGCGTTCCGGAGGGCCACGGCGGCGAGCCCGACCGACGCCGCGCGCGCCGCGCCCGCTGCGATCGCCTCGCGCGCGACGACCTGCCCGTACCCGCGCCGCCCGTCCGCAGCGAGGATCGGCCCGCCGGCGTCCTCGAGCACCGCGTGCGCGCGAGGGTCGAGCAGCCCGCGCGCGATCGCGCGGACGTACTGCGGCAGCATGCCGATCCCGTGGCTGTCGTGGCCCGTGAGGTTCGCGTCGACGAGGTGATCGGAGACGACGTGCGCGTCCGCGCCGTCGGTTCCGGCGGCGACGAGGACGCGGATCGCGATCCCGCGGAGCCGGTCGTGGGGGACGATCGTCGCCATGGGGTGGGGCCTCCTCCGGGTTCGCGCGAGTCTACCCGGCCCTTCGCGCCCCGCGCGACGGGCGCGCCGGCGCGCGGGCGCCGAGGCACGCGGCGGCGAGCGGACAGAGCTCGCAGCGGCGCGGGTCGCGCCGGGCCGGGCAGCCGCCGCTCATGCCGAGGTGGCAGAGCGCGAAGTCGAACCGCACCGGATCCTCGGGGTCCACCCGCCGGAGCGCCGCCGTGATCTCCTCGACCGTGCGCCAGCTCGCGTCGTTGCGGCGGGTGAGCCCGAGGCAGCGCGCGACGCGGTGGACGTGGGTGTCGAGCGGGACGAGCAGCGCCGAGGCGGGGACGAGGTCGCCCCAGGCGCCGAGGTCCACCGCGTCGGGCCCGCGGACCATCCAGCGCAGGTAGAGGTTCCAGCGCTTCGACGCGCCCGCCCCGGCGGCGTCGGGCAGCAGATGGCGCAGCCCGCGCAGGCCGCGCCCGCGAAGGAGCGGCGCGACCGGCGGCGCCTCGCGCAGCTCGCGTCCGAACCGGGCGAGCGCGGGCCGGAGCGCGCCGGGCGCTCCGCCCTCCTCCCGGAAGAGCGCCGCGAAGCGCGCGCCGAGCGAGCCGTGGCGGTTCGCGAGGTCGCCGGCGGCGGCGGCGAGCGCGGCGAGGTCGCGCGGCCGGTTGAACCGGTAGACCGCGAACGGGAAGGCGGCCGGATCCGGCGCGCGCGCGAACTCCCGCACGAACGCCGCGGGCGACCGCCCCATGACGTCGAGCACGCGGGCGAGGAGCGGCTTGAACACGTCCGCGCGGCCGTAGGCGAGGGCCGCGGCGAAGAGCGCCGCGACCTCCTGATCGAGCGGGTCCGCATAGCGGCGAGGCAGCTCGACCGGATCCGCCGCGATGCGCGCCGCGCGATCGAGCGTGGCGTCGAGCGCGACGAGCAGCGGCCGGAGGGCCGCCGCGCGGGCGGGAGAGAGCGGTGGCGTCGCGCGCCTCCTCGGCGGCATGCGGCAGGATGATAACGGGGCGGCGCGGCTCGGGCCGGGGGAGCTGAATTCGATTCACTGCTGCGTGGCTGACGCAGTCGGGATTTCGAGAACGAGTTCCGGAGCGGCGCCGTGGGCGGCGCTCGTCGCGCGCGACGCGCGCTGCACGCGCGCCGGAGCGCCTGCGGCGACGCGGTGCCCCGTCCGGCGGCAGCGGCTCGTTCCAGCGGCGCGGCAGTTCGCCGGAACGCCTGCGGCGAGAGCCCCCTCACCCCGCCACTTTCCCCCGGTGGGGGAGAGGGAGGGCGATGCGGTCTTTCTGATCGCCTCGCCCGCTACGGCCGCCCCGGCGGGTTCCGCCGCGCCCACGCGAGGAACCGGCCCGCGCCGCCGTGCAGCTCCCGGGACGCGGTCGCCCAGGAGAAGGTCCGGACCACCCGGAGATCGCGGAGCGGCAGGACGCGGAGCGTCCCGGCCGCCACCTCGACCTGCACGGACCAGCGCGAGACGAAGGCGACACCGAGCCCGGCGACCGCCGCCATCTTGATCGACTGGTTCGAGCCGAAGAGCAGCTCGGGGCGGCGCACCGCCTTCGCGCCGACGGCGGCCGCGAGCGCCTCCTCCACGACGGCGCGGGTGTGGGAGCCCGGCTCGCGCCAGAGCAGCGGCGCCTTCGCGAGCTCCGCGGCGCGCGAGATGCGGCAGAGGTCGCGGGCGGACGCGGCGGCGACCGCGACGAGCTCGTCCTCGAGGTAGCGCTCGAGGTGGGCGCGCGGCGAGCGTTGTCGAGCCTCGACGAGCCCGAGCGGCACGCGCCCTTCGGCGACCCACTCGAGGACGCGCGCCGTGTTGCCGACCTGGACGCGGAACGGCACGCGGCCGTGCACGGCCCGGTAGCCGGCGACGAGCGGGGGGACGAGATAGGCGGCGGCGTTCATCGACGCCGCGACGACGACCTCCTCCTCGACCGCGGGCTCGCCCCGGAAGGCGGACTCCACCTCCCCGAGCGCCTCGTGCAGCTGCTTCGCCGTCTCGAGGAGGCGCAGGCCCCAGTCCGTGGGCGTCACCCCCTTCGACGAGCGCAGGAGCAGCGCGCGCCCACACTCCTCCTCGAGGGCTCGGACCTGCGCGGTGACCGCGGGCTGGGAGAGGTGGAGGAGCTTCGCGGCGCTCGAGATCTTGCGGGTTTGCGCCACGACGCGGAACGTCTCGAGCTTGCGGGGATCGATGCGGGCCATCGGGCGCGAGCATAGCAAGAACCGCGAGTCGCTGCGGTAGGCCATCAGCAAAGCTGATAGAACATCGGATCTCGCGTGAGGTCGCCGGGCATCCGACGAGGCAGGATGCCTCCCGTCGGCACCGGGCAAGCCACCCCCCGGGGCCAGACACGGAGGAAGTCACCATGGCCCGCATCGAGAACCACGTCGTCCGCGAAGTCGTCTCGCTCGACGAGACCGCCACGCTCGCCGAGGCCGCGCGCCTCATGGCCGGGCGCGGCATCGGCTCGGTGGGTGTCCGCTGCGACGGGAAGCTCGCCGGGCTCGTGACCGAGCGCGAGCTGCTCGCCGCCATCGCCCGCGGCGCCGACCCGGCGCGCACCGCCCTATCCGCGGCGCTGCAGTTCCCGCCGCCGTCGGTCTCGCCGACCGCGACCGAGCGCGAGGCCGCCGAGCTGATGCGCGCCCACCACACCCGCCACCTCGCGGTGGTGGAGCGCGGAGAGATGGTCGGGGTCATCTCGCTGCTCGACCTCGTCGAGCTCGTCGTCGAGGAGAAGCAGTGGTCGATCGACCAGCTCGAGAGCTACATCCGCGGCGGCCGCGCGGCGCAGCTCAGCCAGCCGCTCACGAGCCCGTTCACCCACGCGCCGGCGGGCGGGCTCGCCGCGTAGCCCCCACCCTGACCCTCTCCCCCGCAGCGCGGGGGAGAGGGGAGTGGGTACTGGCCCGCGGCGGCGCGGCGCCGGTCCCGGGCCGCGCGGTCAGCCGGCCCGAGCTATCCGAGCACCTTCACCCGCGCGAGCTCCTTCCCGTCCGCGTCCACCGTGTGGATGGCGCAGGCGAGGCACGGGTCGAACGAGTGGATCGTGCGGAGCGCCTCGAGCGGCTTCTCGGGATCCGCGATCGGGTTCCCGACGAGCGACGCCTCGTACGGGCCCATCTGCCCCTTCCCGTCGCGCGGGCCGGCGTTCCAGGTGGACGGCACCACCGCCTGATAGTTCTGGATCTTCCCGTCCTCGATCACGGCCCAGTGCGAGAGCGTCCCGCGCGGCGCCTCGTGGAAGCCGAAGCCGCGCACCTCGCCCTTCGGGAACGTGGGCGGGTTGAAGATCTTCGTGTCGCCCTTCCCGATGTTCTCGACGAGCAGCTTCCAGTGCTTCTGGGCCTCGTCCGCGAGCACGGCGCAGCGCACCGCCCGCGCCGCGTGGCGGCCGAGCGTCGAGTGGAGCACCGCCGGGCCGAGCTTCGTCTTCGCGATCGAGCCCGCGGTCTCGAGCACGTGATTCACCCAGAACTTGATGCGGTCGTGCCCCTGCGCGTACCCGACGAGCATCTGCGCGAGCGGGCCCACCTGCATCGGCTTGCCCTCGAAGCGCGGCGCCTTCACCCAGGAGTACTTCCCGTTCTCGTCCCACCCGTTGTACGCGGGCACCGTGTCCTCCGCGTACGGGTGCTTCTGCCAGTCGCCCTGGTAATAGGACCGGGCGATCGACTCGGTGACGTTGTCCCGGAAGTAGGGATCCTGGAAGGTCTTGATCGGCTTCACCGACGCGATGTCGCCGTTCATGATCGTGCCGCCCGGGAGCGCGAACTGCGTCCCCTTGGCGTCGATCGGGAGGTCCGGCACCGCGAGGTAGTTCGTCACGCCCGCGCCGTACTTGAGCCAGTCCGCGTACATGGCGCCGATCGCGCAGACGTCCGGGACGTAGGCCTGGTGGATGAACTGCGCGACCTCGTCGAGCAGCGTCTTCACCTGGTACAGCTTCTCCATGTTGAGGGCGGAGGGGCTGTCGAGGTTGATCGCGTTCGCGACGCCGCCGACGGCGAGGTTCTGGATGTTCGGCGTCTTCGAGCCGAGGATCGCGACCGCCTGGTTCGCCTTGCGCTGGACGTCGAGCGCCTGCAGGTAGTGCGCGACGGCGAGCAGGTTCACCTCCGGCGAGAGCTTCATCGCCGGGTGTCCCCAGTAGCCGTTCTGGAAGATGCCGAGCTGCCCCGCCGCGACGAAGACCTCGAGCTTCTTCTTCACCGCCGCGAGCGCGTGCTTCGAGTTCCCGGGCCAGCTCGAGAGCGACTCGCCGAGCTGCGACGCCTTCGCCGGGTCGGCCGCGAGCGCCTTCGTCACGTCCACCCAGTCGAGCGCGGACAGGTGGTAGAAGTGCACGATGTGGTCGTGCAGGGCGTGCGCGATCACGATGAGGTTCCGGATGAGCTGCGCGTTCAGCGGGATCTCGAGCGAGAGCGCGTTCTCCACCGCCCGGACCGAGGCGATCGCGTGCACCGTCGTGCACACGCCGCAGATGCGCTGGGTGAAGACCCAGGCGTCGCGTGGATCGCGCCCCTTCAGGATCGTCTCGAACCCGCGCCACATCGTCCCGGAGGACCACGCCTTCTTGACGGCGCCGCCCTCGACCTCGAGGTCGATCCGCAGGTGTCCCTCGATCCGGGTGATCGGATCGATCGTGACGCGCTTGCTCATGACACCCTCCCTTCGTGGGCCGCGGCGACCGGCGCGGTGCGGGTCGCCGGGACGGTGACGCCGGCGAGGATCGGGAACTTCCGGACGATCCAGACGTAGGCCATCGTCTCCGTCGCGACGAGGCCGAGGGTGACGAAGAGCTCCGGGAGCGACGGGAAGTAGATCCAGTTGTCGCCCGGGTTGAACCCGGTGAGGAATGCGTCGATCCGGTAGAGCGACCCCGCGAACAGCGCGAGGAGCGCCGCCTGGAGCTGGCCCGCGGCGTTCGCGCGGGACCCCTGCTGCATGAAGAGCCACGCGGCGGCGAGGAACAGCAGCGTCTCGCCCCAGAAGAAGAACGACTGGACGCCCGAGCGGAAGGTGAGCCCGAGCCGGCCCGCCGCGAAGAGGCCGCCGAAGCGGATCACGACGAACGCGAGGATGACGCCCGCGACGAAGACGCCGAGCCGTCCGAGGAGCCGCGTCTCGAGCGGCCGCCCGAAGGCGACCGCGGAGAAGATCGCCTCGAAGTAGATGATCGCGTAGCCCATCCCGACGGCGGTGAGGAGGAAGAGGAGCGGAAGGAGCCCGGTGTGCCACAGGCCGTGCAGCTTCGTCCCGGCGACGAGCAGGAGCGAGCCGAGGCTCGACTGGTGCATCGTGGGGAGCACGAGCCCGAGCGCCACGACGAACGGCAGCGCGCGCTCGACCCGCGGCAGCCAGGCCCGTGCGAGCGCGGCGCGCTCCGGCTTTCCGGAGTCGGCCCAGCGCTCGAGGAGCGCGGGGGAGAGCTCGAGGAAGAGGACGCCCGTGTACGCCATCATGCAGAGCGCGACCTCGAGCAGGACCGAGGTGCCGTTCCAGTCGAACGGCGTGAGCGGGATCCGCCACATGTTCCAGAAGCGGCCGAGGTCGAACGCCACCGCGACGCCGGCTACCGAGTAGCCGAGGAAGCTCGTGACGAGCGCGGGGCGGACGAGCGGGTGGTAGCGCCCCTTGTTGAAGACGAACACGAGGAGCGCCATCGCGTAGCCGCCGCTCGCGAGGCCGGTGCCGACGACGACGTCGAAGGCGATCCAGAGGCCCCACGGGTAGCCGTCGTTCATGGCGGTGGCGGCGCCGAGCCCGTGGGTGAACCGGTAGAGGCCGGCGACGGTGCCGAGCCCCCACAGGACGAGCATCAGCTTGATCGCGGGCGTGAGGAAGCTGCCCTTCACCGGGCGCGCGCGGGCGGTCATCGCTCCTCCTCCTTCGACGGCGGCGTGCGGCTGTTCTTCCAGGTGACGAACGAGAGGGCACCGAGGAGCGCCAGCGGCACCGCGAAGCCCTGGTAGATGCCGTGCTGGATGGTCTCGGAGAGCGCGGGGGCGGGCTCGGTCCCGAGCGCCGGCAGCCCGATCGTCTGGAACGCGACCGGCGAGAGGTAGAGGACGTTCGTGCCGCCCCCGTCGGTCTCGCCGTAGATCTTCGCCTGGTACGCGTCGGGGCGCTGGGCGACGCGCCGGCGCGCCTCGGCGAGCAGCTCGCCGCGCTTGCCGAAGGTGACCGCGTCGCGCGGGCAGACCTCCGCGCAGGCCGGCCCCTTCCCCTCCTTGGCGCGGTGCCGGCAGAGCTCGCACTTCACGATCCGCGGCGCCGCCTTCGCCCACTCGAACTTCGGCACGTTGTACGGGCAGGCGATCTGGCAGTAGCGGCAGCCGACGCACTTGTCGACGTCGTACTCGACGACGCCGTGCTCTCCCTTGTGGAGCGCCTGCAGCATGCAGACCGACGCGCACGCCGGGTGGACGCAGTGCATGCACTGCGCCTTCACGAACCCGGCCTCCTTCTCGCCGGCCCAGCGCCGGATGACGGTGAGCGTCTGCGCGTTCAGGTCCACCGGCGCGTCGTAGGCGGCGCCGGCCGCGAGCTTCACGTCCGCGGGCTTGCCGTTCGCCTCCTTGCACTTCGTCATGCAGGCGCGGCAGCCGACGCAGCGGACCACGTCCACGAGCAACCCGAAGTCCTCCGCGTCGGGCTTGCGCCCGGCGGCGGCGACAACGTCGCCGGGCGCCGAGACCGCGGCGGCCGCCCCCGCGGCGCCGACGATCTTGAGGACCGACCTTCTCGAGATCCTCGGCATCGGCTCACTCCTTTCCTTCGCGCTCTTCGGGCGCCTCGCGCGCGAGCTTGCGCGACGCGAGCCACCCCGCCCCCGCCGCGGCGCCGATGACGACGCCGGCGATCCCCGCCGCGACCGCCGACACCGTCCCCTGCTCCGGCGCGATGCCCGGGTAGGCCATCGGCGCGGTGGGCTTCTCGATCGGCACGGTCGTGTGCAGCGGGACGCGGAACGCGATCTCCTGCTCGGTGCAGCCGACGCAGGGGTGGCCGATCCCGATCGGCCACGCGCCCGGCACCTCGCAGAAGTGGAGGAGCGAGCAGTTGGCGTGGGTCTGCGGCCCCTTGCAGCCGAGCTTGTAGAGGCACCAGCCGTTCCGGTGCCCCTCGTCGCCATAGAGCTGCGCGAAGCGGGCGGCGTCGAAGTGCGGCCGCCGCGGGCAGTCCTCGTGGATGACGCGGCCGTAAGCGAACAGCGGCCGCGCCTTGTCGTCGAGCTTCGGCAGCGTGCCGAAGGTCGCGAACTGGAGCACCGTGCCGAGCAGGTTGTACGGGTTCGCCGGGCAGCCCGGGAGCGTGACGATGGGCTTCGAAATCCCCTTCTCCTTCAGGATCTGCGGGGCGCCGACCGCGCCGGTCGGGTTCGGGTCCGCCGACGGGACGCCGCCCCACGACGCGCACGAGCCGATGCAGATGACCGCGGCCGCCCGCTCGGCACACTCGACGAGCGACTGCACCGCGGTCCTGCCGCCGACCATGCAGAAGATCCCGTCCTGCTTCTTCGGGATCGCGCCCTCGACGACGAGCACGTACCCCCCCGCCTTCTTCGCGGCCTCGAGCGAGGCCTCGAGCTGGTGGCCCGCGGCGGCGGCGAGGGTCTCGTGGTAGTCGAGCGAGACGAGGTCGAGGACGAGCGCGCCGACGTCCGGGTGGCTCGTGCGCAGGAGCGACTCCGTGCAGCCCGTGCACTCCTGGAAGTGGAGCCAGACGACGGAGGGCTTCTGCCCCTTCGCCACCTTCTCCGCCATCTTCTCGCCCGCCCAGGCTGGCAGGCCGACCGCGGCGGCCGCCGCGGAGCAGACCTTCACGAAGTCGCGACGCGAGAGCCCCGAGGCCTGCGCGGTCGTGGTCGAGAGCGGCATCCGACGCCTCCTCGGGCGGGCAGGAAGGAATGGCCCGTCCGTATTGGCGCATCATGGCGCTCGACCGTCCGTACTCGTCATTGATCGAGATCAGTCAACGAAAAAATGTCGCGCAGATCGTGCGTTAGCTAAGGACTTCAATACGTTACGGAACACGCATATTTGTCGGTAGCGCGGGTCTACATTGACCTATCCGGTCAATATTAGACGTTCGCGACAAACAGCCGCATTTCCTTGGGATCGTCGGCGGGCCCCTCCACATCACCCGGCGTTCAGAACCGAAGGTCGCGCGCCATGCGGCGCCTGAGCGCGTCGTTGGGCATCGGGCCGAACCCCGCCTTCACGTTCTCCGCGACGTGCTCGGGGTTCGCTGTCGCCGGGATGACAGCCGTCACGGCGGGGTGGGACAGGATGAACTTGAGGAAGATCTGGCTCCACGACGCCGCTCCGAGCTCGGGCGCCCACCGTGGGAGCGCCTTCCCCTTCACGGCGGCGAAGAGCTCGCCTTCCTCGAAGGGACGCATGACGAGCACCGCCGTCCCGGTCTCCGCCGCGGCGGGGAGGAGGCGCGCCTCCGCCTCGCGCGTCGCCGCCGAGTACGGCAGCTGCACGAAGTCGAGCGACTCGGTGCGGAGGAGCCGCTCCAGCTCCGGGAACGCGCTCGTCGCGTAGTGCGTGACGCCGAGGTGGCGCAGGCGGCCCGCCGCCTTCCACGCGCGCATCGCCGGCAGGTGCTCCTGCCAGTCGAGCAGGTTGTGGACCTGCATGAGATCGAGGGCTTCGACCCGGAAGCGCCGGAGCGACTCCCGCATCTGGGCCTCCCCGGCGACGCGGCCGCGCGTCCAGACCTTCGTCGCGAGGAAGGGCGGGGGCCGCGGCGCGAGCTTCGCGAGCAGATCCCCGGCCACCCTCTCCGCCTCGCCGTACATCGGCGAGGAGTCGACGACCCGGCCGCCCGCGGCGAGGAACCTCCGCAGCACCTCGAGGCACGGCGCGCGCGCGGCGTCGGACGTCCCGACGTCGAACGTGCGCCAGGTGCCGAGACCGACGACCGGCACGCGCTCTCCACGGCCCTTCGGGATCGGCCGAGTCGCCATCGCCTCGCCGCCCCCGTCTCCGCCGCTCCCCGCCCGCCCGACGGCGGCGAGCCCGAGGCCCGCCGCGCCCGCCGCGATGAAGGTCCGCCGCGTCATCGTCATGGCCGCTCCAGGCTGCGCTCGCGTCGGGCGAGCCAGACCGCGATCGCGAGCGACGCGAGCCCGAGCGGGAGCGCTGCGATCGCGAGCGGGCTCGCGGCGACGCCGAGCGCCGCGAGCCCCGTGTAGGCCCAGCCGGCGAGGAAGTCTCCGCCGCGGTAGACCACCGTCTCGATGAACCCCTTCGACTTGTACTTCTCCTCGCGCGGGACGACCGTGTAGAGCACGTCCCGCGCCGGCTTCTCGAGCGCGTAGTGCCCGACGCGCCGGAGCGACTGGACGCCCCCGAGGACGAGGAGCGTCGGCGCCGCGGCGAGCGCCGCGAACCCCGCGACCGTGACGACCGGCACGGCGGCGAGCGCCGGGCCGAGGCCGAACGCGACGGCGAGGCGACCCGTGGCGAGCGACTGCGCCGCGAACGCCGCGACGTTCACCCCGAGGTCCACCGCGGCGAAGAAGGCGGTGCGGCGGGCCGGATCGGGGACCGCCGCCGCCACGATCCGCACCCCCTGGAAGTAGAGGAACGTCGAGGCGAAGGTGAAGAGGATCATCTGCGCGGCGAGGGCGCGCAGGAACGGGGAGCGGGCCACGGCGGCGACCCCGGACAGCGCCGTCCCTCCCACGGGAGCGCCATCTGAACGGGGGGCCACTCGTGCTGCGCCCTCGCGCCCCCCCGCCCCCCCCGCTCGCTCTGGGGCAGCCTCATCCGGCTGCCCCTGCGCTCGCCCTTGCGCGGGCGGGTGCTCGGCAATCCCCGCAGCGCAGCGCGCGGCCACCTCGAGCAGCACCGCCGAGATCGCGAGAAGGCCCGGTATCCCGATCGCGCCCACGAGGAGCCCGGCCGTCGCGGAGCCGACGATCGCGCCGAGGCTCCCGCCCGCGGCCACGAAGCCGAAGAGCCGCCGCCCCTGCTCGGCGGTGAACAGGTCCGCCATGAAGCTCCAGAAGACCGACACGACGAGCAGGTTGAAGACGGACAGCCAGACGAAGAAGGTCCGCCCCACGACGACCGGCCAGAGCTCGAGCCGGAACGCCGCCCAGAAGAGGACCAGGTTCACGAGGAAGAAGCGGTAGACGAGCGGCACCGCGCGCGCCCGGGGGAGCCGCGCGAAGAGCGCCGAGTAGGCCGGCACCGCGAGCGAGAGCGCCGCGAAGGTGGCGCTGAAGTCCCACTGGAGCGCGCGGACGCCGCGGACGCCCATCTCGTCGCGCACCGGGCGGAGCAGGTAGTACGCCGCGAGGAGCGCGAAGAAGTAGACGAACCCAAGGCGCACCGCGCGCTTCTCCGCGGGCCGGACCTCGACCGCGCGCCCGAGGAGCCGCCGAGCGCCGGGGCTCGCCGCCGGGGCCTCCACGCCCTACCCCGCTGCGTCCTTCCGCATCTCGCGCACGACGTGCCCGAGCTCCGGTGCGATGAGCTTCTCCCACGCGAGCCGGACCGCCGCCCTCGAGCCGGGCACCGAGAAGACCGCGCGCCCGCCCCAGACGCCCGCGACCGCGCGCGACAGCATCGCCGCGGCGCCGATCTCCTCGAACGAGAGCATCCGGAACAGCTCGCCGAACCCGTCGATCCGCTTCTCGAGCAGCGAGGTCACCGCCTCGTAGGTCCGATCCCGCGCGGCGATCCCGGTGCCGCCGTTCACGAGCACGATCTCCGCGCCCGCGTCCGCCGCGTCGTGCAGCGCGCCCCGCACCTCGTCGGGCTCGTCCCTTACGATCCGGTACCCCACGAGCGCGTGGCCCGCCGCGAGCGCCGCCGCCCGGAGAAACGCGCCGCTCTCGTCGTCCGCCTCGCTGCGCGTGTCCGACGCGGTCACGACGAAGACCCGGACCGACGACGGTGCCTCATGGCGGTGCTGCTCGTGTCCCACGTCTCACCTCGCCGGAACGGCGACGTCGCCGCGCGCCGCCTCGATGCGGTGCGCCACCGCGCCGGCGTCCGGCGCGCCCGGCGCGAGCCTCAGGTATTCGGCCCAGGACGACACCGCGCGCGGGGTCTCGCCGAGCGCCGCGCGCGCGTCGCCGAGCGCGCGGTGCCCGAGCGCGGTGCGCGGCTCGAGCTGGATGGCCCGCTCCGCGTACGCGATCGCGTCGTTTGGGCGGCCGCCGCGCCCGGCGAGGTGGGCCGCCGCCTGCGCGAGCCCCTCGGGATCGTCGAGGTCGAGCGCGCGCACGCCCTCGAGCCCGGCCGGCCGCAGCGCTGCGCCGACGCGCGCGCCGGCGAGGCTGCCCTCCGGCAGCGCCTGCACCGACGGCTCGTACCCGTCCGCCTCGACGCGGAGCACGTGCGCACCCGGAGGCGGCGCCGGGACCGCCCGCCCTCCCTGGCCGAGGGGGCGGCCGTCCAGGCTCACCTGGGCGCCGGGCGGAAGCACCTCGACGAGCACCTCGGGGGCGTCGTGGCGTGGGGCGCGAGCGCTCCGCGGCGGCGCGTCCCTCGCGCTCCCGCGCGGCGCGGCCGTCGCCGATCGCCCCCGGCACGCCGCGGCGACGAGCGCGAGCAGGGACAGCAGGCGGAGGATCGAGCGCGGCCCGAGCACGGTCGGGACCCTATATAACGCCCGCATGCTGGACAAGTTCGGCGTCGCCCGCGCGCTCCGGGAGATCGGGGCGCTCCTCGAGCTCGAGGGCGAGAACCCCTTCAAGGTGCGCGCGTACGAGAACGGCGCGCGCGCGGTCGAGGGGGTCGCCGAGGACCTCGGCGCCCTCGTCGACGCGGACCGGCTCCTCGAGGTGAAGGGGATCGGGGAGGCGCTGGCGCGGAAGATCGCCGACCTGCACCGGACCGGCACGACCGAGGTGCTCGAGCGGCTGCACGAGCGGCATCCGCCCGGGACGCTCGAGCTCGTTCAGGTCCCCGACCTCGGGCCGAAGAAGGCGGCCGCGCTCCAGGCGGCGCTCGGGATCCGCGGCATCGCCGACCTCGAGCGCGCCTGCCTCGAGGGGCGCGTCCGCGGCGTGAAGGGGTTCGGGGAGAAGACCGAGGCGCACATCCTCGAGGGCGTCCGGCGCCTGCGAGCCCGCGCCGCCGAGCGGCGGGTCCTGCTCGTCGAAGCGCTCGCGGAAGCGGAGCCGCTCCTCGCGCACCTGCGCAACGATCCGGCTGCGGTCCGGGTCGAGCTCGCGGGCTCGGCCCGCCGGATGAGAGAGACGGTCGCGGACCTCGACATCGTCTCGGCGTCTCACGACCCCGCGGCGCTGTCGGCCCGGCTCGTCGCGTACCCGCTCGTCGCCGAGACCCTGGCGCGCGGCGGCACGAAGACCACCGTCCGGCTCGCCTCGGGGCTCCAGGTGGACCTTCGGATCGTGCCGGCCGAGGACTTCGCGACCGCGCTCCACCACCTCACGGGATCGAAGGCCCATCACGTGCGGCTCCGCGGGCTCGCGCAAGAGCGCGGCTTCACGCTGAGCGAGTGGGGCCTCTATCGACTTCCCGCGCGCGCCGGCGAGGTGCCGGCTGCCGACGGCGCCCCCGACGCAGCACCCGACCCCCCGGGCGACCCCGCGGCGAAGGTCGCGATCCCGAGCGAGCGGGCGCTGTACGAGACGCTCGGGCTCCCGTTCGTTCCCCCGGAGCTGCGCGAGGACCAGGGCGAGCTCGAGGCGGCGCGCGCGGGCACGCTCCCCGACGACCTCGTCGCGCTCGAGCACGTGCGCGGCCTCGTGCACTGCCACACGACCTGGTCCGACGGGCGGGCGTCGCTCGAGGAGATGGCCCGCGCCGCCGACGCGCTCGGGATCGAGTACCTCACCGTCACCGATCACTCGCAGTCGGCGGGCTACGCCGGCGGGCTCGACGTCGATCGGCTCCGGCGGCAGTGGGACGAGATCGCCCGCGTGCAGGAGCGGGTGAAGGTGCGGCTCCTGCGCGGCACCGAGTCGGACGTGCTCGAGGACGGCGCGCTCGACTACCCCGACTCCGTGCTCGCCGGGCTCGACGTGGTCGTCGCGAGCGTCCACTCGCGAATGAAGATGGACGAGGACGAGATGACCCGCCGCCTCGTGCGCTGCATGTCGCTCCCCGTGTTCAAGATCTGGGGGCACGCGCTCGGCCGCCTCCTCCTCGAGCGCGACCCATTCGCTTGTCGCGTCGAGGAGGTGCTCGACGCCCTCGCGGCCTCGCGGGGCGCGGTCGAGGTGAACGGGGATCCGCGCCGGCTCGAGCTCGAGCCGCGCTGGCTCCGGGCCGCGACGGCGCGGGGGATCCCGGTCGTCCTCTCGGTGGACGCGCACGCGGTGCGGGACCTCGCCTACCTGCGCTGGTCCGTCGCGACCGCCCGCCGGGGCTGGGTCCGCCGCCGCCAGGTGCTGAATACGCTGCCCGTCGAGGAGTTCCGGCGCGCGGTGCGGCCGGTCGCGTGAGGCGCCGCGCGCGGGCCGCGCCGCGACCCGGCCGGGCGCCCGCCCGCTCGAGCCCGATGCTTGTCGCCCGGCCCTTCCGCGTCTACGCTCCCCGGCACCTTGGCGAACCTCCTCCGCTCGAAGCGCGTCCAGATCCTCGGGGCGCTGTCGCTGTCGTCCGGCATGCCGCTCGGGTTCGTCGTGAGCTCGTTCGGCGTGTTCCTCCGAGGCGCGGGGGTGGACCTCACGACCATCGGGGTCCTCTCAGCGGTGTCGATGCCCTGGAGCGTGAAGTTCCTCTGGTCCCCCATCGTGGACCGCTGGGCGCTGCAGCGGCCCGATCGGCGCCGCAGCTGGGTCCTCGTCGCGCAGGGCGCGCTCGCGCTCGGCTTCCTCGCCCTCGCCCTCTACGCCTGGCGCGCGCTGAGGACGGACGCGGTGACGGGGCGCCAGTCGCTCGCCGCCGGCACCGCGGCGACGATCGGCCTCATCACCCTGTTCATCACCTTCTGGTCGGCGACGCAGGACATCGCCCTCGACGCCTACGCCGTCGAGGTGCTCGAGCCCGCGGAGCAGGGCCCCGCGAGCGGCCTGCGGGTGATGTGGTACCGGCTCGGGATGCTCGTGTCGGGCGCGCTCGCGATCTTCGCGGCGCAGTGGCTCCCGTGGCCGCTCGTCTTCGCCCTGCTCGGCACGTTCTTCGTCACGTCGATGGCCCTCACGCTCTGGGCGGAG
>WNGF01003248.1_pt1 | contig 22283 bp, 21 predicted proteins | sample 5400641 | NCBI WGS metagenome assembly WNGF01 (sample SAMN13153371, study PRJNA577476) | soil metagenome | isolation source: 80 cm soil or saprolite under grassland replicate 2 | place: USA:California | collected 2016-06-15 | reverse complement strand
GCGCGCGGCTGCCGAAGGCGCTGGTAGACGGCAAACGATGCCTCTCCTCGGGCTCTAGCTGTACTGATACGGTTGTATCAGCGCGGCGTCAACGTCCAGGGCGAGCAGGGTTGAGCGTCACTCACAGCCTCGTGCACCAGCTACCAGCAAGCCGTGGGCGGCAAGCGCGTCTCCGAGCCGCGCTCGTAGTACTCGGCCACGGCCGCGAACGCTGCCTTGGGTTCCCAGGGCATGCCGGCGTAGGTGTGGCCGCGGCCGTCTTCCACTACTTTGACGATGCCCACGCTGCCCATGTCCAGGTCGCGTTCGGGATCGTCTCGATGGGGCAGGTGCCATTGGATGAACGTGCACACGAAGGCCGCGTCCACGTCCTCGGCGTAGAAGACGTCCAGGAGTTCGCGCAGGTAGGTGGCTTGCTCGTGCTCATCGCGGACGAAGTGGCCCTTGAGGCGCACGGGCGTCCAGCCGTCGTATTCGACGATCTCGCCGCCGCGGGCACCGTGGTCTGAGGCGCCCCGATAGGTCGAGCAGCCGAATTCGGTAATGGCCACGGGCTTGCCCTGGGCCACCAGTTGACGGACGCCCTGTTGATAGACGTGCGCGATCTCCTTCGAACGATGCAAGTCGACCGAGACGATGTCAAACGGCGTCCAATCGACGCCCTCGAAGGGCACCGCGGCGTAGGTCACTTTGCCGCCGAAGCGCTCGCGCACCACGCTGACCGCCTGAGCGAGAAAGTCGTTCATGCGACTGGGCAGGTTGGCAAGCTGGGTCGTGGTTTGGGGGTTCCTGGTCAGCAGTCCGTTGGTCCGCGCCATGAGGCTGTCGCCGGGTAAGAAGCCGCGGTTGAACAGGCTCAGTTCGGCACCGGCGACGAACACCACCTCGGCGCCCCGGCCGCGGAGCCGCTCGGCCCGCTCGGCGGCACCGGCCAGGTGCTCCAGGATCCGCGGCCCATCGAGTTCCATCGGATACGGCGAGAACCACACTTCCAGGCCCAGGCCGGCCGCATACTCCGCGGCGACCTCCATGCGGTCCAGGTCGTTGCCGATCAGGCGCACGGCATTGCAGTGCAGGTCATCGCGAATGATCTCCAGCTCATGCCGCACAACGGCTGGCTCGACCGGCCGGCCGTCGGCGCCACCGATCCTGAACCCGGTGTCATAGCCCATGCCTTTAGCTCGCATCCAACGGCCCTCCTGCACTATAGAGTACGGTACGTACCGTACGCTATCATAGCAGCATGCCATCGCCCAGGCGACGTGGCGCCGTTCTCGAGCAGGCCATCTTGCGGGCCGCCATCGACGAGCTGATGGACTCCGGCTACGCCGGGCTGACCATGGATCGGGTCGCCCGTCGCGTCGGAACGAACAAGAACGCGATCTACCGCCGCTGGCCGAATCGGGCGGCGCTCGGTGTCGCCGCCTACCGCCAGTTGGCCGCCTCCGCCCCACCGCCGCCCGACACTGGCCGTCTGCGCAGCGACGCCCTGGAGCTGCTGCGTCGCGCCAACAGCACCTGGTCGTCGCCGCTCGGTGGGATCCTGCGCGCGCTGCTGGCCGGGGCCCGCGACGACCCTCAGCTGCTGACGCAGATTCAAGAGAACGCGGCTGACGGCGGCAGCGCCGCCTGGCTGGCCGTCGTGGAACGATCAGTAGCCCGGGGCGAAGCCAAACGCGAAGCGCTCAAGCCGCGCGTCGCGACCGTGCCGATTGCGCTCCTGCGCAACGAGTTCGTGATCAGCGGGTACCCCGCTGTGGCCGACTCCGTCCTCGTCGAAATCATCGACGACGTGTATGTGCCGCTCGTCTGCGAACGATAGCCAGGTGATGCTGACTTCGTTGCCGAGTCGCGGACGGCGACGTCAGATTTTGCGCATATTGGTCACATGAACGCGGGTTCGCGGGTCAATGACATCACCCGACCAACCGCGGGAACGTGACGCATGGACGACCAGAACTGGCTCGCCGAGCGCTTCGAGGCAAACCGCTCCCACTTGCGCGGTGTCGCCTATCGGATGCTCGGCTCCTTGACCGAGGCGGACGACGCCGTCCAGGAAGCCTGGATCCGTCTGAGCCGCACCGAGACGAGCCATGTTGAAAACCTGCGGGCCTGGTTGACCACGGTCGTCGGCCGAGTCTGCCTCAACATGTTGCGATCGCGCGAGACGCGTCGCGAAGCGTCCCTGGAGCCCCACCTCCCTGATCTCATTTTGAGTCCAGAGGCGGGCATCGATCCCGAGCAGGAAGCCTTGCTCGGCGATTCGGTAGGGCTCGCCTTGCTCGTTGTCCTCGACTCCCTGACGCCCGCCGAACGGGTCGCCTTCGTGCTGCACGACGTCTTCGCCGTGCCGTTCGACGAGATCGCACCGATCGTCGGCCGCACTCCGACGGCGGCAAGGCAACTCGCGAGCCGTGCCCGTCGCCGCGTCCAGGGTGCGCCCGTGCCCGACGTCGATCTGGCAGGCCAATGGGCCGTCGTCGACGCCTTTCTTGCGGCGTCGCGTGCGGGTGATTTCGAACGCCTCCTCGCCGTCCTCGACGCGGAGGTCGTGCTGCGCGCCGACGGCGGGCTGGCGCGTCCGGGTCTGACCTCGCTGATCCGCGGTGCGCGGGCCGTTGCCGAGCGGTCGATGACCTTCCGTCGGGGCGTCGAAACGTCGACGCGGATGCTCGTGAACGGTATACCCGCGGGCGTTGCCTGGGCGCCCGATGGGAGGCCGTTTGCGGTCGTGGCCGTGACCGTCAAGGGCGGGAGGATCGTCGCGATCGACGTGCTTGCGGATCCGGACCGGCTCGGCCAGTTGGATTTCACCGTGGTCGCTGGCTGAGCGTTCGCGGTCACGTCCGCGCCTTCTGGCGGGTCACCTGTGTGGCACCCCGCGGGATCCAGTACTCGCGATGACACGAGTTGCCGACCAGCGAGCCGCCCAGCGCCGCACGTGGTACGTGAGCCTCACTCGCTCCGTGCGATAGTCTGGACGTGACTCTCCCGGTCGTAATTGGTAGCGCCAACGCACGCATCGGCTTGCCAGCCGCAATCGCCGCCCTGCATGCCGGCCACTCGGCTATGGACGCCGCGGTCGCAGCGGTCAAGTGCGTCGAGGACAAGCGCGACGATCACGGCGTCGGTACCGGGGGGATCCCCAACGTGCTCGGGCAGGTCGAGCTCGACGCCAGCGTTATGGACGGTCGTACGCTCGGCGCTGGCGCCGTCGCCGCGATCAAGGGTTATCGTCATCCGATCGAGATCGCTCGCAAGGTCATGGAGACCACCCCGCACGTGATGCTCGTCGGCGCCGGCGCCGAGCTGTTCGCCGATCGGCACGGCTTCGAGCCGGCCGAACTGCTTACCCCCGAGGCCGCGGCGATCTGGCGCGAACGTATCCTCGGCGGCGCCACGACCGGTTCCAGTCTCTACGCCGACAGCTACCAGATGTACATGGCTGCCGTCCGCGATTGGGCGAAGCTGCTCCACGACAAAATCCTCGGCACTACCAACGTGATCGTCCGCGACGCCGCCGGCAACATCGCCTCGTGCGTCTCGACCAGCGGCTGGGGCTTCAAGTGGCCCGGCCGGGTCGGCGACTCGCCGATAATCGGCGCCGGCAACTACGCTGACGACCGCTATGGAGCGGCTGCCTGCACCGGTCGCGGCGAGATGGCCATGCGTGCGGCCACCGCCTACAGTGTCGTCCGCTACATGCGTGATGGCCTCGCGCTCGACGAGGCGCTCCGCCGCGGCATGCTCGACCTGCGCGAGCTCGTCGACCCTTTCGCCGAGCGCGTCAACGTCATGAACGCCGTCGCGATGGACCGGGAGGGCACCGTCGGAGCCATCTCGACGGCCGCGGATACGTTTTACGTCTTTCAGACGCTCGATATGTCCAACCCTGAGGAACGACCGCGCGCTTGCGTCCCGCTCAAGGACCCGGCCTGAGCGCGGCTCGGTGCGCGGCGGCTCGAGTCCGCCGCTGCTGGTCACCTGGATTCTCAGCGCCTGCGTCTTGTGGGTGGCAAGCTCAGTCCTCAGCTCACCGCTTTCTTCACGAGCGCGCCGATCCTTGCCTCGTCGGCGGCGGTCAACTCCGCCAGCGCGTAGGCGACCGGCCACATGGCGCCTTCGTCGAGGTTCGCCGCGTCGCTGAAGCCGAACGTTGCGTACCTCGTGTTGAACTTCTGCGCGCCTTGGAAGAAGCAGACGACCTTGCCGTCCTTGGCATAGGCGGGCATCCCGTACCAGGTTCTCGGCGAGAGGTCTGGCGCGCTGGTTTTGACGATGGCATGAAGCCGCTCCGCCAAGGCGCGATCCGCTTCCGACATCTCGGCGATCTTCGCGAGCACGTCGCTTTCCCCGTCCGCCTTGTCCGCGCGCGGACCGCGGCGCGCGGCGGCCTTCAGCTCTCGGGCGCGCTCCCTCATCGCGGCTCGTTCCTCGTCCGTGAATCCCGTGGACGCCTTGCCGATCGCGGTGGTGCTGTTGGCGGGCTTCTGCTTCGCCTTCGTTCCGTGTTTCCGCTCAGCCATAGTGTTTGCTGACCTCCTACGTGATGACGGACGGCACGGGATCGCTCACCGGGTTGACCAGTCCCGGACTCTAGATCCGTTTGATTGTCGCCAACCAGGCCGGTGCGCCGTCGTCGTGGTATCTCGTCTGAACCCGGTCCGGTTCGATGGCGGCGACATTCCATCCATTGCTGGGGTTGAACGCCGCTCTCAGCTCTTCCTGACTGATGGGGTGTGGGCCAGTATCGGGACCATCGTCACTGAAGCACAACACATACAGGGTTCCATCGTGCTCCGTCACCGACGCTAGACTCGCCACGTATCCGGGTCGCTCGTCGCCGTCGAAGGTGTGGAACAGTCCGCAGTCCAGCACCGTCTCAAACCTACGCCCCAACCGTTCCAGATGGAACGCGTCAGCCGCGGCGAACTCAACCTCGATCCCACGGTCGTCGGCCTTCGCTCGGGCGATCGCCAGTGCCGTCTCAGCCACGTCAACGCCCAGAACCGACAATCCCAGCGAAGCGACGTGAAGAGCGTTCTCGCCGGTCCCGCAGCCCGCATCGAGCACCGCTCCGGCGAATCCGCCTTCGGCTGCCAAACGCACGATTGCTGGCTGCGGCTGGCCAATATCCCAAGGCGCAGGGCCGTCGTGGTACGACGCATCCCAGGGCAGCCCCGTCAGCCGTTCGTGACTGGTTGGGTGCCGACCACTGAATGGATCGTCAGCGAGGGTTCCTGATCGCTCCACAACATCGTCCCCTTTGTTTCCTGCGTCTGGCGCTGGGCCGTGGCCCCGACGTTGCGGATCCGGGGCAGCGCCTCTTACTTTAGTGGGTCGCCGTGCGCGAGCTCTGCGATCGCCACGGGGCTCTGCTCGTGTGGCCGGAGAGCTTTCGGACGGATTCCGCTCAATGACCGACTGCGTCCACTAGCTCGGCCGCATCCCCAGCCCGCGAATCGTTGCGCCCGGCAGCAGGCGGCTCTCCGGCCGTAGCGCCCACGACGCCGCCACCAGCACCGCGATCGACAGCGGCGCGGCGACGTGCCACCACTCGCCGCCGGTCGCGAGTGAGGCGGACGCCGCGCCGGTCAGATCGAACATGATGCCCGCGTACGCCCACTCCTTGATCAGCGGGAACCCCGGCACCAGGATCGCGATCGAGCCGAGCACCTTCCAGACACCGAGCAGGACGACGAAGTGGACCGGGAACCCGAGCGCGACGACGCCCTGGATCACGTCCGGTACCTGCATCGCGTACGCCAGCCCGCCAGACCCGATGAAGAAGACGACCAGCCCGGTGCAGACCCAGTAAGCAACGCTCTTCATATTCACCTCTCGGGTGGAAGAGGCAGTCACGTTCACTCCTAAAGTCGTCGTGTTGTCCATGGCGGTCACTCTAATTGCGGCTCGGTGACCCGCGCTTCTCGATTCCTGATCGGTTTGGTCACCTGTTTCGCCACGCACGACGGCATCTCCGCCGTGGCCCACTCCGTGATGTCGAACCTCCCTCCTTGTTATCGGCGAGCACGGCGGCATGAATGGCAACCACCACCGTGCGTTCGATGCATCGCCATCGATGTGCTTGCGATCTACTGCCCATCCCGAGAACGTTATCTGCCTGCTGGCGGACGAGCTTCCACCGGCCCACGTCAATCTCTTTAGCCCGGCGGCCCTCGGGCTAGAGTCGCTGGCGGCCGGCGATGCCCGTACTGAAGGGGTGCCACCACGCCAGGCGCAGTGGTTCGCCGCGCTGCCAGCACAGGAAGATCTCCTGGCCGTCGCGCAGCGCGGGAAAGTCGATCAGACCCGTGCGGATGTCGCGCAAGGTCACGCCCTGCGCGTGAATCTGCTCGGCGATGGCCTGGAGCTGCGCCTGAATCGTCTGCTGCTCGTCCGCGGGCTGGTCGACGCGTTCGTCGCCGCGAAGGACCTGGCCGTTCACCGCGACGCCGCGCGAGCGCGGTGGGTGGAGTTGATCCAGACGCGCGAGCAACCCCTGGGCAGTTGCCAGCAGGCGGTCGATTTCGGGCAGCAGCGCCTCGGCCTCGGCGGGAGTGAAGTAGCGCGTGTCTTCTGATGACACCTGCGCATCGTAAGCCGTCGCACAGATCGTGTGCGTTCCTCGGCGCGGCACAATGGGCGCCCATTGAATACAAGGAGTGTGCGCCAATGACCGAACAAGAGCTGCTCGCTGCCCTTCGAGAAATCGACACCCCCACGATCACCAACGTCGTCGCGACGTACCCGACCAACCCGCTGTGCCTCGGCCTCTACAACCCGTGGACGGAGAACTGGTACACGGATACGTCCATCCGCTGCATCTACCCCGAGCTGGGTCCCGTCGTGGGCTACGCCGTGACGTGCGTGTACGGGATGCCCGATCCGAACTATCCCAACCGGTTGACCTACCAGGACGTCATCGAGGCGCTCGACGCCTCGCCCAAGCCGACCGTTCTGGTCATTCAGCAGAAGTGGCCGCCGGATATCTTCAACAAAGCGGGCCTCGCCGGTGAGATCATGACCACTACGGCCATGGCCGTTGGCTGCGTCGGCCTGCTCTCGAACGGCCCTTCACGTGATATCGACGCCATTCGTCGCAACAAGTTCCAGATGCTGCTCGGTGGAGTGACGCCAGGTCACGGCGCGATGGGTGTCATGGCCGTCCAGGTGCCGGTCTCCGTCGGCGGCATGGATGTCGCGCCAGGTGAGCTCATCCACATGGACGAAAACGGAGCGGTCAAGTTTCCCCCGTCCACGATGCAGCAGGTTGTGACCAACGCGCGCGCAATGCTCGATCACGAAGCCGCGCTCCTCGAGCGCCTGCGCCACGCCAAGACCGCCGCCGAAGTACGAGCCGCGTCGACCGAGAGCACCTACTTGGAAAAGAAGCCCTGAGCTGATCTCGCGGGGGCACGCACAGACGACCGGCCCGATCCTACCCGCGCCGCGAGTGACCACGACCAGCTTGCCATGTATGCACCGGTTTCTCCCGCTCAGAGGGACCCGCCGCCAGGCGGAAGCTTGCGCAGCACATTGAACGTACAGCCCGCACGGGCATTCCGCCTTCGGCGGGTAAACGCGACACCATCGCGCCTATGATGGCTGGCGCTGGTGGCGCCGTCCCCGAGCCGACCATCCAGACACTGCACCACATTATCGTGCAATAAACCCGAGCGCGTGCCGTATCGACGACACGCCCTGGCCGCCTGGAGTCCCGCCTCGTCCCACAGGCGCCATCGGGCGCAGGGGCTTGACGCGAGCCAGCGTGGGGTGGAGCGTAGCTGGTGGGGGTCGCACCATGACCACATTCGAGGTCTTCAGCGCAGCGCAATCGCCAGGCCTGCACATCTGGAAACGGCCGGGCAACCTCGACCTGTTCCTCCGACCGCACGGCCGCACCGCGGCCGGCGCCTGGCAGTACGAGTGCGACCTGGATGTGGCGCCGCTGGAACCGATCTACGGCCAACTGTTCACCTGGGGCGCCGGCGACGCCAAGACCACCTGGGAAGCGCCGATGCACACCAGGCTGCTGCCGCGGCGCGCGGACGGCTCGCTGCCGGCCGTCGTGTACCTGTTCGAAGGTTGTGCCCGCCCGCTGGCCGCTGACCCGTTCGCCGCGGCGCACAGCGAGGTCACCATTCACCTGATCACCGCGGCCAGGTACCGCCAGGCGCGCCTGTATCTCTGGGGACCAACTGTCAGCGGCGGGGCGCGCTGGGTGGACCAGGAGCCCACGCCGGTCGATGGGTATCCGGTCTGGCGTGTAGCACTCACCGACGCCAGCCGATCGGCGGTCCTGTTCAAGTTCTTTCAGCCAGGCGCCAACCGGTGGGAGAACGACGCGGCCAATCGCCTGTGGGTCGCCGCTGATGGTCCGGAGATCTGGACGCACAGCGAAGGGCGCGACGTCCTGGACGTGCAGCCGGTCCCGCGGACGCTCGAGGTGTCTTTTCGGCACGAGCTTGGCGATGCCTACCCGGCCACGATGCACGTCTGGCAGGAGGGCGCGGATTGGTCAGGTGATTTTCCGGCGGCTGGGGCGCCACAGAACGGTTGGTCGAGCCATCAGGTGCAGTTGTTCACACACCTGCCGTACCGCTTCAAGTTCTGGAATCCGGATCTGCCCGTCGACCACTGGGAGCACCAGGACGCCACGCGCACCATCGCGATCGATGGGCCAACGCACGTCTGGACACTCGAAGGCGACAGTCAGCTGTTCGTGGCTGAGCCGGAGCGTACGTGCACGGTCGAGCTCACCGTGGCAGCGCAGCCGCCCGGCTTCGAGCTCACCGAGCCGCACAGCGTACAGCTGTGGGTCAACCGCGCCCGTGGATCACTGCCGACCACGCCAGGCCTCACGTTCGAGACCTATCCGGAGGTCACGACGTCCTTCCGTGTGCTCGGTGGCAACGGCTCGGAGAAGGTCGACCGGCACTATCTGCGCGCAACCCCGGGCGCCACTATGCAGCGGTACGTGGTGCTCGGGCGGCCGCCCGTGCTGAATGCGCCACCACCGGTCGATCTCGTCGCCGATCCACCGTTCACGATCAAGCGGCCCGGTGCGTACGAACAGGACGATCAGCTGCGCTTCGTGGTTCACGCACCGTGGTGCGCCCAGGTCGACGTTCAAGGCGAGTGGCTCGGCGCCGGTGGCAGCCTGCCAATGCGCACCACGCGCGATGGCACCTACTGGTGGGCCCAGGTGCCGGTCGCCGACGTCCGGAACGCCTTGGGCGGCGACTATCACGGCCGCCGCTACCGCTTCGCCATCAATGGCGACCCGACGGACACCGTGCAAGACCCGGCCGCGGGATGGATGACGGGCACCGCCAGCGGAGGTTGGTCGCGCCTGGTCAACAGCGCCAGCTACACGTGGCAGTCGACCGGCTGGCAAACGCCGCCGCTCGAGTACCTGGTGCTGTACCAGCTACACGCGACGCGATTCTCATCTCGCGGACCCGCCGCGTCAGGACTCGACAGGGTTGCCTGGGAGCTCACTGATGCCGCCGGTCACCTGCGCAACCTGGACGTGACCGCACTCCAGCTCATGCCCGTCAATGAGGTCGGCTCCAACAACTCGTGGGGTTACGACCCCGCCGGTTACTACGCGATCGAGGAAGACTACGGCGGACCGGATGCGCTGAAGCGACTGGTCGACGCGTGCCATATGCACGGCCGCGCCGTGCTGCTCGACGTGATCTTCAACCACGCTGGCACGACCGACAACATCCTCTGGCAGACAGCGCAGGGAACGTTCTTCGATGGCGATACGGAGTGGGGAGCGATGATCAACTACGACGATCGCATCGTGCTTCACTTCTTCGAACAGAACGTGCGGTATTTGCTCGAGGAGTTCCACGTCGACGGCATTCGCTTCGATTTCACGCGTGTTATCACACGCGGCAACGCCTGGGGCGAGCCGTTCGTCAGACGCCCCGGCAGCGGCGGTGGTTGGGAATTCCTGCAACGCATGCGCACCGCCATGCATGCGGTGAATTCGCGTGCGGTGCTGATCGCCGAGCATCTGCCCAATGAATGGGAGATCGTCAACTTTGGCGGCTCGATGGATAGCGAGTGGTGCGACGACTTCCACGACCGCCTCAAGGGCGTGTGCTCCAACAGGACCTATGAGCTCGGCGGTCTGGCTGATGCGCTGAAGCTCAGCCACACGCGCGTCGATAACTGGTACAAGGTCACCAACTACGCGGAGAGCCACGACGAAGTCGGCAATGAGCCGGGGCGCATCGCGGACGTGGCCGGGCTTGGCCGAGGACTGCGTATTGCCAAAGCGGCGATGGCGGTGACGTTGCTTAGCCGCGGTCTGCCGATGATGTTCATGGGCGCCGAAGTTGGCGAGGTTCGCCAGTTCCGCAACGACCTTGCCGACACACTCGATCTCGACGCGTACGCCAATGACCTCGCGCCGCGGCGGGTGCGCGATTGGACCAACGTGCTGCTGACGTTGCGCCGTGACAATCCCAACCTCCAGGGCCCGTCGCCAATCGACGTGCGTTTCGCGCAGGATGGTCAACTGGCCTTCACGCGCGGCCAACGCGGCGACTATTTCGTAGTGGTGAACTTCACTGACGCGCCCACCAGGCGCAACCTGAGCGACATGAACCTGCCCGAGGCGCTCTATCGCGAACTCTGGAACTCATCGTGGCCAGCGTTTCAGGTCGAATGGGAAGTCGAGCACACCAACGGCGGGCGCGACGCGCGCCTGGGTCGCTGGACCTGGCTAAACGTCCCGAATAACGGCGCGATCGTCCTCGAGCGGGTCGACTGAGAGCCTGCTCGGCTCGGTCACTGGCCAAGAGAAAATTCGCGCGGCCTTGTTGAAAAACGCGTGTTGGCCAAGCGGCCGCTCCGCGTGGCGCCAGGCTGCACAAAGCGCTTGCGCGACTGCTAAAGTTCGCGTTGACACGCCCGCATAGCTCAGCGGATAGAGCAGCGACCTTCTAAGTCGTTGGCCGGGGGTTCGAGTCCCTCTGCGGGCACTACCAGGCAAGGCTGTATCTTTGCCCCACGTTCGGCCGGGATGCTGGTGGCGTCGAGCTCGGAGCGAGTTGGCACGGCTGCGTAGCCCTCGATCCGTGCGCCAGGCTGCGCGGGCACGACGAAGCGGGCGTGAAGGATCGTCCTGGGGTCCGGTTTGGGCGTGAGGCGGGCGCGCCGGCAAATCGCCAATGGACCATACTCGAACGTTGGTGGATGCGCTGCCGTCCGTTGTCGCGCAGGACGCCGACGAGGTTGTGCGCGGGTTCGTGCCGACGCGCCGCTTCGCTGGCGTCTCCTTTGAGACGTACGTGCCTGATGCGCGCTATCCGTCGCAGCTGCGGGCGCTCCTGCGCATGCGCACCTTCGCCGCCGATGCCAACGCGGTGCAGCGTCGACTGCCCTTCTTCAGGCCGAAGACGAGACATGCGCGCGCGGTCTACCTGGATGGCGGCTACGGCGTCGGCAAGACGCACCTGCTGGCGGCCACCTACCACGCCTTACACGGCCAACGCTATTACCTGTCCTTCGCGGAGCTCGCGTACAGCATTTCCAGGCTGGGGATGGACCAGGCGCTCGAAGCCTTCGCGGCCGCGCGCCTGCTATGCATCGACGAGTTCGAGCTCGACGACGTGGCGCAGACGCGGATGGCCTCGATGTTCTTGCGGCACGTGTTCGAGCGGCGCGACACCCATGTGGTGACGACGTCCAATACGCTGCCGTCCGATCTGGGCCAGGGTCGGTTCGCGGCTGAGGCCTTCCAACGCGACATCGGCGATATTGCGCGCGCGTTCGAGGTGGTGACCATTGACGACGAGGACTACCGCCATCGCCAGTGGCACGATCTCGCGCCGCTTGGTTCTGCGCCGAACCGTCAGTCCGATGGCGTCAGCATGGCCTGGCCGAACCTGGCCAAGCAGTTGGAGCGCATCCACCCCATTCATTACGCGCAGATCGCGGTCAAACTCGAGGCGCTGCACATTGACCGCCTGCGGACGATCGACGATCAGGCTATGGCCCTGCGCCTGGTCCACTTCGTCGACAAGTTGTACGACCAGGAGGTTCGCCTCAGCCTGTCCTCTGAGGTCCCGCTGACCGAGCTGTTCTCCCCCACCTACCGCCACGGTGGCTATGAGAAGAAATACCGCCGCTGCCTGAGCCGACTCCACGAGCTGCTGTCCGAGCGCGTTGTATTACCAGGTGGCGAACGGGTCGCCGGTCAGGTCCATGTCAGCCAGGGAGTCGACGACTTGCGTGGCGGCGGTCAGCGTCAGGTGGGCGGTGTAGGGGGTGCGGACGCCCAGGACGGCCATGCCCGCGCGTTGGGCGGATAGCGCGCCGTTGGGGGAGTCTTCGATGGCCAGGCAGCGCGGGGCGGAAATGGCCAGGCGCTGGGCGGCGAGGGTGTAGATCTCGGGGTCGGGTTTGCCGTGGATGACTTCGTCGCCGGCAACAATCACGGAGAAGGTGCTGGCCAGGCCGATGGACTGCAAGGTGGCGTCGATCCAGGTGCGTTTGGCCGACGAGGCCAGGGCCAGGCGCACGCCGAGTTGCTGCAGGCGCGCCACTAACTCGGGCACGCCTGGACAGGCGGGCCACGGTTGGCGCAGGATGCGCAGGACGGCCTCGTCGTATCTCGCCTCATAGAACGAGCGCGTGCCAGGCAGCCCGCGGCGCGGGATCAGCGTGTCCCAGAAGAACTCGGTGGTGGTGCCGATGAACGCCTCGTTCTCCTCGCGGCTCAGCCCGCCATAGTCGGCCAGGACCTCATTGGCGACGGTGAAATGCAGCGGCTCGCTGTCGATGAGCACACCGTCCATGTCGAAGACGACAGCGTCGAAACGCGGCACGTGGGTGGACGATACCCTCTGGGACGTGATGGATGGCGTTGCGTCGACCGCTGGCGCACTGGTCAAAGCCGATCACCCCTGGGCCGACGCGCAGCTTGCTCAGCTCTATGACGCCTTTAGCTTCGACGCCGACGTTCCGTTCTATCTGGAGCTCGCCGCACAGCAAGGCGGACGGGTGCTGGAACTGGCCTGCGGCAGTGGGCGGCTGACCGTGCCCCTCGCCAACGCGGGGAACAGCGTGGTCGGCATTGACGTCTCGCCGCACATGCTCGCGCTGGCGCGCGCCAAGCTCGAAACGCACCCAAGCGTAACCCTCATCCAGTCCGACATGCGCGCATTCAATATCGGTGGGCCGTTCGACCTGGCGATCATCGCCGTCAAGAGTTTTGCCTACCTGACCGAGACAGAAGACCAGTTGCAGGCACTCCTGTGCGTCAAAAAGCACCTGAGGCAGGGTGGAGTGTTGGCCATCGACCTGCTGCACGCGAAGCCTGAGTGGATCGGCCAGAGTCCAGGCAGCATGCGCGACGACCTCGTGCAGTACTCAGCCGCGCACGGCTTCACGCTGTCACGGGTCGAGTCAGTGGTGAGTACCGACCTGAGCCAACAGATTCGGGTGATTCGTTCGGCCTACGAAGCCATCGACGCGCGCGGTCAACTGGTCGCCAAGCGCTTCGTCGAGTGGCCGTATCGCTGGATTCATCGCTTCGAAGCCGAGCACCTCCTGGCACGCGCCGGCTTCGAATTGCAGTCGGTGTATGGCGACTACCAGTGCGAGCCGTTCACCTCAGAGTCAGCGACGATGCTGATGGTCGCCCGCCGTCGTTAGCCGAAGAGGCTCACTCGATCTTTTCGACCTTGCCGTCGGCATCGAGATAGACGATGTAGCCGACGACCTGGCCAGCAGCCTCGATGGTGTAGAAGACGATCCGGCTGCCGTCAGACTGGCGCTTGTCGCCCACTCGATCGACTTTGCCACTGGGCAAGTCGCCGCGGTCGTGCAAGGACTTGACGAATTCCTGCTCGCCACCGCGGCGCATCGTGGGTGCCAGGCAGTCATATGCGGCGTGCGCCGCTTCGTCGTCCACTTTGGCCACGGAATCCATTGCCGCGTCGGCGCAGTCTGAACTCGCGCTCAGAGTGGAAGCAGGTGCAACTGGCCCGGCGTAGCCGAACTGATACATGCCGACGCCGGCGGCGACGACCAGACTCGTGAGCCAGGCAAAACGGTGGTGCCAGATGGCGACACCGGTGCGGGCCACGATATGCGCCAGGACGGTCGGGAAGGACATCTCGCCACGTGGGTCGCAGAGCGCGTGCCGGGCGCTTGCACGCACCCCTCGCGCGGCTCAGGGTGACCAGCTGGGATGCTGCCAGAACACCGAAGCCCGAGGTGCAGGCCAAGATCGCCGATGAGACCTGGCCCACGTTGGAGAATCGAGTCGAACCGCTCCACCTGACGGTGACACGAAACGAACTCCTGCAGGAAGACCGCGACTCAGGCTGACGCGTTCCGCGTCGCCGAAGCGCGGGCTAGGCGGCTTTCTTGGTCTCTTCGTCGTCCGTGCGGCGCACCGTCACGCCGAAGCCCATCGGCGGCTTCATGCGCTTGGGCTGCTCTTCGGCCCACACCTTGCGGCGGATCCAGCCGGCTGGGCTGGTCGGGTCGGGAACCCACAGTACTGCGCGCTCGTACTCGGAATCACTCATATCGCCCTCGTTGGTGGGCGCATCATAAAGAAGCCCCTGGCCCGTCACACGAGCCAGGGGGCTTACTTCGCCTAGCCGAAAGTCCTCGAACGCCGAGGCTACTCGGCCGTCCTGCGCCGCCGACCTCGGCGACCATTGCGCGCCTTGGGCGCTGCACCGCGTGCCTCGCGCACCTGGAAGCGTAGTTGCCCGCTGCCACTATCACGTGCCCACTTAAGCGAATAACCGGTCTGTTTGGCGGCTTGACCAAGCCGTCGCTTCAGCGCTCGGCTCGATAGTCCGGCTAGATCGATCTCGGCCGCATCACCGGGCGAAAGCTCGCGCAGCGCGTCCGCATATTCGGACAGATCCATCTGTCCACGCTTTGGAAACACCTTGGCTGCTTCATCGGAGGACAGCTTGCGAATAGATACCGGCACTGTTACCCCTCCCGGCGATGACTTCGCAGATTTAGGCCATCGTACGCGTCATTGATCATGATAGTGCAACGTGCGCAAATACGCTCATTAGATTCGACCGAAGTCGCGCGCCTCGCCCCATACGTGACGGAAGGCATCGGAAATCTCGCCAAGCGTACAGTATCCCTCGACCGCCTCGACGATCAATGGCAGCAGATTAACGTCGTCTTTCGCCGCCGCCTGCTCTAACCCTTCGAGCAACCGCGTACACCGCGCAGCATCTCGTCGCGCACGCAATGCACGTAAACGCTCACATTGACGCTGCCGTATCGTCGGATCGACGACCAGGATCGCCGGCGCAGTCTCAGGTTGCTCGGTTTGAAAGCGATTGACGCCGACGATGATGCACTCCTGGCGTTCCACTTGTCGTTGATACTCGTAGGCTGATTCCTGGATTTCCGCCTGGACATAGCCCGACTCTACAGCCGCCAGCGCGCCACCTCGCTCGTCGATACGTGTGATGTAGTCCCAGGCGCGTCGCTCGATCTCGTCGGTCAACGACTCGACGAAGTAGCTGCCAGCCAGTGGATCGACAACGTCGCCGACGCCACTTTCAAAGGCCAGAACTTGCTGCGTTCGTAGTGCCAGCTGCGCGGTTTCCGCGGTTGGCAGCGCCAGTGCTTCGTCTTTGGCATTGGTGTGCAGCGACTGCGTTCCGCCGAGCACTGCCGCCAACGCTTGCACCGTCACCCGCACCACGTTGTTGTCGATCTGTTGTGCTTGTAATGACACGCCCGCGGTCTGTGTGTGAAATCGCAGCATCCACGAACGCGGATCTTTGGCACCGAAGCGTTCGCGCATGATCCTGGCCCACATGCGACGCGCGGCGCGAAACTTGGCGACCTCCTCTAAGAGGTTGTTGTGACTGTCGAAAAAGAACGCCAAACGCGGCCCAAACGCGTCGATGTCGAGCCCGACACGTAGTGCAGCATTGACGTACTCGATGCCATTGGCAAGCGTAAAGGCGAGTTCCTGAACGGCGCTCGCGCCGGCTTCACGCATGTGGTAGCCGCTGATGGAGATGGTGTTCCACTGCGGCACTTCGCGCGCACAGTACGCAAAGAGATCGGTGATCAGCCGCACACTCGGGCGGGGTGGGTAGATGTACGTGCCACGCGCGATGTACTCCTTGAGAATGTCGTTCTGCACAGTGCCGCTGATGCGCGTTGCATCGATGCCCTGTTTCCGCGCCACCGCGATGTACAACGCGAGCAGAATCGGCGCCGTGGCATTGATCGTCATCGACGTCGTCACTTTGTCCAATGGCAAGCCGGCCAGCAGTTGCTCCATGTCGTCGAGCGACGAGATCGACACGCCAACCTTGCCCACCTCACCCTCCGCGATCGGGTGGTCGGCGTCGTAGCCCATCTGCGTCGGCAAGTCGAAGGCGACCGAGAGACCGGTCTGGCCGCGTTCGAGCAAGTACCGAAAGCGCGCGTTCGATTCTTCGGCGGTCGCGTACCCGGCGTACTGGCGCATCGTCCACATGCGGCCGCGATACATCGTCGCTTGCACACCACGCGTGAACGGATACTCACCTGGGTAGCCGAGCCGTTCGCGCTCGTCCCAACCTGCCAGATCTTCGGCCGTGTACGTCGGCTCGAGCGGTATGTGCGATGTCGTTTCGAAGTTCGCGTCGCGCTCGGGCGAGCGCTCGAGGGCCTTCTTCAGGGTTGTGGCGCGCCACTCCTCGGCCGAGTTGCTCACTTCAGCTCTCGCCACAGGTGATACAGAGCTTCCAAGGCGCCGCGCCGCTTATATTCCGTGCGCGTCGTGGAATAGCGCGTTTCTTGGCATGTTTGTCGACCGTTGACGTCGACGACGATGTGCAGCGTGCCCACCGGCTTGCCCTCGGATTCGTTCGGTCCGGCGACCCCCGTTGTCGCAATTGCGACATCGGCACCGGCTCGCTCACGGGCGGCAGCCGCCAACGCCTGGGTCGTCTCCCGGGCAATGGTGCCATGTGCATCGAGCACCTTCGGGCTCACACCCAGAGCTTCTTTCGCGGCGCGCGAATAGGCTACGTAGCCGGCCACGAAATAGTCTGACGCGCCCGATGCTTCAGTGATCAGCGATGCCAATTGGCCGCCCGTGGCGCTCTCGGCGACGGTCAGTCTCAGTCCGCGCGTGCGCAGGATACCGCCCACGACGCCGGGAAAATCGTCGTTATCGGTGCCGTACACCCATTCGTCGATGCGCTCGCGCACGATTGGCTCGAATCCATCGAGCATGGATAAAGCTTCAGCCTGCGAGGTGGCTTTGGACGTCAGACGAACGTGAATGCCGTCGCTCTTGGCATACGTGGCCAGCGTCGGATTGGTGGAGCGCGTCAGCTCGCCGAGTGCTTCTTCGGCGTGCGATTCGCCGATCCCGACGAGCTTTAACGTGCGCGAGAGGATCACTCCGCCGCTCAGTAATCGCGCGAGCCGCGGCTGCGCTTGCTCCTCCCACATCTTGCGCATCTCGTGCGGTACGCCGGGCATCGAAATGATGACTTTGCCGTCCTTTTCGACCCACCAACCAGGCGCCGTGCCGATCGGATTGGGCAAGAACGTGCCCGACGGAATCGTCGTCGCCTGTTTGACGTTACGTTCGGGCATCGTTCGGCCACGTCGGGTGAAGAATTCTCTGAGCTGCTGCTCTAGCTGCGGCTGGACTTGCATGTCTTCGCCGAACACGGCCGCGATGGCCTCCCGGGTCAGATCGTCTTCGGTCGGGCCGACACCTCCGGTACTGATAACCACGTCCGAGCGTTCCAGTGCCTGGCGAAAGGCGTGCGATAGGCGTGACAGGTTGTCGCCAATGGAGGAGACGTAATACAGGTCGAGACCCAGCGCGGGCAGCTGTTGCGCCAGGTAATTGGCGTTGGTGTCGACAATCTGACCCAACAGGAGCTCGGTGCCTACCGACAGGATCTCGGCCTTCATCACCGCTCAGTCTATCGTTGGGGGCGTGATGCCTCGGCTAGTCGAGGCTGGCCAGCACGTGGCCGGCTTCGACGCTTTGGCCTGCGGTCACGCCGATGGTGCTGACCGTGCCACCACGCGGCAAGGAGAGCTCGTTTTCCATCTTCATTGCCTGCAGCACGACGAGTGGCTGGCCGGCCGCGACCTCCTCACCCGGCTCGACCAGGACTTTGACGACCAGACCGGGCATGGGCGCCTTGAGATCGCGCCGGCCGTGGCTGCCGCCGCGCGCGGCAGTCAGCATCGCCAGCCGAGCGTGGGTCTCGTCCATGACCTCGGCGTGGTAGCTCACGCCCGCGATGGCCACATCGACACTGTCGAGCGATCGCCCAGCCATGACCTCATAGCGTCGTGCGCCGAGCGTCAGCGACTGCAGCACGCCGCGCACCGCGCTCAGCTGCACCGCCTGCTCGGGCTCGTCGTCGACCGAGGCGAACACGCTGTTGCCTTCGCGCCGCAGCCGAACACGGAGCATGCGCTCGCCGATGGTCACCTGGTAGAGCATCAGTGCAGTCCTGCCCGCCGCGCCGCTCTACGCCATGCCGACGACATTGGGCCGTTGACCGTCGGCGGCGGCGCCGGCGCGATGCTGGTATCAGCCATCAAGGCGGCCACAATCGCCACAACGGGCATGTCTTCATCGGCCAGCGCGGCGGCGTGCTCAGCCGACCACTCCTGCTCCAACCAGCCGGTGTGGACCTGGCCAGCCCGGACGGCAGGGTGCGCGACCAACCAGCGATGCAGCGGGATACTCGTGTGCACGCCCAGGACGAGAAATTCGCGGAGAGCGCGCGCCATGCGCGCCAGGCCCTGCTCGCGATCGGCTGCCCACACGATCAGCTTGGCAATCATCGGGTCGTAGTACACGTCGATTCTGGCGTCCTCCTCGACGCCCGAGTCGACCCGTACGCCTGGCCCGCTCGGTGGGCGATAGCCGATCAAGCGCCCCGTCGAGGGCAAGAAACCAGCCGCCGGGTCCTCGGCGTACACCCGGCATTCCACGGCATACCCGCGCGGCTGAATCGCGCTCTGCTCATAGCCCAGCGGCTCACCGCAGGCGATACGCAGTTGTTCGTGGACCAGGTCGATGCCGGTGACAAGCTCGGTGACCGGGTGCTCGACTTGCAGGCGCGCGTTGACTTCGAGGAAGAAGAAGCTGCCGTCCGGCGCAAGTAGGAACTCGACGGTGCCCGCGTTCGTGTAGCCCGCCGCGAGTGCCGCGCGCACCGCCACGTCGCCCATCTGTTTGCGCAATGATTCAGAGACCGCTGGCGACGGCGATTCCTCGATGACCTTCTGATGGCGTCGCTGCAGGGAGCAGTCGCGCTCCCCGAGATAGACGCACTGGCCGTGCTGATCGGCCAGAATCTGGACTTCGACATGGCGCGGCTGCTCGATGGCGCGCTCGAGGTACACCGAGGCGTCGCCGAAGGCCGCGCCCGCTTCGCTCGTGGCCTGCCGAAAAGCCGCCTCGAGTGCATTCGCCTCGCGAACGATGCGCAGGCCCTTGCCACCGCCGCCAGCCACAGCCTTGAGCGCAACCGGAAAGCCGATCTCGTTGGCCGCGCTGCGCGCCGCGTCAAAAGAGGCAACGGGATCGAGCGTGCCGGGCACGACGGGCACCCCCGCCGCTTGCATCAGCTTGCGCGCTTCGGTCTTGAGCCCGAGGTCGCGCATGGCCTTCGGCGGCGGCCCCACAAACACCAGACCAGCATCCGCGCACGCTTGCGCGAACGAAGCATTCTCGGCCAGGAAGCCATAGCCCGGATGGACCGCATCCGCGCCTGACGCGAGCGCGGCCTCGACGATGCGATCCGCGCGCAGATAACTCTCGTTCGCCGGCGGCGGGCCGATGGGATAGGCGGCATCGGCGAGGCGCACGTGCAGCGCGTTGGCGTCCGCCTCGGAGTACACCGCCACTGGTGAGATGCCCAGCTCGCGGCAGGCGCGAATCACGCGTATGGCGATCTCGCCTCGGTTCGCGATCAGGAGTCGTCGGAACACGGGGGTGACGCAAAGTCTAGACGGCGCAAGCCGCGCACTGGCGACAGCGCAACCCAGACGAACCCGATCAGCGGCAGGACGCCGCTCAGCAGCACCGTCTGGCGTACGCCGACGGCCTCGGCCAGGACGCCACCCACGAGCGCGCCGACCGCGATCGAACCCCAGGTCGCGACGCGCACGACGGCTGTCACGCGGCCGAGGAGTCGATCCGGGGTCAGCGCCTGGCGCAGCGTCGAAACATTGGCGCCGGCGATCGGATTGATCGTGCCCACGAGGCCCATCAGGACCGCCGCCGCGAGCGGTGCACTCGCGGATTCGTAGACGAGGGCCAGACCGCCAAAGCCGAGGGCCCAGATCGCGAGGCTGCCGGCGATGGTCAGCCCGGGGCCGAGGCTTTTCGTGAGCGGTCCGGCGACTGCCGCGCCGATGAGCCCACCTATCCCCAGTCCCGATAACACGGTGCCGATGGTGACCGGCTCAAAGCCCAGGTCGCGCGACATGAACAGTAGTGCGACGTTGCTGCCGAAGAGCACGCCGTCGCCCAGATTGCCCATGTTCGAGCCGATCAGCAACGGCCTCAGCACCGTGTTGTGCACGACGGCGGCGACACCTTCGCCGATCTCGGCGCGCATGTCGACCTTGTTCGATGCGACCGGCGCCGTTTCAGCGACGCGGATCGCAACCAGGCTAACGGCCGAGAGTACGAACGACACCGCGTCGGCCGCGATGGCCACGGGCGCGGTCAGCACCTGAACCAGGACACCGGCCAGGCCGGGGCCGCTGACCCTGGCGATGGCTTCGCCGAGTGCCAGCTTGGCGTTGCCTTCCTGCAGGTCGGAGCGCTCGACAACCGAGGGCAGGAACGAGCCGTAGGCGACGTTGAAGATCACGTTCAACGAGCCGACGCCGAAGCCGACCACGTACAGCTGTGCCATGCTCAGCCGGCCCAACATCGCCGCGGCGGGCACGCTCGCCAGCAGCACTGCCCGCCCAATGTCAGCGCCGATGAGCAGCGGCTTGCGGCGCGTCCGATCCACCCACACCCCGGCCGGCAGACCGAACAGCAGGAACGGCAAGCTTTGGAGCATGCCCAGCACGCCCAACTCCAGAGGCGACGCGTGCAGCACGGCCGCGCCGGTCAGTCCCAGCGCCAGGACCGTCACGAAGCTGCCGAGCGTCGAGACCGCCTGCCCGGCCCACAGCTTGACGAACTCGGCATGACGCCATAAGCCCATCCTCATCACTGTAGTAAGACGCGCCGGCACGGCCCGTCGTTGGCGGCTGCCCACTTCAGGGCAGAACGTGCGTTCTAGCTCTTACAGGCGCGTCACAGCACCTGGAAAACCGGGCATTGGGCCGGTTTGTCGGCGTACCGTGGGACCGAGAGACCCGCCGTGTTCCGGACGCCCTTCGTCATCGTCGACCTCGAAACCACCGGCGGCAGCGCGCTGTTCGATCGGGTGCTCGAAGTGGCGGCTGTCCGAGTCGAAAACGATCGGATCACCCAGCGCTTCGACCGTCTCGTCCAACCAGGCATCCCGATCCCGCCCTTCGTCAGCCGCCTCACCGGCATCACTCCTGAGCTACTGCGCGGCAAACCGACCTTCGACTACTTCCTGCCTGACCTGGCAGCGATGCTCGACGGCGCGGTCGTCGTCGCGCACAACGCCAGCTTCGACTGCAACTTCCTACTCCAGGCATTCAAACGCGCCAACCTGGTCTGGGAGGGCCCGCGGCTGTGCACGCTGCGCCTGGCGCGGCGGCTCGTGCCGGGCATGCCGAGCTATCGACTCGACAGTCTGTGCGCCGTGCTCGGCTATCCGTATGTCCAGCGTCACCGCGCCGGGCCGGACGCCGACGCGACACTCGCGCTGCTGCGCCACTTGCTCGAAAAAGCGCTCGAAAAAGGCATCGACTCGATCCAGGCGCTGCAGCGCGTCCAGAACCAACCCGTCAGCCGGCCCAGGAAGCGCAGCCACACGCATATCGACGAAGCGCAGGTCAAGAGTCTGCCGACCGGACCTGGTGTCTACCTGCTCAAGGATGCCCATGGCCAGGTGGTTTACGTCCGCAAGAGCGTCAACGTGCGCACGCGCGTGCGCACCCATCTTCGGCCTTCGGGCACCGCGCATGGCGCGGCCCAGCCACGCCTGCGGCGACGACTCGCGCACATCGCCGACGTCGAAGCGTTCGAGACCGGCTCCGAGCTCGAGGCGCTGCTCCTCGAATCCAAACTGGTCAAGCGCTACCTGCCGACCGGCAACAGCCAGTTGCGCGATTACCACGACTACCCG
>WNGF01003247.1_pt1 | contig 22283 bp, 14 predicted proteins | sample 5400641 | NCBI WGS metagenome assembly WNGF01 (sample SAMN13153371, study PRJNA577476) | soil metagenome | isolation source: 80 cm soil or saprolite under grassland replicate 2 | place: USA:California | collected 2016-06-15 | reverse complement strand
GGATCGACGTTGCCGTAGACGGCTTCAACCGGCGCGATCGTTGACAGCGCGTCGAGCACGGATCGCCCGCCGACGTCCCCCGCGTGCAGGATCTGCGATACCCCCGCGAGCGCCTCGAGCAGGCTGTCCCGGATGAGGCCGTGCGTGTCCGAGACGAGCCCGATTATGATGGCGTTCGCATGCGGATCTGTGACGCGCACTGTCATTTCTTCTCCACGCACTTCCTCGAGCTGCTGACCGCCGGCGTCCCCGGGTTCCCACACGAAGAGCGCGCATGGGCAGTATCCCATCGGCTTGGCTGGGACGATCCAGGGCCTGTCGAGGAGCTCGCCGACCGCTGGGTGGCGGAGCTCGATCGAAACGGGATTGCGCGGGTCGCGCTGATCTCGAGCGTTCCCGGCGACGAGGCGTCCGTCCATGCGGCCCTCGATCGCCATCCGGATCGGTTTGTCGGATTCTTCATGTTCAATCCGACCGTCGGCGAGATCACCCGACGGCTCTCGCGGATCCTCGCCGGTGGCCGGATGCGGGCCATCTGCCTGTTTCCCGCCATGCACGGGTACCGCCTGGACGACGAGCGCGTGATGGAGGTGTTCAGCTCCGCCTCGGCGCATCGCACCATCGTCTTCGCGCACTGCGGCGTACTGACCGTCGGCATCAGGAAGAAGCTTGGCCTCGCGTCTGTGTTCAATTTGCGCCTCGGCGATCCGCTCGCGCTGGCCGCGACCGCGTCGGCGTTTCCCGACGTTCCGGTCATCGTGCCGCACTTCGGTGCGGGGATGTTCCGCGAAACGCTGATGGCGGCTGATCAGTGCTCGAACATCTACCTCGATACCTCGAGCTCGAACGGATGGATGAAGTACCATCCGGGCCTCACCCTCGAAGGCGTGTTCCGGCAGGCGCTGTCGGTCCTTGGACCGGATCGGCTCCTGTTCGGCACCGACTCGTCGTTCTTCCCTCGCGGGTGGCAGCGCCCGATCTTTGACGCGCAGACGGAGGCGCTCGACGCGGTCGGTGTTACCGAAGCGGATCGGGCAAAGATTTTTGGCGGGAACTTCGATCGACTCTTCAATCCCTAATCCCTAATCGGGAATCCCTAATCGGGAATCCCTGATCGGCGAATCACGGAATCGCCGAATCCTCGAATCACGCAATTCCCGAACCACGAATTGTCGAATCACGAATCGTCGATCAGAGAATGGTCGCGCCGTGTGCGCGAATTGCTGGAGATGCGATAATCCTTCGCTCAGCAACTGATTCGAGATCGCAGGATTCCCGGATCGCGGATCCGAAGATTCGAACGATGAGGGATTCCCGATCAGGGATAAGGGATTTGGGGTTTTTATGATCCGGAAAGCCGTCCTTGGCTTCGTGCTGGCTCTCGTTGGACCAGCCTCCCCGCAGCAGACGCAGGTTGTACCGGCCGATCTGGTGTTGACCAACGGCCGAGTGGTCACCGTCGATGATGCAGTGCCCGAAGCGCAGGCGATCGCCATGGCGGGCGATCGCATTGCCGCGCTTGGAAGTTCGGCGGAGATACGCCGCTACATCGGTCCCTCGACGCACGTGATCGATCTGCAGGGACAGCTGGCGATTCCGGGCTTCATCGACGGCCACGCCCACTTCACCGGGGTCGGCGACGCGCAATTGAACCTGAAGCTGATGCCGACGACGAGCTGGGAGCAGATCGTTGCGATGGTGGCGGAGGCGGTGAAGACGGCGAAACCGGGTGAATGGATCGTCGGGCGCGGGTGGCACCAGGAGAAATGGACGTCGCGCCCGCAGCCGAACGTCGAGGGATTCCCCACGCATGCGACGCTCGACGCCGTCTCGCCAAGCAACCCCGTCGTGCTGACGCACGCGAGCGGCCACGCGAGCTTCGTCAACGCGAAGGCGATGCAGATTTCCGGCATCACGCGGACGACGCCGAACCCGCCGGGCGGAGAGATCCTGAAGGACGCCAGCGGCAATCCCACCGGCTTGCTGCGCGAGACGGCCTCGGGCCTGGTGCGCACCGAACGTGGCGACGAGGCGCGCGCGCGCCGGGCGCTCGAGCTCGCGTCGCAGGAAGCACTGTCGAAGGGGCTCACCTCGTTTCAGGACGCGGGCTCGTCATTCGCCACGATCGATTTGATGAAGAAGATGATTGACGAGGGAAAGATCGGCGTGCGCCTGTGGGTCATGATCGGCGAGCCGAACGAGCGAGCGGCTGCGCAGCTCGCGAAGTACCGCACGATCGATTACGGCAATGGTCATCTGACGGTGCGGGCAATCAAGCGCTACATGGACGGCGCGTTAGGTTCCCGCGGCGCGTGGCTGCTCTCCCCCTACAGCGACAAGCCGGACAGCGTGGGTCTGAATACGTCGCCGCTCTCGGAGATCGCGGAAGCCGCGCGGCTCGCCATTGCCAACGACTTCCAGCTGTGCGTTCACGCCATCGGCGACCGCGCCAACCGCGAGACGCTCAACATCTTCGAGCAGGCATTCAAGGCGAACCCCGGCAAACGTGATCTGCGCTGGCGCATCGAGCACGCGCAGCACCTCTCGGCGAGCGATATTCCGCGCTTCGGCCAGCTCGCCGTGATTGCGTCGATGCAGGGCATCCACGCCACCTCGGATGCGCCGTTCGTCATCGAGCGCCTCGGGGCGGAGCGCGCGGACGAAGGAGCGTACGTCTGGCAGCGGCTGATGAAAAGCGGGGCAGTCGTCAGCAACGGCACCGATGCGCCGGTTGAGGACCTCGATCCGATCCCGAACTACTACGCCTCCGTGACGCGGAAAACGAAAGATGGAAAAGCGTTCTACCCCGATCAGCGCATGAGCCGAATGGAAGCACTCAGATCGATGACGCTGAACCCCGCGTATGCCGCGTTCCAGGAAGATTCGCGTGGATCGCTGAGAGTGGGGAAACTGGCGGACGTGACGGTGCTGTCGGCAGACATCACCGCGGTCCCCGAAGATCAGATCCAGTCCGCGCGCGTGACCTACACGATCGTCGGCGGAAAGATCCTTTACAAAAAACCCTGAGCTTTTTTTCCTTTTTCCTTTTTCCTTTTCCCTTTTCCTACCGTGCCCCCACGGGTTTTCCCCGGCGCGGTGCCGATTCCTGTTGCGGCATGTGGCGGCGGAACTGGTCGAAGAACCGGTTCGTTGCCTTGTGGAAGCGATCCGCGAGTTCCCGCCCCGTGTCGCCCGGCACCGGCCCGAGCCGCAACCACGCGGCCTGCGCGCTGCGCACGTCTTCCGCCATCGCGCGCCACCTCGTCTCCTCGCCCGCGCGGCCGCCGATGGTGTTCGCCGCCAGCGCTTCGCGCAGGCGCTCCGCGAGCCCCTGCGGCGTTGACGGCGTCGCCGCCACGTCGGTCAGGAAGCCCTCGACGCGCTCGCAGAGCTTCAGCATCTTCTTCTGGTTCGCCTCGACGTCCAGCTCCGTCCCGCGGAACGCGTCCGGGTAGGTGGTCAGCAGCCGTTCGAGCGCGCCCATGAACCGGGCGCTGAGCGGATCGGCGCCGTGGCGCACCACGGGCGTCGACTGGTTCCAGCGGTTCCGCAGCGACCGCACGCGCTCGAGAAGCGCGGTGTTCTCGATCGGCGTCGGCGCCGGTGGCGCGATGTCGGCGGCGACTTCGGGCGCGTGCACTTCGCCAGCGTCGCTGCGCTCGACCGGCACGAGCCCCTCGAGCTCGGCGACCAGCGCTTCGCGGTCGGCCTGTTTCGCCTGCAGATCGATCTCGTCGCGGCGCTTGTAGCGATCGAAGAAGGTGTCGCACGCTCCGCGGAACCGGTTCCAGAGCGCTTCGGACTTGTTGCGCCGGACTGGGCCGACGGTCTTCCACTCCGCCTGCAGGCGCCGGATCTCGGCTGCCGCGCGCTCCCACTCCCTCGATCCGGCGAGCTCCTCCGCGCGGGCGCACAGCGCTTCCTTTTTTGCCTGGTTGCCCGACCACACTTCCTTGCGCTGCGCGAGATCGGCGTGGCGCCGTGTGAAGAACGCGTCGCACGCCTCGCGGAACCGCTTCCACGTCACCCGCGTGTCCTGCCGCGGCACCGGGCCGATCGCCTGCCATTCCGCCTGCAGCTTCTTCAGCTCCTCGGCGGTCTTGATCCAGTCGGTCGACTGCGAGAGCGCCTCGGCGCGCCCGATGATCGCGAGCTTCCGCTCGAGGTTGCCCTTCCGCTCCTCGACGCGCTGCGCAAAGAACTCCCGCGCCTTCGCCTGGATGGGGTCGGCGGCCTGACGGTAACGATGCCAGAGCGCCTGCGCCTGGGCGCGGGGCGCTTCCGCGGCGTTCTTCCAGCGCTCCTGGATTTCGTGGAGCTCGCGCGCGGCCTTCTCCACATCCTCCGGCTTCGGCCCCTCCGGCGTGTCGAAGCCATATTTGACGCGCAGCGCTTCGGTCCTGGCGATCAGCTCCTCCTGCACCGCCGCGTTCGCGAACCGCTTCCACTCGTCCATCTCGCGGAGCTCGTGGAGCTTCGGCGACATCGCGGCCTGCGCGGCACGCAGCCGTTCGAGGAGCGCCTGCTGATCGCGTTCCGGCAGCACGGGCGGCGCATCGAGCGCGGTGCGCAGCTCGCGCGCAATCCGGTCCGCTTCGCGCAGCGTGAGATCCTCGGCCCCGGCGCGCGAATTCGCGCGATCGACCAGCTGATCGAGGCGCTGCACCTGCTGCTTCAGGGTGCGCTCCGCCGCCGCGCGCTTTTCTTCGGCCCGCAACCTCACCCGCGCCTCGGCCGCGGCATACTGCTCCCGAGTCGCGGGATCGAGATCTTCCGATCCTGGGTAAAGCTCCGTCCACTCGCGCTGGACGGCGTTCCACTCGTCCACGGAGCGCTCCTCGGCATTCGACAGCCGGTCTGCTTCAGCCGCAAGCTCCGCGAGACGCCCGTGGATGCGGCCGCGCTCCTGCAGGTTCTGGTGGCGCTCCGCCGCGCGCCCGCAGGCCTCTTCGAACCGTGCGCGCGTCTGGTCATCCTGCGAATCCGCCGTGGCTGGCGCGGGCATTCCTTCCCACTCGGCGCGCGCGCGTTCGATCGCTTCCAGCGCTTCCTCTCCGCGCACCTGCTCGAGACGCTCGCAAATCGCTTCCCGCGCCTGCCGCAGCGACGCGTCGCGCTCCATCGCCGCGCGGCGCTCTGCCTGTTCGCGCTCGTGCGCCTCGATCCCCGCACGCGCGGCTGCAACCAGCGCGCCGAACCGCCCCGCCGTGTCGGTGTCGAGCTCGAATGTGCCGTTCGCGGACGCTTCGCGCCACTCGTTCTCGGTGTCGGTCAGGCGCTCGGCCGCATCCATCGTCGCCGGCGCCGCGGCGAGCGCCTCGACACGCGCCAGGATGCCGGCGATGCGCTGCTGCCAGTGTTCGAGCGCGGCCCGCCGCGCAACTTCCGCATCTTCGATGGCCTGCAGCATGGCGCGCGCCCTCTTTGCGATTGATTTGTTCTTCGCGCGGATCGAGACCGTTTCCAGCGTGTCGCGCGCATCGGGTGACGAGGTGTCCACGCACTTTTCCAGCGCGGCGATCCCCGCGTCCTTGTGATCCGTCTTGAGCGCGACATTCAGAAGCTCGGCCGGGTCGCCAACGCGCCCGACCGCCTCGAGCGCCGTCTGCCGGTCCTCGGCGTGACGGGCGACGCTCCCAAGCGCCCTGGCATCGTGAATCCTGCCGAGCGCCGCCGCGCGCACCGTGTCGTGCGGCGAGGACTTCGCAATCGTGGAGAGCTGCTTCGGCTCGTCGAGCCCGTCGAGCGCGAGCGCCGCGTCGGCATCGGTGGCCGCGGGTGCGATCGCAATCGCGACGAGACGGTCCGTAATTCCGCGCCGCAGGTCCTCATCGCGCTCTGACCGCGCGAGGCGCGCGAGCAGCGAGACGTCGTCGAGCCGCGCGATTGCCGCCGCGCGCACCCGGACGTCGTCGTCGCCCGTCGCGAGATCTTCAATGACGCTGCGATGTTCGGGATCCGCCGGAATCTCCGGGACGGCCGCCGCGCGGGCCGCCGGGTCCGCGTGCTTCCAGCGGGGTTGTGGCTTGAATCGATCCAGGAACGACATTCAGGGAGCCTTGCCATCCCTGAATCGCGGCGGGGAGGTTACGCGGCCGGTAACCTCCCCTTTCGAGATTCGGGATTCGTTAACCGCTTGATTCTTCTGTCAGCCACTCGGCGATCTGCTCGCGGGTCAGGCGGTGGTCGTCGTTCAGGTGGACGATCATCGAGGCCAGCGGCAGCCGCTTGGAGCAGCCCTGAGGGCACTGCTTGGTCATCTCGTCCAGGCATCGGAACAGCCGTTCGAGATGATCCGGAATCAACTTTCCATGCTGGCGCGGCAGATGATAGACGCCCTCGTAAACCGCGCCGAGCGCGCACGAACCGCCCTTCTCGTCGAAATAACTGCCGAAGCACTGGGGACCACGGGTCGAGCCGGCGCGGATGAATTCCGCGAGCTCACGCTGCTCGCTCTGGAGGTCTGTCACCATAGCGAATCTCCTTGTCCGCCAGTGCGGACGACGCAATGCGATTTACGTGCCGGGCCTCGGGAGTGATTACGGCCCAATTGACGGGCCGTTCGAGCGGGGCCTACCATTACTGATCCATCGCGTTGAATCGCGGCCCCATGGAGTCGTATGCGCAATCATCTGGCGATCGTTGCTCTCCTGTCCATGATTCTGGGTGGGACCCCGGTTTTCGCGGGACGAATAGAGGCCGCAGGCGGCCAGGCCCCCTCAACGCATCCGGTCCAGGCGCCCCCGCTTCAGGTGCCCGCCGAAACGCCGGCGCCCGGGAACCCGGTCGTGACCGTCAGCACCTCGCTCGGCGACATCACGCTCGAGCTCTTCAAAGATCGCGCGCCGGTCTCGGTCGACAACTTCATCAGGTATGTCGCGGAAGGTTTCTACGAAGGAACAGTTTTTCACCGCGTGAAGAAAGGATTCATGATCCAGGGAGGCGGATACACGGCCGATCTTGCCGAAAAACCGACACACCCGCCGATCCAGAACGAAGCCACGAACGGGCTCCGCAATCTCCGCGGAACGCTCGCGATGGCGCGCCGCATGACGCTGCGCAGCGCCACCGCGCAGTTCTATATCAACGTCGCCGACAATCGGATGCTCGATCACACCGGCTACTCGCCAGATGAGTTCGGCTACGCGGTCTTCGGCCGCGTGCTCACGGGAATGGACGTCGTGGACCGCATCGTCTCGGTCGCGACCACGACCGCGGGGGAGATGGAAGACGTGCCGGTCCAGCCTGTCATAATCAAGCGCGTCCGCGTCGTGAAGCCGGCACCGGTCCCGTGAAGCCTCTCGCGATCATCTTCCTCACGATCTTCGTGAATCTCGTCGGCTTCGGGATCATCATCCCGCTGCTGCCGTTTTACGCGCAGACCTTCGGCGCCTCGCCGCTCGTCATCGGGCTGTTGTTCGCATCGTTCTCCGTGAGCCAGCTCATCGCCGCGCCGATCCTCGGCGACATCTCCGATCGATGGGGGCGCCGGCCGGTACTGATCTTCAGCCTTCTCGGCACCGTCGTCAGCTTCGTGATGCTCGCGCTGGCCCAGAGCCTCGCGATGCTCTTCGCCGCGCGGATCGTCGACGGGTTATCCGGGGGAAACATCACGACCGCGCGCGCGTACATCGCGGACATCACGACGGAGGAGAACCGCGCGAAGGCGTTCGGCGTCCTCGGCGCCGCATTCGGCCTCGGATTCATCGTGGGGCCGGGACTTGGCGCGGCGTTTTCGCGGATCAGCTACACCGCGCCGATCTGGGCCGCGGCGGCCATCACCGTCGTCGCGACGGCGCTCGCGTACTTCCGGCTGCCGGAAACGGTGCACCGCGCCCAGGCGGGCGGGCGATCGCCCTGGCACGCGCTCACCGATCTCTGGCGCCGCACGCACCTGCGCGTGCTCTTCACGATCGATTTCGTCTACTGGGCCTCGTTCGCCGTCTATCAGACGACGTTCGCTCTGTTCGGCGCGCATCGTTTCGGATTCGACGCGGCGCACACAGGTTACCTGCTCAGCGCGTTCGGCTTTCTCGGCGTCCTCGTGCAGGGAGGGCTCGTCGGACCGGTGGTGTCGGCGCTCGGCGAGCGTCACACGCTTGCGCTCGGCCTCCTGTTTGCCGCGATCGGGTGGGGCGGGAGTGCGATGACCCACTCGGTGCCCGTATTCGTCTCGATGCTGGTGCCCGGCGCGATCGGAATCGGCCTCACCAACGCGACGCTCAGCTCGCTGATCAGCAAGGCGGCGTCGCGCGTGGAACAAGGGCGTGTGCAGGGCGCGGCCGGCGCGCTCGAAAGCCTCGGGCGGACGGTCGGGCCGGTCTGGGGGAATGGCACGCTGCAGAAGTTCGGCGAAGGCGCCGCGTATGGATCAGCCGCCGTTGCGCTGGTTGCGATCTCCGGGCTCGCGATGACCTATCACCGCGCCGTCGATGATGCGCCGTCAATGATGAATGATGAATGTTGAAAATGTTGAGTGCTGAATGCTGAATGTTGAAAAAATAAACCTCATTCATCATTTTCAGCATTCATCATTCAGCATTGAACATTCAGCATTGACCGCGCGCCAGTTCCCTTTCAAGGCGCGTCACGAGATCGTCCAGCTGCTCGATCACGGCGCGCACGGTATCGGGCTGCGCCAGATCCACGCCAGCCTTCTTCAACTGCTCCATCGGATAGTCGTTCCCGCCCGACCGCAGCAGATCCAGGTAACGATCGCGCGCCGTGGTGTTCCCCTGCATGATCTCTCGCGCGAGCCGTGCGGCGGACGCGAAGCAGGTTGCGTACTGGTAAACGTAGTACGGCGAGCTGAAGAAGTGCGGGATGCGCGCCCACGTGATCCCGGTGAGCGGGGTCATGTCGACCGCGTCGCCGTAGTAGTCGTTCAGCAGCGTCGTGTACGCGTTCGTGAGGATCTCCGACGTGATCGGACGATCCTGTTCGGCCAGCCGGTGCACACGAAGCTCGTAGTCGGCGAACATGACCTGCGTGAAGAACGTCCCGGTGATGTTGTCGATCGCGTGCTGGAGCAGGACGATCCGTTCGGCGGGATCGGTGGAGCGCTTCAGCATGTATTCGAGCAGCAGCGCTTCGCTGAGCGTGGAGGGGACCTCCGCGACGAAGATCGTGTAGCTCGAGTAGACGAACGGCTGCGCCTCGTGCGACAGGATGGTGTGCATCGAGTGTCCCATCTCGTGCGCGAGCGTGAACACGTCGTCGAGCGTGTCGGTGTAGTTGAGCAGCATGTACGGGTGCGTGCCGTACACGGGCGCTGAATACGCGCCGGATCGCTTCCCCTCGTTTTCGTAGACGTCAATCCAGCGTCCGGTGAAGCCTTCGCGCATGCGCGACTGGTATTGCGTGCCGAGCGGCGCGACGGCCTCGACGATCCAGTCGAGCACCTCCTCGTACTCGTACTTCTTCTCGAACGTGACGAGCGGGATGGAGAAGTCGTAGACCTGGTAGGTCGGGACGCCGAGCGCCTTCCGCCGGAGCTTGTGGTACCGGCGCAGCGGTGCGACTCCGGCGCGCGTCGTCTCGATCAGGTTCTCGACGACCGACGTCGGGATGTTGTCGCCATGGAGCGCCGCCTCGAGCGTGCTCTTGTAGCCGCGCGCACGCGCGTGGAACCAGTCGCGCTGACAGACGCCGTTGTACAGGGATGAGTAGGTGTTGAGCGCGGATTTGTAGGTCTCGTGCAGCGCGATGAACGCCGCTTCACGGTCCGACTGCTCGCGCCGCGTCGCGAGCAGCGCGCGATACTGCCCGTAGGAGACCGTCACCTGTTCGCCGCTCGAGAGCGTGATCGAAGGAAACTTCGCGTCCGCCGTCGACAGCGCCCAGTACGCGTCGTTCGGCGCGGCAGCCAGCCGGCTTGCGAGCGACATCAGCTTCTCGCCCGCTTCGTTGAGGACGTGCTCCTGCTGGCGGTAGAGATTCTCGATGGCGAAGCGATAGACGCGCAGCGGCTCCGACTGCTGCATCCATCCGCGCACTCTCTCGAGCGGGATTGCGAGCAGCTCCGGATTGAACCAGGACTCCGCCTGGCTGAGGCGCGCGAACAGGATCTGCACCTGCTGCCGCTTCGCGTTGACCCTGTTGTCGCGCTGGTCCTCGTCGTACTGCAGCGAGGGGTAATACCAGACGCGATACGCGAGCTGTCCGAGCTGCTCGGACAGCGTGAACGCGTTCAGCAGCTTGTCGGGCCCGCCGGCGAGCGTCCCCTTGAGCGCGGCGTACTGCTCGATCCCCGCTTCGAGCTCCTTGTAGCCTGATTCCCACGCATCCCAGGTCGGAAAGATGTCGATTAGGTTCCACTTGAACCGGTCAGGGACCTCCTCGCGGCGTCGGCTGCGGGTCTGCGAGACTTCGGGGGTCACCGGCATCCGTTCACTATATCGCGCATCGCAGATGCCGGATCCCGTATCCCTCCTTCGATCCCTCCCGCGGATCCCGCACCCCGGATCCCGCACCCCGGATCCCGCTTCTCGATATAGTTCGCATCGGGAGAAAAAACATGGCGCGAACGAAGCATCCACTCGGTCTTGCGCTCGAACGCTTCGCCAGCGGCGTCACGCGCTGGACGGGCAGCACACCCGCCTTCATCCTCGCGTGCGGGGTCGTCGTCGCGTGGGCACTGACGGGTCCGATGTTCCGCTACTCGGACACGTGGCAGCTCGTGATCAACACCGGCACGACGGTCGCGACGTTCCTGATGGTGTTTCTCATCCAGCGGTCGCAGAACAAGGACGCGCTCGCGCTGCACCTCAAGTTGAACGAGCTCGTCGCCGCCATCGAAGGCGCCAGCAACCGGTTGATCGATATCGAGGACCTGGACGAGCACGACCTCGCGGTGCTTCACCATCACTACGCCAGGCTTGCCGCGATGGCGAAGCAGGACTTCGTGCTCACGAAGTCGCACTCGATTGAGGAAGCGGAGCAGCGTCACAGGCGAAAGTTCGGGAAGGCTGGATAGCAGACACCGGTTTTGAAAGCGCTTGCAGTCGTATGAAAGATCTGACGTTTCATGTCGTTCCCACGGTGACGCACGGCCGCGTGCTCGTGCGTGACGCACGCGCGGCCGCGGCGCGCGGCGTGATCGTCGCGTTTCACGGCTACATGGAGAATGCCGCGATCCAGATGAAGCGGCTCGAGGACATTCCGGGCGCCGCCGCGTGGACGCTCGTCGCCGTTCAAGCGCTGCATCGCTTCTATAAAGGCAGGAGCGAGGAGGTCGTCGCGAGCTGGATGACGCGCGAGGATCGCGAGGAGGCGATTGCCGACAATCTCGAGTACGTCGCCGCCGCGCTGGATCTCGTGCCGCACGATGACGCGACGCGGATCATCTACGCCGGGTTCTCGCAGGGGGTGCCGATGGCGTTCCGCGCCGCGATGCTCGGCCGCGACCGGGGCGCCGCCGTGATCGCGGTGGGTGGCGACGTCCCGCCGGAGCTCCTTGCGGATCCGTCTGTGGTGTTTCCGCCGGTGTTGGTTCTGCGCGCGTCGCGGGACGAGTGGTACACGCCGGCGAAGCATGAGGCCGACGTCGCCGCGCTCACGCGCCGGGCAGTTGACTTTCACGTCGTCACCTACGACGCCGCGCACGAGTGGAATGCAGCGGTCGGAGAAGCCATCGCGGCGTTTATCCGCGAATAACTGCCTCCGCCCACGCAGCGACCGTGTTCATCACTTCCTGAAACGCAGGCTCCTGCTTCGCCTTGCCTCCCGGCAGTTTAAAAGAATGATCGCCGCCGGCGATCTCGTGGAGCGTCGCACGCTGCAGCCTGGGCAGCAGCGCCGCAATCTCCTCCGCTGTGCCGAACGTGTCGTGGCCGCCCTGGATGAAGAGCATCGGTTCAGCGATGGCAGGCAGATGCGCGTCGCGACGCTGTTCCGGTTTTCCGGGCGGATGCAGCGGGTACCCGAGGAAGACGAGCCCCGCGAGCGGGCCGGCGCCCCCCTGTGACGCAATGTGGGATGAAATGCGGCCGCCCATGGACTTGCCGCCGATAAACAGCGGCAGCTCGCCGAACTTTGCCCGCGCCCGGTCGATCACCTCGCGCCACGCGGCCTCGAGTACCGGCGCGCGGTCCGGCACCTTGCGTCCCGCGGTGATGTAAGGGAAGTCAAACGTCACCGTGGTGATGCGTCTGGCGGCAAGCGCCTGCGCCGTCCGCACCATGAACTGGCTCATCTGCCCAGCGCCCGCGCCGTGCGCGAGTACCAGCGCCGCGAACGGTTGCTCGCTGAAGTACACTTTCAGGTCCATTGAACTGGAGTATAGGACGTGTATGCACCCGTAGTGTCCGCCTTTAGGCGGACCATCTGTGTTGCGCTGTTCGCCGGCTTCGCAGTTCCCGCGTTCGCGCAGCGGCTGCCCACGAACGTCACGCCCACTCACTACGATCTCTCCGTCACGCCGGACCTCGAGAAGGCGACCTTCGGCGGAAGCGAGCGCATCGAGGTGACGCTCAAGGCGCCTGCACGGACGATCACGCTGAATGCCGCGGAGATCGCGTTCGACACGGTCACGATCAGTGCCGGCGGACACACGCAGCGCGCGCGTGTGACGCTCGCGCCGTCGCGCGATCAGGCGACGTTCACCGTCGCGCGCCCGATCCCTGCGGGCGCCGCCGAAATCGAGATCAACTACCGCGGCATTCTCAACGACCAGTTGCGCGGGCTGTATCTGAGCAAGACGAACAACCGCCGCTACGCGGTGACGCAGCTCGAAGCCACCGACGCGCGCCGGATGTTTCCGTCGTTCGACGAGCCGGCATTCAAGGCGACCTTCTCGCTGAGCGCCACGATCGATGAAGGAGACCACGCGATCTCGAACGGCGCGGTCGTGTCCGATGCGCCTGGCCCCGGCGAACACAAGCACACCCTGAAGTTCGAGACCACGCCGACGATGTCGACGTATCTCGTCGCGCTGGCGGTGGGTGATTTCGTGTGCGACAGCGGCGGCGCGGACGGGATCCCGGTGCGCATCTGCGCGACCCCGGACAAGAAAGGCCAGACGGGACTGGCGCTCGAAGCGGCCGAGGAAATCATCCGCTACTACAACCGGTACTACTCGGTGAAATACCCCTTCAAGAAACTCGACGTCGTCGCTGTCCCCGACTTCTCCGCGGGCGCGATGGAGAACACCGCCGCCATCTTCTATCGGGAGACGCTGCTGCTCGCCGACCCGAATACCGCATCCGTCCCTGTGCGGAAGGAAATCGCGCTCGTGCTCGCGCACGAGATGGCGCACCAGTGGTTCGGCGATCTCGTGACGATGAACTGGTGGGACGACATCTGGCTGAACGAGGGCTTCGCGAACTGGATGGAGACGAAGCCGCTCAAGGCGTGGAAGCCGGAGTGGCACATGGAGCTGGACGAGGTGCAGTCCAATCAGTACGCCATGCAGCTCGATGCGCTGCAATCCACCCGGCCCATTCGCGCGAGCGCCTCGACGCCGGAGCAGATCAATGAGCTCTTCGATCCCATTGCATACGAGAAAGGGGCCGCCGTACTTCGGATGATCGAAGCGTGGGTGGGAGAGAGGGCGTTCCGCACCGGTGTGAACGCGTACGTCGAGAAGTTCAAGTACTCGAACGCGAAGGCGGAGGATTTCTGGGGCACGCTCGCGGCGTCGACGGGCAAGCCGGTCGACCGCGTGATGGCAGGGTTCGTCGATCAGCCAGGCGTGCCGTTGCTCGACGCGGCGGTCCGCTGCGCAGGCGAGCGCGGAACGGCGTCCATCACGCAGGAGACGGGTCCGTCTGCAGGCGTCAAGGCAGGCCGCCGTCCCGGCGCATGGACGATCCCGGTCTGTGTCAAAGCACCCGGCGGCCAGGTCGCATGTGATCTGACAGGACCCGCCGCGGCATCCATCCCGCTGGATTCATGCCCCGCCTGGGTGATGGCGAACGCAGGCGCCAGAGGCTACTACCGCGTGGTCAGCCCGCCCGCAATGGTCGCCGCGATCGCGAAGGACGTCGGGTCGCTGGAACCGGCCGAGCGGATCGCCCTCCTCTCCGATGAGTGGGCGCTCGTGCGCGCGGGACGCCACGACGTCGGCACCTTCCTCGACCTCGCCTCCGGCTTCAAGGCGGAGCGCACGGCCGCGGTGATGAGCACGCTCGCCGGGACGCTGAGGACGATTGACGAAGAGCTGACGACGGACGCCACGCGCGCGAAGTACCGCGACTGGATCGCCCGGCTGCTGCGTCCGGCGCTCGACGATGTGGGATGGAGCGCCGCGCGCGGCGAGGACGACACTCGTCGCGAACTGCGCTCGTCGCTGGTCTCCGCGCTCGGCGGAATCGCGCGGGATCCGAACGTGATCTCGAAAGCGCGCGAGCTGGTGCTGTCAGAGCTCGCGAAACCGGGCTCGGTCGAGGCGACGCTGCTGAATGCGGCGGTGCCGGTGGCGGCGCTCTCGGGCGATGTGGCGCTGTACGAGAAGTATCTGGCGCGCAGCCGGGAGGCGGCCGACACCGAGGAACAGCACCGGTACCTGTTCGCGCTCGCGGACTTCAGCGATCCCGCGCTCGTGCGGCGCACGTTTGACTACGTCCTCGGCGCGGACGTTCGAAACCAGGACGCGAAGATATTCGTAGCCGGTCTGATCGGCAATCACGACACGCAGCCACTCGCGTGGCAGCTGCTGCAGGCCCGCTGGGACGCGCTGCAGAAGAAGACCGGGGCATTCGTCGGCAACACGGTGATCGTCGGTGCGCTCGGCGCCATGTGCGGCACGCGCGCGCTCGCCCGGGTGAAACAGTTCTTCGCGGCGCACAAGGTGCCGGACGCGGAGCGCACGCTGCAGCAGGCACTCGAGAAGATCCAGGCGTGCTCGACGCTCTCCGCGGCGCAGTCCGGCAAGCTGGCGGAATGGTTGAATCGACGTTGAAAGGACGAGAGATGCGCATACGAGTTTTCAGCGGAATGGCGATCGCGCTCGCGATTGCGCTGGCATTCACCGCGCGTGAAGTGGAAGGGCAGCGGCAGCCGGGCGCTCCGAATACGCAGTCCGGCATCGACCTGGACGCCATGAACCAGACGGCGAACGCATGCACCGACTTCTACCAGTTCGCCTGTGGCGGCTGGGTCAAGACTCATCCGCTCCCGGCCGATCGCGCGAGCTACGGGCGGTTCACCGAGCTCGACGAACGCAACAACGAGGTGCTGCGCGACATCCTCGAGAAGGCCTCAGCGAACGCGGCCGACGCGGATGCGCGCAAGAGCGGCGAGTACTACGCAAGCTGCATCGATGAGAGGCGCATCGACACGAGAGGGATGACGCCGCTGTCGGCCGATCTCGCGCGTATCGCGTCCGTGACGACGCGGGCCCGCGTGGCGCCGGTCATCTCCGCGCTGCACGCCAAGGGTGTGCCGGTGTTCTTCCGCTTCGGATCGTCACCGGACTTCAAGGACGCGTCGAAGGTGATTGCCGCCGCCGATCAGGGCGGGCTCGGGCTCCCGGATCGCGACTATTACGTGAAAGACGACGACCACTCGAAGAAGCTGCGCCAGGACTACATCACGCATGTGCAGCGGATGCTGCGGCTCAGCGGGTTGAGCGCTGTCGCGTCCACCGCGGGGGCACAGGCGGTGATGCGCATCGAGACGGCGATGGCAAAGCCCGCGCTCGACCGCGTGAGCCGGCGCGAACCGTCGAAGGTGTACCACAAGATGATGCTTGGCGAGGTCCGCGAGGTCACCCCGATCTTCGACTGGGCGGTATACCTCCGGGATCTCCAGGCACCTTCTTTCACTGACATGAACGTGGCGGAGCCGGAGTTCATGAAGGCGGTCAACGAGATCCTCACGAACACACCGCTGCGCGATCTTCGCGCCTACATGCGCTGGCACCTGCTCAACGCGAGCGCCGAATTCCTCCCGAAGCCGTTTGTCGACGAGAACTTCGCGTTCACGCGCATTCTCACGGGCGCAAAGCAGCTCCGGCCGCGGTGGAAGCGCTGCGTACAGTACACCGACAGCGACCTCGGCGAGGTCGTCGGCAAGGTGTTCGTCGAGCGCGCGTTCGGCGCGGACGCGAAGGCGCGCACGCTGGAGATGGTCCACGCGATCGAGCACGCGATGGATCAGGACCTGCAGTCGCTGTCGTGGATGTCGGAGGAGACGAAGAAGCAGGCGTTCGTCAAGCTGCGCGCGATCGCGAACAAGATCGGGTACCCCGACAAGTGGCGCGATTATTCCGCGCTGCGTATCGTGCGAGGCGACGCGCTGGGCAATTCACAGCGCGCCAACACGTTCGAGCTGCACCGGCAGCTGGCGAAAATCGGCAAGCCCGTGGACAAGACCGAATGGGAGATGACGCCGCCGACCGTCAACGCGTACTACAACCCGCAGGAGAACAACATCAACTTCCCGGCCGGCATCCTGCAGCCCCCCTTCTATAACAACGCGGCCGATGACGCAGTGAACTTCGGCGCGGTTGGCGCCGTGGTTGGCCACGAGCTGACGCACGGATTCGATGACGAGGGGCGGCAGTTCGATGCGGAAGGAAACCTGCGCGACTGGTGGACCGAGGCGGACGCGAAGGCGTTCGACGAGCGCGTCGCGTGCGTGGTCAACCAGTACGGCGGCTACACCGCCCTCGACGATGTGAAGCTGAACGGCAAGTTGACGCTTGGCGAGAATACCGCGGACAACGGCGGCGTGCGGCTCGCGTGGATGGCGCTGCAGGAGGATCTGGCGAAAAAGCCGCTCGGCGTCGCCGACGGATTCACGCCGGAGCAGCGGTTCTTCATCGGCTGGGCGCAGATCTGGTGTCAGAACCGGACCGACGAGATGGCGCGCATGCTGGTGACGACCGATCCACACTCACCCGGTCCATACCGGGTGAATGGTGTGGTTGCGAACTTTCCTGAGTTTCACAAGGCGTTCAACTGTCCCGCTGGGTCGCCGATGGTGAACGCCACTGCATGTCGCGTGTGGTGAAGGAAGCGACGCCGAACGCCGGGGATTAGACGGACCAGACCGCTTTAGTCATTCTTTAGAGCTCCGCGCCTGAGGGGTTGCAAGGGAACGCGACATTCTGCCAGCACGGAGATCTGCTGTCAAGCACGCCCTGCCTCCGCGGCTGCGCGATCGCGACCCCATCGAGCCGGGGCATAAGGCCCCGGCCTACGCACCGAGATCTCATTCGTAGGCCGGCCCTTTACGGGCCGGCATCCCTTGCCAGCGAGGCATCTACTAATGTAGATTTGTAGATGTGACAGATCCCGCGGCGCTCTACCGGCTGCTCGGCGACGAGGCGAGACTGCGGCTCCTGCGGCTGCTCGCGCTGGAGCGGCTGAACGTGACCGAGCTGACCGGCATCCTCGGCATCGCGCAGTCCGGTGTGTCGCGCCACCTCGGGCTGTTGAAAGAAGGCGGGCTCGTTCGTGAAGAGCGCGAGGCCGGCTACACGTATTACCGCGTCGATCCGGCGCTCCAGGATGCCTCGAACGGGCATGGTGCGCTGTGGGGTCTTCTCCAGTTGCAGTTCGACGCGATGGCGCGGAGCGACCCGGGGCGCGCCGATAATGCGCGGCTGGAGGAGGTCCGGCGGCTCCGCAAGGAGAACTTCGAGGCGCACGCAGGGCCTGACACGAAGGAGCGCCAGCTCGTGCCGGGCCGCAGCTGGGCCGCGTGGGCCCGGGCGCTCGCCCACCTGCTTCCACCGCTCCGCGTCGCGGACCTCGGATGCGGCGAAGGCTACCTGACGATCGAGGCGAGCCGGTTCGCCTCACGCGTGATCGCGGTCGATCGCTCCGCGGAAGTATTGAAGCGTGCGCGCGCGCTCGCCACGCGCCGCCGCGTGACGAACGTGACGTGGAAGCGCGGCGAGCTCGAGAAACTGCCGCTGCCCGAGGCATCCGTCGATGTCGCGCTGTTCTCGCAGGCGCTCCATCACGCCGCCGATCCCGCCCGTGCGCTCGCCGAGGGGGCGCGCATTCTCGTGCCCGGCGGCCGCGTGCTGGTGCTCGATCTCAGGAAGCACGACCAGGCCTGGGTGCGCGAGCGGCTCGGCGATCGGTGGCTGGGTTTTTCGCGCGAGCAGCTGACCGTGCTCCTCCAACGCGCAGGGCTCGTCGATGTGAAGGTGACTGTCGGGGCGCGCCGCAGCGGCGACCCGTTCACCGTCCTGATAGCCTCCGGAATTAAACCGCAGAACCAGGAATCCCATGGCTGATTCAACGATCGGATCCCGCATCCCGCATCCCGGATCCCGCACCGCGGATCCCGCATCCCGGATCCCGGATCCCGCATCCCGTCTGCGCCAGCTCCTGAGCGAGCGCATCCTCATCCTCGACGGCGCGATGGGCACGATGATCCAGCGCTCCAAGCTGTCGGAAGCGGACTTCCGCGGCGCGCGCTTCGCGAACCACCCGCGCGATCTGAAGGGAGACAGCGACGTCCTGGTGCTCACGCGGCCGGACGTGATCAGCGCGATCCACCACGAGTATCTCGCGGCCGGCGCCGACATCATCGAGACGAACACGTTCGGCGGCACGCGGATCGCGCAGGGGGACTACGCGCTCGAGGACGCCGTCTACGACATCAACGTCGAAGGCGCGCGGCTCGCGCGTGCGGCGGCCGACGAGTGGACCGCGAAGACGCCTGACAAGCCGCGCTTCGTCGCCGGCTCCATGGGGCCGACGAACCGCACGCTGTCGATTTCGCCCGACGTCAACAACCCCGCGTATCGCGCGGCCACGTTCGACGAGATGCGCGAGGCGTTCGAGGAGCAGGTGCGCGGCCTCATCGACGGCGGCAGCGACATCCTCCTGCTCGAGACGATCTTCGACACGCTCGTTGCGAAGGCCGCGATCGTGGCCATCGAGACCGTGTTCGAGGAGAAGCGGATCCGGCTGCCGCTGATGATCTCGGTCACGATTACCGATCGCAGCGGGCGCACGCTGTCCGGCCAGACGCTCGACGCGTTCTACGTCTCGATCCGCCATGCGAAGCCGTTCAGCGTCGGCATCAACTGCGCCCTCGGCGCGCGCGACATGCGGCCGTATCTCGCCGAGCTCTCGCGGCTCGCCGAGTGCTACGTCAGCAGCTATCCGAACGCCGGCCTGCCGAACGCGTTCGGCGAATACGACGAACAGCCGGACGAGACCGGCGCGCTGCTGCGCGACTTCGCCGCGAGCGGGTTCGCCAATATCCTCGGCGGCTGCTGCGGCACCACGCCGGCACACATCAGAGCCATCGCGCTCGCGGTCAACGGCCTCGCACCCAGGCCGTTGCCCGCTCGCTCGTGGCTCGTGACGGGATCCGGGGTCCGGGGCGCGGGATCCGTTAGAGATCTCCGGAGTTCTTCGGATTCCGGATCCCCGATCCCGGATCCGGCTGGGTTTTCGGATCCCGGATCCCGGATCCCGGATCCCGACACGTTTACTCAGTTCAGCGGCCTGGAAGTCCTCACCATCCGTCCCGACAGCAACTTCCAGATGATCGGTGAGCGCACGAACGTGACCGGCTCGAAGAAATTCGCGCGCCTGGTCAAGGAGGGCAACTACTCGGAGGCCGTCAGCGTCGCGGCCGAGCAGGTGCGCGGCGGCGCGAACATGATCGACGTCAACATGGACGAGGGCATGCTCGATTCCGAGCAGGCCATGACGACGTTCCTGCACTACATCGCGACCGAGCCGGAGATCGCGCGCGTGCCGATCGTGATCGACAGCTCGAAGTGGTCGGTGCTCGAAGCCGGGCTCAAGTGCGTGCAGGGCAAGGGGGTCGTCAATTCAATCAGCCTCAAGGAAGGGGAGGCCGACTTCCTCCAGAAGGCGCGCACCGTCCGCCGCTACGGCGCCGGTGTGGTCGTGATGGCGTTCGACGAGACGGGCCAGGCGGACACGATCGAGCGCAAGGTGCAGATCTGCCAGCGCGCCTACACGCTGCTGACAGAGGAGGCCGGCTTCGATCCGTCGGATATCATCTTCGATCCGAATATCCTGGCGATCGCGACGGGGCTCGAGGAGCACAACGACTACGCGATCAACTACATCGAGGCCGCGACGATCATCAAGGCGACGTGCCCCGGCGTGAAGATCAGCGGCGGCGTCAGCAACCTGTCCTTCTCCTTCCGCGGCAACGACGTCGTCCGCGAAGCGATTCACTCGGCGTTCCTGTACCACGCCATCAAGGCCGGCATGGACATGGGCATCGTCAACGCCGGCCAGCTGATCGTCTACGAGGACATCCCGAAGGATCTGCTCGAGTACGTCGAGGACATCATCTTCAACCGCCGGTCCGACGCGACCGAGCGGCTGGTGCAGTTCGCGGACACCGTCAAGGGCGCGGGGAAGAAGCGCGAAGCGGATCTCGCGTGGCGCGCGGGCACGGTCGAAGCGCGCCTGTCGCACGCGCTCGTGCACGGCATCGTCGACTTCATCGAGGCCGACGTCGAGGAGGCGCGGCACGCGTACGACGAGCCGCTGCGGATCATCGAAGGTCCGCTGATGGACGGCATGAAGGTCGTCGGAGACCTCTTCGGCGCGGGCAAGATGTTCCTGCCGCAGGTCGTCAAGAGCGCGCGCGCGATGAAGAAGGCGGTCGCGTACCTGCTGCCGTACATGGAAGAACGCAAGCGGCTGACCGGCGCAGCGTCGGCGCAGGGCCGGATCCTGATGGCAACGGTGAAAGGCGACGTCCACGACATCGGCAAGAACATCGTCGGCGTCGTGCTCGGCTGCAACAACTACGAGGTGATCGATCTCGGCGTCATGGTCCCGGCGGCGAGGATCCTCGACGAAGCGATCGCGCAGAAGGTGGACATCGTCGGCTTGAGCGGGCTGATCACGCCGTCGCTCGACGAGATGGTGTTCGTCGCGCGGGAGATGGAGCGCCGCGGTTTCACGATCCCGCTGCTCATCGGCGGTGCGACGACGAGCAAGCAGCACACGGCCGTCAAGATCGCGCCGGAGTACAGCGGCCCGGTGGTGCACGTCGCCGACGCGTCACGCGCCGTCGACGTCGTGTCGAACCTGTTCGGCGGCAATCGCGCCGCGTTCGACAAGTCGAACCGGGCGATGCAGATCGAGATCCGCGAGTCGTACGCCACGCGGCGGCAGAAGCCCATGCTCACCTACGAGCAGGCGGTCGCCAACAAGTTCACGACGAACTGGGACGATCATGTCATCGCGTCGCCGTGGTTCGTCGGCCGCCGCTACCTGGACGATGTGTCGCTTGCCGATGTCGCGAAGTTCATCGACTGGACGTTCTTCTTCGCCGCGTGGGAGCTGAAGGGGCGGTTCCCCGTGGTCCTCGATCACCCGCAATACGGCGCGCAGGCGCGGGAGCTGTACGAGCACGCGCAGGCGCTGCTGAAGCGGATCATCGGCGAGAAGCTGCTGACGGCACGCGGCGTCTACGCGTTCTGGCCCGCCAACGCCGAAGGGGACGACATCGTCGTCTACAAGGACGACACGCGGCGGGAGGAGCTCGCACGGCTGCCGATGCTGCGTCAGCAGGAAGTGATTGCGGACGGGCGGCCAAACCGCTGTCTTGCCGACTACATTGCGCCGCGCGATACGGGGGTGCCGGATTACATCGGCATGTTCGCCGTCACCGCCGGCATCGGTGCCGACGAACTCGTCCGGCGCTTCGAGCGCGATCACGACGACTACAACGCGATCATGGTGAAGGCGCTGGCGGATCGTCTTGCGGAAGCGTTCGCGGAGTACCTGCACGCGGAGGCGCGAAAGGACTGGGGTTACGGTGATTCGGAGCGGCTGTCGGCTGATGATTTGATCGCCGAGCGATACCGCGGCATCCGTCCGGCCTACGGTTATCCCGCGTGCCCGGACCACAGCGAGAAGTTCAAGCTGTTCGATCTGCTCGACGCGCGGCGGCAGGGATTGTCGATCACCGAGAGCGCGGCGATGCTCCCGGCGGCGTCGGTCAGCGGGCTGTACTTCTCCCATCCCGAATCGAAGTACTTCAACATCGGCCGGATCGGCCGCGATCAGATCGAGTCCTACGCGAAGCGCAAAGGGATGGCAATCGAAGAAGTCGAGCGCTGGCTGTCGTCGAACCTCGCGTACGACCCATCGCCCGTCCCTGTCGCGTGATATCGGTGGTGCCAGCCTTCAGGCTGGCCTCGTCACGCGACTCTCGCGGGTCCTGTCGCCGGGCAGCCCCACTCCGCCCGCGCGCCGAAGGGCGCTTGTCACGGGAGACGGCGCGCGGCGCTTCGGGGCCCCCGGCGCGCGTCTTTTGCGCGCTGGGGTGAAAGTGGGGCGGCCCCGCCCGGCGCCCGCCCGGCGCCACCCGCGCGA